>Ga0335072_10012214_pt1 | contig 12261 bp, 7 predicted proteins | sample Lox_Sample_21_FD_206725 | JGI IMG/M metagenome (GOLD analysis project Ga0335072, IMG submission 206725) | Soil microbial communities from Loxahatchee National Wildlife Refuge, Florida, United States - Lox_Sample_2.1 | ecosystem: Environmental > Terrestrial > Soil > Wetlands | place: USA: Florida...
CCGCGCTAGCGGACGTGCTACAGGCACTGGGCGGAATCAGCGGGAAGCTCGCGGCGGCACAGGCGGCGATCCTGGCCCGGTTCGACGCCGAGCGTGGTCATGACGCCGACGGGTACGGTTCTTCGGCCTCCTGGCTGACCGCGAAGAACAAGACCACCCGGAAGGCGGCCAACGCTGAGGTGCGGCGGATGCGGCAGTTCCTTGAGCACCCCGAGATCGCCGGCGCGGTGGCAAGCGGAGTGATCTCCGTGGCATGGGCCGGGACCATAGCCGACTGGACCGGCCGGCTCCCCGAGGACTGGCGGGCCGACGTGGACAAGATCCTGCTGGACACGGCAGCGGCGGGGGCGACCCTCAACGACCTGGCGGTGATCGCGCAGGCCGCCTACGAAAGGTGGCGGCAGCAGCGGCCCGACCCCGACGACCCGGACGACGGGTTCGACGAGCGGTACCTGAAGCTAGCAACCACGATCGATGACGCGGGCCGAGTGACCGGAAACCTCACCCCCGAGTGCGCGGTAGCGCTGCAGGCAGTCCTTGAGGCGCTTGGCAAGAAGGCTGGTCCGCAGGACAACCGGACCGAGGTCCAGCGGCGGCATGACGCACTGCAGGAAGCGTGCGAGTTGCTGATCCGGGCGGGCATGGTGCCGGGCCGGGCGGGGGCCGACACCCGGGTGGACGTGATCGTGGCCCTGTCCCAGCTGCGCGAGATGCCCGGTGCCACCGCCTTCGAGGAAGCCTGGCTGGCCGCGCTGACCGGACAGCATGGTTACCTCGCCGGTACCGCTGCCGAGGTAGCCGCCTGCGACGCGCTGATATCCCCGGTCGTCATCGGCCATCCCGACCTCGGCATCGTGGACCAGATGATCGAGACCCTCCTTGGCTTCCTGGACGCCGGCCACCCCGCCAGCCCGGACGGCAACGTTCCCGGGCCGGCCAGCCAACCGCATTCCGAGGCGCCGCATTCCAAGGCACTGTCCCCGGAAGCGTGGCAGGCAGTCCGGTACGCGATCGCCAGGCTCGCCATCGACCTGGTGTCCGGGCCGGACGGGCTCGCCTCGATCCTGCGCCGGGGAGTCCTTGGGCAGCCCTACAACAGCAAGCCTGTCATCCTCGACATCGGCTACTCAGCCAGCATCCCGCCGGCCATCCGCCGCGCCGTCCAGCTGCGTGCCCAGGGACACTGTGAGTGGCCGGGCTGCCAGCGACGGGCCGCCCACTGCGACGTGCACCATCTGGTCCACCAGAGCCACGGCGGCGAGACATCTGTGCGAAACTGCGTTCTACTATGTCAGTTCCATCATGATGTTTGCGTTCACCGGCGCGGCTGGCGGCTCGTACTCCACCCCGACGCCACCACCACCGCCCACGGCCCGGGAGGCCAGGTCATTCACAGCCACGGGCCGCCCGTCGGCAGCCGTGCGGGCAGTCCCGGACCGCCGGGGGGCTAGGCAGGCCGGAGGACTACCGGCCGGGGGACGGCAACCACGCGCGGACGCCCGCGATCAGGGCAGCCACGATCCTGGTCGCTGGCGTCGACATGCCCGACCGCGCTGCCTGGCCACTCCTCGGTCAAGGTCGGGCACCGGGACCGTTACCGAGGATGATGTCGGTCATTGGCTCGGGCTCTCCGACACTGGTGGGGGAGGTGCCGCGGCGGATGAACTCCTGGCCGGGCGGCCACATCGCCACGTGCTGGTCGCCGTTGCCTCCTGGATCGTAGGCAATGAAGGTGACCTGGCGGATGTCGACGGCGAACAGGTGGAACCGGCCGGGCTGCGGATGCCAGCCGAGGCTGGCTGCCACGGCCTCCGCGTAGCGGCCCTGCATCGCCTGATCGGTTTCCTCCCGGGCGGTGCCCCGGATCTTGAGCTCTCCCTCGACGCCTTCGCGGCTGGTGATCACGCTGTGCACGAGGATCCGCGGGTCGCGCTGGAGATCTCGGGCCTTGGTGGACTGCCACATCATCGAGAGCCACAGCTCGCCATCCAGCACGTAGGGCTCGACCGGACTAAGCCGGGGCGTGCCGTCGTGGCGGATGGTCGCGACCAGGACGACGCCCGGGTCGATCAGGCGCTGCTGGGCCAGCTCGGCCAGGCGCGGCTGAGTGAGTCCGATGTCCGACCAGTGCATGACTCCTCCGCTCCATGTCGTCGCTGTTCCTGGCATATCACGGGGTGCCGACAAAATCGCCGGGCCGGTCCGGGCACCCGGCAATCCATTGAGCGCCGTCGGTCGTATTGAGATTGACCACCGGCGCGGCCTCCCATCGCGCTGCCAGTGGCCTGAGGAATTGCTGAAAGCGCGCCGAATGGTGTGTGAGTAACCCAGAGTGTTTCAGGGTGTTTCAGGACTCTCTTGTGGTTGAATATTCAAATAATTAATGGGACAATTTTCGCGAGATATCGCCATCCATGGCCTGATCTACGCGGAGGTTGCAGATGGGCGCAGGCCCGCTCGACTACCTGATCATCGGCGCCGGGCCTGCGGGCCTTCAGGTTGCCCACCAGCTCGAGGCATCCGGGCGCGAGTACCTCGTCCTGGAGTCAGGAAATGGTCCCGGCACGTTCTTCACCCGCTACCCGCGGCACCGCCAGCTGATCTCGATCAACAAGCCGCACACGGGCACCAGCGATCGCGAGCTGAACCTGCGGATGGACTGGAACTCCCTGCTTTCCGACCACCCTGACCTGCTGTTCACCCAGTACTCACGGCGGTACTTTCCCAGTGCCGACGACATGGTCAGGTATCTCGGTGACTATGCGCGCGAGCTGGGCTTGCGTGTCGATTACGAGACGTCCGCCACCGCCGTCAGCCCGGCCGCCGAGGGGTTCGAGGTAGCCGACTCCCGTGGCCGCACGCACCTGGCCCGCCGCCTGATCGTGGCCACCGGGGTTGGCCACCCCTACATCCCCGCCATTGATGGCATTGAGCTCGCCGAGCAGTATGCCGAGGTACCCGTGGACCCCGACGACTTCACCGACCAGCGGGTGCTGATCATCGGCAAGGGCAATTCGGCCCTGGAGACCGCCGACAACCTGCTCGAGACCGCGGCCGTCATCCACGTCGCCGGCCCGAGCTCCATGCGACTGGCCTGGCGGACTCACTACGTGGGCCACCTGCGCGCGGTGAACAATAACTTCCTCGACAGCTACCAGCTCAAGTCGCAGAACGCCATCCTCGACGGCACGGTGCAGTCGATAAGCAGGGACGCCGACGGCATGCTCACCGTCCGGTTCGCCTTCTCGCGGGCCAACGAGGTCGTCAAGGAACTGCGCTATCACCGCGTCATCGCCTGCACTGGCTTCCGCTTCGATCCGCAGATCTTCGCGCCCGACTGCCGGCCCACGCTCGTCCACAACGACCGGCTCCCGAAACTGACCTCGGCCTACGAGGTCGACGGGGTGCCTGGGATGTACGTGGCGGGGACGCTGACCCAGCAGCTGGACTTCAAGCACGGCACGAACGGCTTCATCCACGGCTTCCGCTACGGTGCGCGAGCGCTGAGCAAGATCCTCGAGATGCGCTACCACCAGGTGCCCTGGCCGTCGGTGCCGGTCGCCGCGACAGCCCAGGAGATCGCGGTGGCCGTGCTCGCGCGGGTGAACCGCACCTCGGCGCTGTGGCAGCAGTTCGGCGTCCTCGGTGACGTGGTGCTGCGCGGGCCGGACGGCTCGGCGCGTTACCTGGATGAGGTCCCGGTTGGCCTTGTCCATGACGGCGAGCTGGCCGCGCTGGCTGGCCCGGCCGACATCCTGGTGATCACGCTGGAGTACGGGCCGGACCACGACAAGGTCGACCCGTTCGACGTGAGCGTGGCCCGGGTCGCGCAAGATGACGCGGAGCGCGCCTTCGACGCCTCCTACCTGCACCCGGTGGTGCGCCTGTACCGGGCCGGCACGCTGGTGGCGACCCACCACGTGGCGGAGAACCTGGAGAACGAGTGGGACAAGGCCGTGCACCGCGACCCGCTGGTCGCGTTCCTGACCGCCCACGCGACTGCCCCTGACACTTCGGCCGGGCTGTCGGCGGCGGGCCGATGAGCGTGGCGACGGGGGACGGCTTCCCGTGCACCCTACGGGAGTTCGAGGGGGCCGCCCGGCAGCGGCTGAACCACGTCTACTACGACTACGTCGCCGGCGGCGCCAGGGACGAGGTCACGCTCAAGGCCAACGTGGCCGGCTTCGCCCGGCTCGCCCTGCTGCCGCGGATGCTGCGCGGCAACGACAAGCGGCTCCTTGAGACCACGGTCCTCAACAGCCGGGCCAGCATGCCCGTGCTGCTGTCACCGACCGCCTTCCACCGGCTGATGACCGAAGAAGGCGAGCGGGCGACGGCACGGGCGGCGGCGTCCGCCGACGCCATCCTGATCACCGCCATGGCGGCCACGGTGGCGGTGGAGGACGTCATCGCGGCCTCCCGCGAGGCCGCCGGGGACGCCGCGCCCGACGTGTGGTTCCAGCTGTACATGCAGCCGCGGTGGGAGGTGACCGAGGCGCTCGTGGACAGGGCGACCAGGGCCGGAGCGGCCGCCCTGGTGGTGACGGTCGATTCCCCGGTGCTCGGAGCCAGCGACCGCAACGACAGGAATGCCTTCCACGACCTGCCGGACGGGATGCGCTGCGAGAACATGCGCGGCCTGGCCGGCGATGGCAACGTCCGGTCGATCGAGATGTCGGCCGCCCTGTCCTGGGAGCATGTCGCCCGGCTGCGGGCCCTGACCGACCTGCCCATCGTGCTCAAGGGCATCGTGCACCCCGACGACGCGCTGCTCGGGATCGACCAGGGTGCGGACGCGATCATGCTGTCCAACCACGGGGGCCGGCAGCTCGATGGCGTTCCCGCCACCATTGACCTCCTGCCGCGCATGGCGGCCGCGGTCCGCGGCCGGGTCCCGCTGCTCGTCGACGGTGGCATCCGCCGCGGCGGCGACGTGGTCAAGGCGCTGGCCCGCGGGGCCACGGCGGTGGGCATCGGCCGCCCGGTGATGTGGGGCCTGGCGGTCGGCGGGCAGGACGGCGTCACCCGGGTGCTTGAGATCCTGCGGGCCGAGATCGACCACACCCTTGCGCTGTGTGGCGCGGATGGCACCGCGAGCCTCGACCCCAGCCTGGTGGTGACGGCCCCGTGACGCGAGCGCGGGCCGTCGTGGCGGTGGCAGCCGCGGTGGCCGGAGCCGGGCTGGCGAGCACGCTTCCCTACTGGCTGCCGCAGCGGGTCGTGGCGCTGCGCGGCGCTCTCTTTACCCTGGTCAACGGAGACGAGGGCACGCCGGTGCTGGACCGTCCCGGCGGCATGGCCGACTTCACCCGGGTCTACGCAGACCCGGCCGCGAACGGGCGCAGCCACGGCGCTGGCCTGTCGGACCTGTTCTGGTACTGGCTGGCTCCTGGTCCTCAGGTGCACCAGGAGCACCTAGAGCCGGGACCCCGCTACGACCAGGCCGCGCGGGTCACCAGGACCATCCTGGCGAGCCGGACCAAGGCGCAGTGGGCTGAGCTGGTCACCCGCTGCACCGCCCGGGTGCTTGACGAGGCCAGCCGGGCCGCCGATGGCGCCTTCAGCCGCCCGGTCCGGCTGCGGGACCTGATGATGCCGGTCTGGGCCGCGGTCTACTACGAGCTGGTGTTCGGCGAGCCGTGTCCCCGGGCGGCCAGGGACCTCATCGTCGGCAACGCCGACGATGTGGTCAGCGCGCTGAAGTGCACCCGGCTGCGGAACATGCGGCGCCGCGACCGGCTGACCCGCTACCTGCGCGGGCGGCTGCGGGCCGGGCAGGTGCCGTTCGCGATGCCGGAGGAGATGACCCCCCGGGAGCAGGCCTGGTTCTTGCAGGGGGCGTTCTTCAACACGGCCGTGGTGCAGATGTCCGAGGCGATGGCGCACCTGCTGCTCGCCATCGCGGAGCACCCGGGGGTGCAAGAGCGGCTCAGGGACGATCCCCGCGACGATGAGTACCTGGCGGACGTCATCAACGAGGCGATGCGGGTGTGGCCGCTGTTCGGCATCGCGCACCGGATCACCACCGCGGACATCGACGTGACCCCTCCGATCCCGGCGGGATCGGTCGTGTTGTTCGACTACCTGGGGTTTCATCACGGCAGCGGGGGCGGTCCCGATTTCGACCCGGCCCGGTGGAACCGCGAAGGCGCCCGGTCGCTGAACTTCATCCCGTTTGGAATAAGCGCTAATCGGCCTTGTCCGGCCCGGGGAGTGGCCCCAGTCGGCATGCAGGCGGCGGCCCGGGAGGTGCTGCGCCGGTTCACCCTCGCGTCCTCCGTTACGCATGCCCGGTCGCTGGCCAACCGTGCGCCCGCGTTCCTCACCCCGACGGGCGCGCGCGGCCCGTCGCGGTCCCGGCTCGCGCTGATGCGGCTGGGCGACCGCTGGGAAGACGTCTGGCGCAGCATCGTCCAGCTCGGCCTCGGGACCTTCATGGTGTGGGACGCCCGCCGCCTCGCGCTGTGCCGCGCCTACTTCGCCGAGCACCCTGAGCACCTCCCGGCCTCGCCGGCGCGGGCTGCCCGCGACCGCTGAGCCTCCTGTTGTCCCGCTAACCGCCGAAGGAGTGCTTCGTGATGTCCGCTGCCGATCTGGCGACCAGGTTCTTCCTCGCCTGCGCCGTCATCCTCATCGCCTGCCGCCTGGTCAGTGCCCTGGCCGGACGGGTGGGCCAGCCTCCGGTGGTGGGCGAGATGATCACCGGGGTCCTGCTCGGCCCGTCCCTGCTCGGTGCGGTCTCACCCCGGCTCGAGGCGGACCTGTTCCCCAAGGCACTGCTGCCCGTCGTCTACGTGGCCGGGCAGCTTGGCCTCATCGCCCTGATGTTCCAGGCCGGCCGCGAGCTGCGCGGCTACCTGAGGCCCGGGCTTGGGCGCACCGCCCTGGCGGTCAGCGGGGCGGGAATCGTGGCGCCGCTGGCGCTGGGAGCCGGGCTCGCGGTCCTGGCCGAGGGGCACGTCGCCATTTTCGTTCCGCGGGTCGAGGAGGGGGTGACCTCGGCGTTCGTCGGCGTCACGCTGGCCATCACGGCCTTTCCCATGCTGGCCCGGATCATCGTGGAGCGCGGGCTTTCCGGGACCCGGTTCGGCTCGCTCGCGCTGGCGAGCGGCGGGATCGACGACATGGCCGCCTGGATCTTGCTGGCTGGTGTGCTGAGCCTGGCGTCGGCCAGGCCGTGGCCGATCGCCAAGGCGATCGCCGGCGCGGTTGTCTTCGCCGTCGTCTTGGTGTTCATCATTCGCCCGCTTCTCGACCGGTACCTGCGCCGGGTGGCGTCGCCGCAGACGGTGCTCCTGATCGCGATGACGCTGGTCCTTTCCGGGGCCTGGTTCACCTCAAGCGTCGGCCTGTACGCCGTCTTCGGTGCGTTCTCCGTCGGCCTGGTCATGCCGCAGGCGACGGCCGAATTGCCTGGCGACGTCCAGGTCGGGGCGACCATGGACGGGATCAGCCGGACGCTCGTGCCGATGTTCTTCACCTACTCAGGGCTGAACACGCGATTCGCCCTGCTTGGCAATCCCCGGGTGCTGGCGTTCTCGCTGGCGGCGATCGTCGTGGCTGTCGTGGGCAAGACCGTCGCCTGCTGGCTGGCGGCGCGGCTGGCCGGTGAGTCCCGCTCGGTCTCGGCCCGCGTCGGGGTGCTGATGAACGCGCGTGGCCTCATGCAGCTCATCGCGCTGAACGTCGGGCTGCAAGCGGGTATCGTCAGTCAGGACCTGTTCACCAGCCTGGTCCTCGTCGCCCTGGTCACGACCATCATGGCGACCCCCCTCCTGGGCTGGCTGGACCGCCGGGACCGGGCCACTACCTCCGGGCCTGCCGTCCTGGCACCCGAGTACGGCTAGGCCGGGCCACGTTCGGCTAGGCCGGGCCGAGTCCCGTTTAACCGAGCCGCGAGATTTCTGGCATTGACCGTTTTGACGGCCTGTGTGTCAATGTGATCACAAGGACATTTCCAGACGATGTCGGTGACATGGACGCGCCTGGTGAAACAGGAGGGCACAGTCATGACCCCTGGCCTACTGCGGAATCTGGCGCGCGTTCTCGTTATCGCCTGCCTGGTGATGGCGGGGGCCGCCACCATCTCCCCGGGAGCGCAGGCGCAGACAACGACCACGATCAGCGCCAACGGCAGCAGCGCTGGGCGGACGTTCGGTGGCATCGGCGCGATCAGCGGGGGAGGTGGCAACTCCCGGCTGCTGACCGACTATCCGGCCGCGCAGCAACAGCAAATCCTGGACTACCTCTTCAAGCCCGGCTACGGCGCCAGCCTGCAGATCCTGAAGGTGGAGATCGGCGGCGACACGAATTCCACGGATGGGTCTGAGTCCAGCATCGAGCACACGTCAGGCTCCGTTAACTGCTCTAACGGCTACGAATGGTGGCTCATGGAGCAGGCCAAGGCGCTTAACCCGAACATCAAGCTCTACGGGCTCGCCTGGGGCGCGCCTGGCTGGGTCGGCAGCACCTTCTGGACCACCGCCACCATCAACTACCTGGTCAGCTGGCTCAATTGCGCGTCCTCCCATGGCCTCACGATTAACTACCTCGGCGGCTGGAACGAGCGCGGGTACAACATCTCGTGGTATGAGCAGCTGCGGTCCACGCTGAACGCCGACGGCTTCTCCGCCGTGCAGATCGTCGGAGCCGACAGCGACTGGTCCATCGCCACCGACATCGCCGACAACTCCGCGTTCGCGAACGCGGTCTCGATCATCGGCGTGCACTACCCCTGCCAGGGCGGCGACGGCGGCAACGCCGACACCTGCCCAGGCAACTCAACCGCCGAGGGCACCGGCAAGCCCCTGTGGGCCAGCGAGAACGGGTCCCAGGACCTGAACGGGGGAGCAGCGGCACTGATCAGGTCGATCACCCGCGGGTACACCGACGCGGACCTGACCGCCTACATCAACTGGCCGCTCATCGCCTCGATCTACCCGGACCTGCCCTACGACGATGACGGGCTGATCCTGGCCAACCAGCCGTGGTCGGGCGCCTACAGCCTGGGAGAGAGCCTGTGGGCCACCGCGCAGGTCACCCAGTTCACCGCGCCGGGCTGGCAGTTCCTCAACTCTGGCTCCGGGTACCTGGGCGGGGCCGAGTCCAATGGCAGCTACGTGACGCTGAAGTCCACTGACGGGACCGACTACTCCACGATCATCGAGACCACGACCGCGAGCGCGGCGCAGACGGTCAACGTCTCCGTGTCGGGCGGGCTGTCCACCGGGACGGTGCACGTGTGGTCCACCGACCTGGCCGCGCCGACCGCGGCCAACACCTTCGTGCAGCAGGCCAGCATCACCCCGGTGAACGGTGCGTACTCGCTGACCGTCCAGCCGGGCTACGTCTACACGCTCACCACCACGACCGGCCAGGGGGCGGGCACCGCCACCGGCCCGGCCCAGTCCACGCTGCCGCTGCCCTACTCCGACACCTTCGCCGCCGACACCGTGGGCCAGCAGCCGCGGTACCTGTCGCAGATGCAGGGCGCCTTCGAGGTCGAGCCGTGCGTCGACGGCAGGTCAGGGAACTGCCTGCAGCAGCAGGCCGCGACCGAGCCAGTCGAGTGGGATAACAACGCTAACCCCTACACCATCGGCGGGAACCTGAGCTGGGCCAATTACACCGTCTCTGCCTCCGCGCTCATGCAGCAGGCGGGCGCGGTCCAGTTGCTTGGCCGGGTTGGCACCCAGGCGGCGTTCTCGCCGGCCAACATCAACGACTACTACCTGCAGCTCACCAACACCGGCGCCTGGTCGATCGTCCGCAACTCCACCAGCGGCACGCTCACCACGCTGGCCAGCGGGACGGTGACCGCGCCCGGCCTCAATACCTGGCAGCAGCTGTCCCTGACCTTCAACGGGGCCAGCATCAGCGCGGCGATCAACGGCACGACGGTCGGCACCGTCACCGACTCCTCCTATGCCTCAGGGATGATCGGCTTCGGGACCAACGGCTACCAGACTGACCAGTTCAGCGACCTGTCGGTCAGCCAGGTCGGATCGGCCACGCCGACCGGCCCGATCGTCGCCGGCGACGACACGGCCGAGTGCGTGGACGTCACCGGCGGCTCTTCCACGCCGGGCACCAAGGTGGAGATGTGGGACTGCAACGGTGGCACGAACACCCAGGCCTGGACCATGGAGAGCAACGGCACCGTCGGCATCAACGGCCAGTGCCTGGACATCACCGGCGCCAACTACTCCAACGGCACCCTGATCGAGGAGTGGACCTGCAACGGCGGGGCCAACCAGCAGTGGATTGCCGTCAACGGCGAGCTGGTCAACCCGGCCTCGGGCAAGTGCCTTGACGACCCGGCGTTCAACACCACCGAGGGCACCCAGCTGGACCTGTGGACCTGTAACGGCGGGTCGAACCAGCAGTGGAGCGTTCCCTAGGCCCCGGTCGGCCGCGGGCCAAGCGAGCCGCTGGCGGCGAAGGCGGCGACGAACAGGGCGGCGATGAGCCACAGGGCGCTGAGCAGCCCGGCGGACTGGGCGAGCACGCCGATGACGGGCGGGCCTGCCAGGTTGGCAAAGTAGCCGATCGACGCGACGACGCTGACCCGCGCGGCCGGGTCGGGGCCGCTCTCGGCCGCGGCGGACATGCCAAGCGGGAAGCCCATCGACACGCCGACCGCCCACAGCAGCACACCCACCAGGACGAGCCAGGGACTGCTGCCCTCGATGAACAGCACCACGCCGACGACGCCGACGGCCGTGGTGACGCGGATGGTCCAGACCCGCCCGAGGCGATCGACGACTGGGCCGCCGAAGATCCTGGTGAGCCCTTCGGCGGCGGCGAACGCGGTGAAGAACGTCGCCGCGACGGCGGCGCCCTGCCCGTGGTTGTTGCGCACCGCCAGCGTGAGCCAGTTGTTGGCCGAGCCCTCGCCAAGCTCGACGCCGAGCATCACCAGGCCAATGAGCAGCAGCCGCCAGTCCAGCCAGCCGCGAAGCCACTGGCGCAGCGCGGCGCCCCGGCTGGCTGATGGCTGCCGTGCGATCTCCCGCTCGCCGCCGGGGATCCCGGCGGCTATCGCGAAGGCGACGGCGGCGATGACGACGGCCTCGCCGATGATCTGCGCCGCCGGAGTGATGCCGATGGCCGCGCAGGCTGCCCCGATCCCCGATCCCACGGCCGCCCCGATGGACCAGGCGGCGTGCATCGATGGCATGAGGGTGCGCCCGGTCGACTGCTCGACGGCGGCGCCCTCGACGTTGATCAGCACGTCCAGGCCGCCGATCCCGCCGCCGGTGATCACGAAGGCGATGGCGACAAGCGGAACCGAGTCCAGCGTCAGGCCGAGGCCGAGGACGGCCATGGCAGCGGCGATGAGCAGCAGTGCAGCGAGGACCGCCCGGCGGCCTCCCAGCCAGTGCCTGACTGGGGTCGAGGCGAGCAGCCCGCCGATCGCGCCGACGGTCACCCCGGCGAGGAGCAGCCCGATCGTGGCCGTTCCGACCCCTAGGTCCGCCTTGATCGCGGGCAGCCGCGGTCCCCAGGCGGAGACGGTGATCCCGCCGAGGCCAAACGCGGCAGTGATCGCCCACCGCCAGCGGGCCACCGCCGGCCGTACTGCTGTCGCAGCGTCGTCCGTCTTAGGCACGATCCGCCTCCACCTAAAAAAACCTTCCACTGGAAGGTATCACGGGCCTCTGGTCGTGGCTAGCTCAGTCCTGGTCGCCTGGCAGCAGCCGCTCGAGGATGGACAGCGAGCGGCTCACGTCCACCGCCGCGGGGTCAAGGAGCCACTGGACCTGGAGCCCATCGGAGGCCGCGATGATGAGCGCGGCCGCGTCCAGCGGGCTGATGTCGGCGGCGATGCGGCCCGCACGCTGGCCGGACTCGATCCTCGCGGCAAGCGTCCCCCGCAGGGACCGGAACCGCTCGCGCACGAACTCCCTGGTCACCGCGTGCTGTTCCTGCAGGGCGTCGGTGGTCAGCGCGGCGTAGAGCTCGACCAGGCCGGGAATGGAGCGATTCCGCTCGGCGGCCTCGATGATCACGGCGACGGGGGACTCCCCGGCCGGAGACTCGGCCGCCGCGGCGTCGTCGGCGGCCCGCGCCTCGTGTGCCCGGTAGACCTCGACGAGCAGCTCGTCGCGCGAGGAGAAGTAGTGGCGCAGCGCGGTGTGGGACACGCCGATCGCCTCGCCCACGGTCCGCAGCGACGTCCTGTCCAGGCCCCGCCGCGCGAACTGGGCGATGGCGCTATCCAGGATCTGCTGGCGGCGCCGTACCCCTTTGGGGTACGAG
>Ga0335072_10012216_pt1 | contig 12261 bp, 6 predicted proteins | sample Lox_Sample_21_FD_206725 | JGI IMG/M metagenome (GOLD analysis project Ga0335072, IMG submission 206725) | Soil microbial communities from Loxahatchee National Wildlife Refuge, Florida, United States - Lox_Sample_2.1 | ecosystem: Environmental > Terrestrial > Soil > Wetlands | place: USA: Florida...
CGGCGGATTGCGGGTCTTTCCTCGTCTCATTGCGGCAGAACATCGCACCATGTTTCGTCGCGAGCCCGTGCCGAGCGGACTGGGTGAGCTGGATCAGTTGCTTGGCGGTGGGCTCGATGCGGGCAGCACGACGCTGATACAGGGGCAGGCGGGTATCGGCAAGTCGACGCTTGCGCTCCAATACGCGACGCGCCTCGCCCTGAGCGGTCATCGAAGCCATCTCTTCTGCTTCGATGAGACGGTGGGGATCGTGTTGGACCGTGCCGAGAAGCTCGGACTGGAGCTCTCCGAATACGTGCGCCAAGGGCTGATGACCATCCAGCAGATCGATCCGGCCGAGATCTCACCAGGGGAGTTCGCCGATCGGGTGATCCGAGCCGTGGACGGCGGCAGCAAGCTGGTCGTCATCGACACTCTGAACGGCTATCTCAATGCGATGCCGGGAGAGCGCTACCTCATGACCCAGTTGCATGAGCTGTCCACGTACCTCAATCAGCGCGGCGTGCTCACGATCTTCGTCCTGACGCAGCATGGGATAATCGGAGGCGAAGGGCCCGTGGATATCAGCTACCTCGCCGATACCGTGCTGAACCTGCGCTTTTTCGAGGTGTCGGGAACCATCCGAACCGCTCTGTCGGTGCTCAAGAAGCGCAGCGGCCCGCATGAGCGGACGATTCGGGAATTCATGCTCGAAGCCGGCCTCGGCATCCGCGTTGGCGCGCCGCTGAGTGGCTTCAAACACATCCTGAGCGGCTCCCCTTTGTTTGTGGGCGACAGCGAGCGGATGTTGAAGCACGTCGATGACCAATGAAGCGCTGGCGCTCAGGATCCTGATCGTCGCGCCGGTCGGACGCGACGCGGCAGCGATCGTCGAGCTCTTGGAGTCACACGGACACTTCGCGCGGGTCTGTAGCGGGCTTCGCGATGCCGGCCTGGAAGTCGAGCAGGGCGCGGGCGCATTGCTGCTCACCGAGGAGGCTCTGGAGCGGGAGCAGATCGCGGCGCTGCTGCCGCAGCTCGATCGCCAGCCCGCATGGTCGGAGCTGCCGGTGATCATCCTTACAACGGCCGGGGAGCGCTCGGCTGAGCGTCTCGATCGCATCGCCGCCTCCGCCGGTGGCATTACTTTGTTGGAGCGACCGCTCGGCGCAGGAACGCTGCTGCGCAGTATCGAGGTGGCGTTGCGCTCACGGCGCCGTCAGTATCAGGTTCGCGACCTGCTCGCAGCGCAGCAGGGCCGGGAGACCGTGCTCCGCGACAGCCAGGAACGGCTGCGGCTTGCCGTCTCTGCGCTGCGCGATGCCGACAGGAGGAAGGACGCCTTTCTCGCGACGCTCTCTCACGAGCTGCGAAACCCCCTGGCACCGATCCGCAATGCTGCCGAGGTTCTCGCCTCGCCACGGCTGACGCCCATGCAGCTGCGCTGGACTCAGAACGTCATCCAACGGCAAGCGGCGCATATGGCCTCGCTCCTGGACGATCTTCTCGAGCTGACCCGCATCACGCAGGGGAAGTTGCAGCTGCGCAAGCAGCCCTGCTCGATACAGAGCATAGTCGAGGCTGCCGTCGAAACGGTCCGTCCGCTGCTCGAGAAGAAGGCACACGAGCTGCGCATCCGCGTACCGGATGATATCCCGTCCTTCATGGCGGATCCCGTTCGGCTCGCACAGGCGCTCTCCAATCTGTTGACCAACGCGGCGAAATACACCGATGCGGGCGGTTGGATCGAGCTATCGGTGCGGCTGGACGTGCGGCTGATCATAGCGGTCGAGGACAACGGCATCGGCATTCCGGCGGAGCAGCTCGCGAGTCTCTTCACCATGTTCTCGCAAGCCCCTTCGGCGATCGGCCGCTCCGAAGGAGGCCTGGGAGTAGGTCTCGCTCTGGTGAAAGGCCTCGCCGTGCTGCACGGGGGATCGGTGGAGGCGCAGAGCGGCGGGCCCGGCAAAGGGAGCCGATTCGTCATTACGTTGCCGTTCGAGCCCGGCCCCCAGCGCGAATCGCCCGTGCAAGCGCCAACCGCGGTGATCCCGTTCGGGAAGGCGCGCGTACTGATCGCGGATGACAATCGCGACGCGGCGGACACTCTGTCGATGTTGCTCGCGATGGACGGCTACGAGGTGCGGACGGTCTATAGCGGGCGCGCCGCGGTTTCTGCCGCCGAGACGTTCCGTCCTGAGGTGGCGCTACTTGACATCGGAATGCCTGAGATGGACGGGTATGCGGCTGCCAGGTCGATCCGACAGCAGCGCGGCGGAGTGGACACGTACCTTGTCGCAATCACAGGCTGGGGGCAGCAGGGCGACAAACGTCGAGCGCTCGAAGCGGGCTTCGCCACGCACATGACCAAGCCGGTGGATCCCAATCTGCTGCGGGACCTTCTTCGCCGGGTGCTGACATCGGCTGCCGCCAAGAGCGGCGAATCGGACTGACGGCCGGCGTCCACATTTTCAGTCCTCGGGAGTCGCCTCGAAGCGCAGTACGCCCTGGCGGAACCCTCGGGTCCGCAGGGCGCCGACGATGATTCCCACCACCATCCAGCTCGCGCCGACAAGCTTCGCGGGGGTGCTCAGGTTGAGCCACAGGAGCAGACAGGTGACGAATCCGGCCGCGGGTGGCCACAGATCGCGTGATCGTCTGTCGATGTTGCGTACGTAGTAGCGGGCCAGGGCGGCGGCGTTGACACCCATATAAGCGAAGAGCGCGCCGAAATTCAGTATTTCGGCTCCGAGCCCATAAGAGATCAGGAAGGCGCCGCAGAGCGCGATGAGGCCCACGAGTATCACGTTGTTGCGCGGAATGTGGTGTTTGGGATCGACGGCGCCGAAGAACGCCGGCGGCAGAGCGTTGCTGCGGCCCATGCCGTAAAGAAGCCGCGCCGCGCCCAGGTGCGAGCCCACGCCGGAGCCGATGCCTGCGATCAGAAGCGCAAGATTCATCACTACGAAGAGCCACGGACCGGCGGCTCTGGCGGCGACCTCCACGAAGGCCGTGTCGATATCCTTGAAGGGCAGGGCCGTGGGCCATACGAGCTGCGCGGCGTATACCTCGATCGCCGACAGAGCACCGACCACCAGGCAGGTGCCAACGGTGGCGAACAGGATGTTGCGGCGAGGATCCTCAACCTCCTCCGAGAGAGTCGAGATCCCGTCGAAGCCAATATAAGTGAGCACCGCGATCGAGGTGCCGCCGAGGACCGCGCCGGTGTTGAAAGTCTTGGGGTCGTAGAACGGATGGGTGAAGAATCCTGGGGAGCTGTGATCGTGATGCCAGATGTACCATCCCGCGCAGACGATGAACACGAAGACGACGGCGCCCGTAATCGCCGCCAGCGCGCCCGAGATGCGAGCTGAGCTCTTGATGCCGACCAGATTCACGGTCGTGAACAGCGCGAAAAAAGCGACTGCCCACACCGCATACGGGACCTGTGGTGCGAAGTTCATCGCCGCCCGGCTGCACCATATGATCGAGATGAGCGGATTGAGCACGTAGTCCATGAGCATTGCCCAGCCCGTCACGTAGCCCAGGAGCGGGGCAAACTCGCGGGTCACATATGTGAAGGCCGAGCCGGCACTGGGATACGCCTGCGCCATGCGACCGTAACTGATCGCCGTGAAAACCATCGCAACCATGGCGAGCAGGATGGTCGTTACCACGTGACCGCCCGCCCGCGCGCTCAGGACACCGAAGACCGGCATGGGCGCGGTGAGCTGGATCACGATCACGCCGTAGAGGATCAGATCCCAACGGTTCAGCGCGCGGTTGAGGCGTGCGGGCTTCTCACTCATTACTCAGGGCCTGCGCTACCGCACACACCGCACCGATGAGGCCCGCACGATCGCCGAGCCTGCTGGGCGCGATGTTGATGGGTCGCGAGAAGAGGGCGGGAAGCACCTGCCGGACCCGCTCATAGAGCTCGGGACGCACGCCGATGCTTCCGCCGAACACGATGAGCTCCAGATCGAGGAGCGACTGCAGCGTCGCGACGGCGAGCGCCACCCAGCGGGCCGTCGTGTCGAGCACAGAGGCGGCAACTGCGTCGCCTGACTGCAGGAGGCTGAAAATGTCGCGCACCGTCGCGGCACCGGCTCCGCCCTGACGGCGGTATCGATCCACGATGGCAAGCGAGCCGACCTCGAGCTCGAAAGCGCCGGCGGTGGATGCGGCCTGGGAGGTCGGATCGCGCCCCAGCGGGAGGTCGGCGATTTCCCCGGCCGAGCCGCGCGCTCCCCGAAACAACTTGCCGTCGATGAGAAGGCCGAGACCCGCGCCGGTGCCGAGCGCGAGAAATGCAGCATTGCGGCATTGGCTCGCGCAACCGAGCGCCTGCTCGCCGAGCATCGCGAGATTGACGTCATTCTCGATCTTCACGTTGGGTCCGAAGCACCCGCGCAGGTAGTCGAGAATATCGAAATCCTGCAACCCCGCGACGTTGGGAGTCAGGGAAACCCGGCCGGTGAGCGGGTCGATCGCCCCCGGGATGCCCACCATCACATGACGCACCCGCGCAACGTCGATTCCGACAGTCTGGGCCAGTTTGCCGGCGCTGGCCGCAATCTGCCCGGCCACGTGCGTGCCGCCGCGGGAGTCCGTAGGCTCCGTGAGCTCGGCGACGATCCGGCCGTGGGCATCGACCATGGCGGCCGCCAGCTTCGTCCCGCCCAGGTCGGCCGCAAAGCAATGTGTGCTTTCGCCTGCCATCGGCTTGCGCTACTGCGCGCGGGGCGGCGGCAGAGGAACCGCCGCCGCAAGTTCCGCGACGCCGAAGAGCTCATCATGGAGCCTGTTCAAGGCAACGGATAAGGCGCCCACTACGCCGGCTCGCTTGCCGAGGGTGCTCGTACGGATCTCCACTGGGCGCGGCGCGAGCCGCAACAGCACGCGCGCGACCTTATCCGCAAAATCGGGCCGCGCCCCGACCGAGCCACCCAGCACGATCAGTTGCGGATCCACTGTCGCGATGACCGTCGCGGCGGCAAGTCCCGTCAGCCGCGCTGTCTCGTCGACAACACCTGCCGCAAGCGGATCGCCCGCGTCCGCTCGCTCGAAAACCTGCCGGACCGAATCGACGTCGGAACCGCCCGCTTCCCGGTATCGCCGCACCACGCCGGTGGCGCCCACCTGGTACTCGAGGCACCCCTGTACGCGCGACTCGGCCTGGAGCGGATCGCCGCCAATCGGCAGATAGCCGATTTCGCCGGCGGCACCGTTCTCGCCACGAACGAGCTGGCCGTTGACATAGAGTCCGAGTCCAACGCCGGTGCCGAGCGCGAGGAAGGCAACGTTGCCGACGTTTTGCGCACAGCCATGCCATATCTCCCCGAGCAGCGCCAGATTGATGTCATTTTCGATGGCGACCGGGCTGCCGAGCTTCTCGCCGAGCAGGCTCACCACATTCAGATTGCCGAGGCCGCTGATGTTGGGCGCCATCTCGATGGCGCCGCTCTTGGGATTCACCACGCCGGGGGTGGCCAGCACGATGGAGCGAATCCGGCTGGGATGTGTGTGTTTGTCCCGCGCCAGGCGGCCGGCGAGCCGGGCGATCTGATCGAGCGCCCACGCGCCGCCGCGGCTGTCGGTGGGTTCGTCGGCCTCGGCGAGGACTCTGCCGGCAATGTCGGCCAGGGCGACGGTCAATCGCGCTCCGAGGTCGATGCCGAGTACGTGACCCCCTTCCGGGCTCAACTCGTACAACACAGCGGTTCTTCCGACATTACCGCTGGTCCGTCCGACCGGACGCACCAGTCCCTGCTGGTCGAACGCATCGATCACCTCGGAGGTCGTCTGTTTGGACAGACCGGTGACCTTCGCGAGGTCCGCGCGGGAGATCGGGCTGCGATGGAGAAGGGCCTCGAAAACGCTCCGTCGCGACAACTGGCGTGTCACGCTGGCCAGCGGCTGTAAGGGCATGGATGTCCTGGGTTGATTCGTCATCTGCCCGAACTATTATAAGCTTGGCTGCGAATAACGCCACTAGCTTGACACTAAATTACAGGCAGCGCACTATTGATTCGTCAGGGGGCCGAATCAATAGAGTGTGTAACGCACCCAAAAAGACGGCAATCGGGTTTGTGGTCGTCTGGCTGGCGACGATGGGGATGGCAACTGCCGCGCCCGCGGCATCCCTTGGCTCGCTCTTGCCGCAGCCTGCCCGTGTGTATCCCGCCTCGGGGGCGGTGACGATCGGGGATGGCGCCCTGGTCACGGTGCTTGGTGCGGATCGCCGTCAGGTTCAGCCCATCGCAGACCGGTTCGTAAAGTTGGTGGCGGACACGCGCGGATTGCAATTGCATACGGCGGCCACGGCCGACACGCGCCCTGCAATCGCGTTTGATGTCGATCCCCACGCCACCGTCACAGCGGACGCAGGTTATCGCATCACAGTAAGTGCCCAAGGTATCCGGGTTACCGCGCGCTCGCCGCGTGGAGCGTTCTATGGGGGCGTCACCGTGTGGCAGTTGCTGACGCCCCCCGGCTGGACTCGCGGCTCGCCGGCTGAGATTGCCGAGGGCGTCATCGACGATTACCCACGTTTTCAGTGGCGCGCGCTGATGCTCGATTCAGGCCGGCATTTTCAGAGCGTGGCTGACATCAGGAAGCTGATTGACTGGATGTCCCTCGAAAAGCTGAATGTGTTGCTCTGGCACCTGACCGAAGACCAGGGCTGGCGACTCGAGATCCCCAAGTACCCGGCACTCACGAAAATCGGCGCATGCCGCAAGACGGTGGGCCTCGATGTCGAATTGACCGGCTCGCCAGATAGACCCTACTGCGGCTTCTATACGGACGGCGAGGTGCGCGACATCGTGCGCTACGCGGCCGCCCGCTTCGTCACGGTGGTGCCGGATATCGATGTCCCCGGACACTCGCAGGCGGCCGTGGCAGCGTATCCGTGGCTCGGCGTTACAGGGAAGGATCCGTCCGTATGGACGGAGTGGGGGGTCAGTCCATGGTTGCTGAACCCCAACGAGAAGACCCTGCAGTTCGTGGACGACGTGCTCGATGAGGTGATGCGGCTGTTCCCGTCGCGGTACATCTCGATCGGCGGCGACGAGGCCGACAAAGAGCAGTGGACCGCCTCGCCGGAAGTGCGTGCCCGGATGCGGCGGCTCGGCCTCGCGAACATGGATCAGCTGCAGGGCTGGTTCGCCGGCCGGATCGCAGACCATCTCATGAAACACGGACGCATACCGGTCGGCTGGGATGACGTGCTGCTCGCGGGCGCGACACTTCCGGCAGCGGAAGTGGTGATGTCCTGGCACGACGATGACGGCGAACGTGTGGCACTTGAAGCGATCAGGCAGGGCCACGACGTGATCCAGAACCCGCAGGGAGCGCTGTACTTCGACCACTATCAATCAGACCTCCCGGACGAAGCGCCGGGAGCAGCTCCCGCGGTGTCGCTGCAGGAGGCGTATGACGCGGCCGTCGTCCCGAACGGCGCAACCGCCGCCGAGGCGGCCCGTGTCATCGGCGTGCAGGGAGATCTTTGGGCTGAGTACATGCCGACTTTCGCGCGCGACCAACACGCGTTGTTCCCGCGGACCGCGGCGTTGGCGGAGCTTGCCTGGTCGCCGGCGGGGTCACATGACTGGAACGGGTTCCTGCGGCGCCTCTCCCCCGAGCTTGCGCGCTACCGCGCACTCGGCATCGAATATGCCGACTCGGCATTTGCACCAGCGTTCGATGTAACTTCAGGCCAGCAGGGAAGGCTGCGTGTCGCGCTTTCCGACCAGGTGAGCTTCGGCCGGATCCGCTACACGGTGGACGGCTCAGCACCGACCTCGACGTCCGCGCTGTATATCCGCCCGCTGGAGTTCTCCGCGGACGATAAAGCGACCCTGCGGGCGGCTACATTTGCACCCGACGGATTCGAGCTTGCCGCGCCGCGCACTCAGGTCCTGGGCGCCTCGGCTCTTCTCAGCCGCGACAGCAGCCAGCTTGCGATGTGCTCGGGCCAGCCGGGAACGCGCGTAGGGGGCCGTCGCCCGCCGCAAGGGCCAAGGCCGGTCTACACGATCGACATCGGCAATATGTGCTGGCTGTGGCAGCACGCGCCGCTGGGACAGAGCAGCCGCGTCACCCTGACGGTCGGGCGCGTCACCTGGCGCTTCGGCGATGAAGCCAGCGGGGCTGTCGTACGCCCCGAGGCGAGCGCGTCCGGTGAGTTCGAGCTTCACGCCGATTCCTGCAAGGGGCCGTTGCTCGCCACATTGCCGCTGGCCTCCGCCGCGGCGACATCCGGGCAAACGGAGCTCACCGCACCGATCTCAGCACCGCACGGTGATCCGGTTCGCGACCTGTGCATCTTCGCCACTGGCGATCCACGCGACGGCCAATGGGCGCTGGCGCGAGTGGCATTTTCGAAATAGGCAGCACGTGGAGAGGTAAAGCCTGTGTCCAACCTACATCGCAAGCATCCCGTGTCAATTGCCGTTTCCATGGCGCTGCTTTCCGCCATGGCGGCATCGGCTCTGGCATCGCCGCGCCCGGGCGCGCCCGGGGATAATTCGGCCGCGCCGGCTGCCGCGGCCCAGGACGCCACGACGCCGACACCCGACGCAAGTCAGGCGAAATCCAAAGCCGACAGCACGGAGGAGCTGGAGACGATTACCGTCACCGGCGTGCGTGCGTCCCAATTGCGCTCGATCGAGCTGAAGCGGCTGGCCCCGGATATCCAGGACAGCATCTCGGCGGAGAGCATAGGCCAGTTGCCCGACACGACCATCACCGATGCGCTGCAGCGCATCACCGGCGTGCAGATCGACCGCAACGCCGGCGAGGGCAGCCAGGTGGACGTGCGTGGCCTGCCCGAAGTCGGCACCATGCTGAATGGCGAAGTGTTCATCACGCCGGACCAGATCACATCGCAACAGCCCGACTTCGAGACGCTGCCGGCGACGCTCTTCAATCAGGTGGACGTCATCAAGTCGCCCACCGCCGGCCAGACGGCGACCGGCATCAGCGGTGCGCTCGATCTGCACACCTTCCGGCCCTGGGATCTGCCGCATGGCTTCACCTTCAGTTACAACGCCGACGCGGAACGCGGCGACGTCACGCGCAAGACCGGGCCGGAGGCCAGCGGCCTGATCGGATTCAACGACGGTGGTCGCTGGGGTCTGCTGGTTTCCGCCGACTATTCCGATACCACGCGCAATGGCCCTGAAGGTAACGGTGTGAACGCGGGCTCGAGCGAAGGCCTCGACCAGTATGGCGTGGTACTGAACAATGAAAGCGCGCCGCTCAATTCAGCGGGCGGCAATTACGGTGGCTACACCGGCTTCGTCGCGCCCTGGAACGGCAATCCGATTCCTTCGAAGATCGTCCAGAACCCGGACGGAAGCGTCGATGTCAATGGTGATGGCAAGTCCAACGGCGTATTCATGGGAAGCCAGAACATCGGCCTCTACAACTCGAGCATCGAGCGCAAGCGCGAGTCCGGCAATGCCTCCTTCCAGGCGGACCTCGGCGGCGGCTTCACCTTGACCAGCGACTACTTCTACGCGCAGCAGAGGCAGTACAACCGCAACGTCGGCCTGCAGTTCAATTCCACCGATTGGCAGGGCGCCACCTACGTGCCGCTGCAATCGATGAACACCGGCGCTACCGCGCTGAGTCAATACAATACGCCGCCGGTCCAGCCGGGTTGGGCCGGCTCGCAGATCTACACCACCCAGGTATACGAAAAGTGGCCGGGGGATGTGGAATCATTCTCGCAGATCGAGAGCACCGGCTCTACCGCGCAGAACGCCAATCTGCAGGTGGACTTCGACAATGGCGGCAACTTCAGAGGGACTCTGCGCGGCGTCCGCGAGACGGCGAACCAGGCGTATGTGGAGACCGACCTCAACATTTCCGATTCGGATGGCTGCCTGTGGCCCAACCAGCTGCTGCCCGGCGTCTCCTCCAACGAGGCACCGCCCTGCGGCACCTTCATCTATCCGTCACAGCTGGGCGGCAACCGCGTGTTCAATCCGATCGGAATTCCCGAGGACTCGGAGCCGATCATCGCGAACTTCACCGGCCGCAATATCGCCATCAGCATGCCCGCGTCGATGGCCGCCAATTTCGCCAACCCGAACGGCTGGACGTTCAAGACCATTGAATCCTCCGGCAACACCAACGCAGAAGCCGCGATCACGGCGCTGCGTTTCGATGGGCACTACGACCTGCATCACGGTCTCCACCTCGACTTCGGCTTGCGCAACAGCATTCACACGGCAAACAACTTCGGCTACACCTACGAGGTGCCCGTCTATGGCGGCATGGGTGCGAGCGATCCGAGCGGATGCCTGGTGCGCTACGTCGGCGCCGATGTGATCCTGGCCGGCGACGGTAGCGGTGGCGGGTGCAGCGCCGGTAACTCGGTGGGCTATTTCCGCGCGGGCCCGCTGTCGGCGGTGCAAATGCCGAATGCCGCCGCGCCGCTCTCCGGCAATTGGCAGGAATACACCAACCTCCTTGGATCGGGCATCAACTTCTGGGCGGTCAATCCCTCCGCCATGGATAATCCCCTGGCGTATTGGAAGTCCCTGTATCCCCAGACCCAGATAGTGGAGGATCCCGGAAATACATGGGCCGTGTGGATGAAGGAGTCGTCGGCCTATCTGCAGACCGACTTCGGCGAGGAGTTGGGTGACATGCCGTTCACCGGCAACGTTGGCGTCCGCGTGATCCATACGAACCTGGAAGTGACGCAGCACTTGACCGGCGCGCCGGGTCTGTACGGCGATGAGTCCGCGGACATCGGTACCCAAGTCACTCAGCGAAGCTACTACGACGTGCTGCCCGACCTGAATCTCGCGCTGGACCTGACTCAAAAACTGACGCTGCGCTTTGCCGCGTCGAAGAACATGCAGCCGCTCGATCTCTCGACGTGGGGCGGCGGCCTGGAACTGAACTATTCCCTGGCATACGTTACGAACCCAAGTGACCCGACCGGGCCGAAGCAACAGCTGTACGAAGTGGCGGCTGGCAATTCGAACGGCAATCCGCACCTCGACCCGTGGCGATCCACGAACTACGGTACTTCGCTCGAGTACTACATCAACCCCGTGAGCATGGTGGGCCTCGAGCTCTTCCGCATCAACGTGGAGAGCTTCATCGAGAACGGAAACGTACAGAACTGCAACCTGCCGGACGAGGACGGTGTCGTACGCCATCGTTGCATCACGATAGTCGAGCCGGTGCAGGGTTCCGGGAACAGCATCTCGGGCGCGGAGGTCGACTACCGTCAGGGATTCACGTTCCTGCCTTGGCTCCTGCGCTACACCGGTATGGAGGTCAATGCCACGTACGCGCCGAGCAAGACCGGGCAGACCGATCTCGCCGGGCGCGCGATTCCGTTCCAGGACAATTCGACCGAATCGGGGAATCTCATCCTGTGGTATCAGAGCAAGCGGTTCGAGGCGCGCGCGGCGTGGAACTACCGCTCCAAGCGGGCGGTGGAGAATCAGGTGGGCAGCATCGCCGGGTTGGAGATGTACGAGGCGCCGCAGACGTATCTCGACGCATCGCTGCAGTACAGGATCGACAAGTACGTCACGGTGTACGTGGACGGTACGAACCTCACCAACGAGTACGAGCGGTTCTACCTCGTGTGGCCGAGTCAGGAGGGTCATGCGAACTTTTCCGAGCGCATGTACACGGTTGGTCTTCGCGGACAATGGTGATCGGCGGGAAAAGCATCGGTCCGGCGCTGGTGGCGCTCGCGGCGCTGACGGCCGCGCGGCTTGCCTGCGCCGATGCAGCCTACGTGCCCACCAGGGTGGATGGCGGCGCCGGCTCGACGACCGCCATAGCGGGGTGGCTGATTCAGGAAAGCGCCAAAGCTCAGGAGGGCGGCGCTGCCATCTCCTCTGCCGGATTTGCAACCCAGGGCTGGTACCCGGCGAGCGGCCGCGCGACGGTGATGGCGGGGCTGCTGGAAGACGGCACCAACAGGAAGATCTTCTATGGCGACAATCTGCGCGCGGCGCAGCCGCCTGATTCCAGCGGCGATCTTTTCGTGGTCCCCTGGTGGTATCGCGCGCAGTTCACCATCGCCAATGAGGCACAGGGAACACGCACACTGCTGCGGAGCAACGGGATCATCGCGAGCGCGGATGTCTGGGTGAATGGCCACCAGGTGGCCGACCAGGCGACGGTTGCCGGCGCCTATCCCGTGCACGAGTTCGACGTGACACGCTGGGTGCATGCCGGCGCGAATGTCCTCGCGTTGCTCGTACATCCGGGTGACCCGAGGACGAGCCTGTCCATCGG
>Ga0335072_10012217_pt1 | contig 12261 bp, 13 predicted proteins | sample Lox_Sample_21_FD_206725 | JGI IMG/M metagenome (GOLD analysis project Ga0335072, IMG submission 206725) | Soil microbial communities from Loxahatchee National Wildlife Refuge, Florida, United States - Lox_Sample_2.1 | ecosystem: Environmental > Terrestrial > Soil > Wetlands | place: USA...
AGAGATCCCAAAAGCCAACTGCACAATAACGCTGCTCCCTTTACCGATAAGGTGAAACCCTTTAGCTGATCGGGATCGCCCTTGTGGTAGTCTTCAAGCACACCATATTATGCCCGAAGACTTGATCCGTTTTTGGAGTCGGTGCCATTTAGACACGCCTCTATGCGTGCACCCCGATGATTCTTCATTCCTTAAGAAAGAAATTGAGTGCCAACACCCGACCAGTTTCGGTGATTTTGTGAAATGTCCACGGTTCGGAGATCGAAAGGACAAGCACTTTCACCTCTCCCTCATTCCGGTCCCCTACGTGGGAGACGTGAAACGCGCAAAGGTCGTCATTCTGGCGCTCAATCCGGGTCTCGAATATCGCGACTATTGGGCAGAATTTGAGATGCCCGGGTTCCGTGGCAGCCTTGAACGCAACCTTCACCAATCACTCGATCACGCTGAATATCCATTCCTCGGCCTTGACCCGCAATTCTGCTGGTGGGGCGGATTCACGTGGTGGGAAGGGAAACTTCGGGATGTAATCCGGCGGATCGCCGACGTGCGTTTTTCCGGAGGTTACCTGGAGGCGCTCCGTTTCATGGCACAGAATCTAGCCTGTCTTGAGCTCTTTCCCTACCACTCCACATCTTTTGCTCATCAGGGATTGAGGGAGAGTCTTCCTTCCGCGAAGCAGGCCTGGTCATTTTTCCGCGACCACTTGAAGCCAGATGCAATTGCATGTAAGCGAACCGTGATCGTAACGCGCCAAGCGGCGAGCTGGGAAGCTGAAAAGACTAAAGGAGATTTGATCGTCTATGGAAAGGGTCAGGCCAGAAATGCCGGCCTGAGTACTCATTCTGAAGGTGGCAAAGCAATCCTGAAGAGGTTCGGCATTTTCTGATGTTCTTAGGCGAGTTCGGCGGTGTATTACCGCAAATCTCGAGAAGCAATTTGGTCTTGCCAACTTGGCGCGGCCCCGTGAGAGCTGGATGCGCGCGGGAGCCGCTTCTTTGAGCCGATCAAGCAGCACTTTGCGCAGTTGGCAAAGGTGTTCTGAATTTCGTCATAGTCGAATAATTATTCGACTATGACGAAATAATTTGCAGCGCCTTTGTCTGTCCTGGATTCTCGCTGTAAATGCGCGCCGCACTTGCAGGATAAGGCACTGCGAACCGCGACGAATCGGTTTGCGGAGATCATCGATGGTGTTCTGGCTGTAATGCGGCTTATCAGGCTTCGCCGTCAGCGGAGTCTCATATTCAAATAATGCAGCAGGCTACGAACCGCGTTTGCCGCCAACATCGCTTCCGGCTCTTCCAGCAGTTCGTCATTGGGATGAGCCATGCTGCTACGGTTGCGAACCGGATTGATCGCATCAATGATCTGGGCGAGCCCACGAAGGATCTTCTGAGGCTCTGGACCCGGTGGATTGATCTGGAGCTTCGGATGCTGTTGACGGATCAAATTGAACAGAGCGGTGACGTCGGCACTTTCTTTCACGGCAATATTGGCCTCACGGCACACTGCGATGAGATACCCATGAAGTGCGGTGTGGACACGATCGATCCCGCTCACCGCTCCATGTGCGTTCATGAGCGTCTCGAAATCCAGCAGAGCGCGTTCGACAACCGCTGAAGTAATATCCAAGGCCGGCGTGGTCACTGCATCGGTCTCTTCGTCAAGCATATCCACAGCGATGAAGCGGATCGCGTTGCCGCCTTCCTGCATTGCGTCGGCGATCGTTCTAAATCGCTGCCGATTCTCGTTGCTCTCCGCATCAAGCTTTAATTCGAGATACTTCCGGATGCTCAAGCGCAGGTACAAGAGATCAAACTCGTCGCCAAAACTGTTGGTCCCTTCCCAATGTTCAAACGGCAGTTCGGACAAGAGCTTTGCGGATTCACGAGCGCCTGCAAGAGTGAGGTAGTTCAGTGCCTTCTTGCGCAACAGCGCCGAAACGGCAGGATTCAGCTCGTGGACGAGTTGGACTTCTTGAGAACCACTTCCGTGATAGAGCAGGAACATGATGGCACCATGAACTTAGCATCTCAAAGTTGAGTTGGTCAGAAGACCCGTGATGGAAAGAGATCCCTAACGGAGACGAAGGCATCGTTCGTCTCCCCTGCTCGTCGTACCTTCGATGCAATCACTTCTGCGAAATGCAATCCATGTGTTAGCACACAATGCAGGTCAAAACCATCGATGCACACGATTCTTGTGGATTTGCCTCGGGCGTAGGCTTCCAAACCGTCCAGCGAGAACCCGCTATAACTGATGAAGACTCCTCGGGACCACTGTGCTTTTCCCTCAACCTTCCCCGAAAAGCCCAGAAGATCGTTTTGTCCAGTCGGCTCGTTCTGCCACTTTGCTTCGACAAGATACACATCTTGCCCTAGCTGAAAGCTCCCATCTATCTGCTCGCCGACAAGTCGGAAAGAGCGCCGGGGCGCGAGCTGGAACAACTCGAACAGATCGTTCAGAAATCGCTCGAACGCGAAACCCCGTTGTTGTGGAGGCATATTGTGCAGTCCCATCAAGCTGTCGCGTAAGCGCCCTACGGCTGCAGCGTCGACCACCGCAGTCTGCGCGCGTTCCGTTTGAGGACTTTTGCGAGCGGAATCGGCGCCCTGGCCAAGCGGCACTCCCGATAAGCGTGCCGAAATGGAACGCGCGCGCTGAATCAAAGTGTCGGAGAATTGAGCGGACTGCAGCCTTCCGATGGCAATTTGGGTATCGATATAGGTCAGAAGGTGATCGATGCTCGCGGAAACCAATGAGTCGTCAGCCACCTGCCAGAACCCTCGCAGCCGATTTGCCTTCGACCCGCTCGCATAGTTGAATTTCGGATCGAAAATATTGAGGGCCATGTCGTTCCGGAAAAACTCCCCGAATGTTCGATCCGAAAAATTAAGCACGTAGCCGTCGCGCATCTTGAAAAGCTCTTCGAGGATCTCCTTCTCGTTGGTTGTCAGCTTCGCCATTGCGCCCTTTCACCTTTCTCTGCTGTCCAACTTGTTATTGGGGCTTCCGCAAGCCGAGCGCCATGAGCCACTCATTGACCTGTCCGTACGCATCTTGTTGCCATTGCTCGGGTGTCTGATCGCCGAGCACCGGCGACTCTTCAACGAAGAGACGAACGCTGGTTGGTCCATAGCTCTCAACGGTCTCGAATTTCGCGTTGATGAACTCATAGCCGGTTCGGGCGCTTTCGTGTTCAAGCAGCCTCTTGCAATCCTCTGCCAACGCACCGGCTCCGCCTGGATAGTTCCGGATGCAGTAGTGAATGTCATATGCATCCTTCCGCTTCTGGCGAAGTTCCACGGCATAGCCCTTCATTGCCAGAAGGGCCGGGATCGAGCAGACCGCGATTTCAACGGTGTTGCGGCCACCAGTCGGGGTCTCTGCGGATACCGCGACGAGTTGATGGAAGTGGACGGCAAGGTCGGCGCCATCGGCTCTCTGTACTCGGAAATTCTCGATAAGCTTTGGCCTGTTTTTCTCAATATCGGCGTGCTTGGGCATCAGAAAATCGACCAGAACTTCGATGGCCGGACCACCATCTGTGGCCGGAACTGTCCGTTGCAGTTGAAACTCTCGTGTGTTTTTCGTTTTGTCGTAACCCTGCCCCATCAGCTCTTGGATCAAATCTGCATATTGACCATCCTGAAGCGCCTCTGCGTCGAGGCTCAGATCCACGTCCAGTGTGCCGACATGCGGATTATCTGCGTTCTCCAGAAGCAGCCACGGCACCGAGCCGCCAATGACCGCGAACTTGCCGCGAAAGCTGGCGAGGATTTGACCGATTTCGACCAGGACAGATTTCACCGCTCTTGTGGTGCGGTCGTCATAGTCGTTGGCCGACTGAGGCTTCTGCGGAATTACAGGGTCCATGAAAGTGTCGTCCTCCGCAGGTGATTGGCGGCTTCGCGTCCGCGTTCTCCCCCTTGCATGAGATCAAGGTAAGTTTGCAATGCACTGGTACAGCAAATCCCGCGCGCTTGTTCAGTGCTTCCGAAGTAAACATCTCGATCTTTCGGTATCCACACGACGACATTTTCCCCTTTGGAAGGCGAGGACAAGCGCAGGGAGTCCTTGAGCAGATCCATCCTGTCCTCGTCCGCATAGAAATACTGCGTCGCTGTGCGCCCGAAAGGCGATATCCATTGCGCTGCAGAAAAGGACGCCATCGCCAGAGGAGCGGCCTTTTTGGCCGAACGGAAGAGGTCGCGGAGCGCTTCTTCCAGCATCGATCCGTGCAGCGTGGTGTAGAACCGGCGCTCGGCGGAGAGGGGTCTTTCGTAGGCTGCGCTCCAGGCGTCGAGAAGAGCGCGTGGAGCGGTCAGAGAGAGTCCCAAGTCATTCCGTTCGGCCCACTCTCGATCCAAGAGCGAGGACTGGACATTGCTGACATGGCCAATGCTGACGCACGACTCCTGCGCAAGGTCGGTGAGTTTCCAACTGCGATCCGGGGAGCTTAGAAGAACGCGAAGCACCTTGGCCGAGCGTCCTTTGAAGAGTGACCGATATTCCCGCCGCGGAGTTGAGGGCCTATGAGGGCTGGCCATTTCTAAATAAACCGAGTCGAACGCCAATCGGGCGTTCCCCTCGAAATCAAGGTAGGAAACCCCCTGCTGAAAGCAGAGGTCTCGTGTCGACTCGGTGAGAAAAGGAGCGATGAAGACGGGTATGGCCGGCGGAGTGGAGTGTGCGGCGATGACCTTCAACCGTAAAATGGCCTCCCTGGCATAGCGCGGCTGTCCACTAGTCTTCACTTCGGCAATGAGCGTATGCTGTTTTCCATCGAGTTCGATGCGAACATGTACATCGAACCCAGGGTCCTTATGCATCGTTCCTATTTTCAATGATTTAATCTTGACTTGAGGGATTCGTTTAAGCAGGCGTTCCAGTTCGGCCGCTCCTCGCTTTTCAATCTCTTTCACCGAAATGGACAGTTTCAGCATTTGCTGAAAGTAGCATATTTGGTGAAAATGTCAAGGGGCGAGGGGGTGTGTTCGAGAAACAAAGTCCGCTCCGTACAAGGTATATATACCTTGTACGGAATGGAGTCACCTGCCTTTGACCCTCATTGGAAGCTCTACTACCCTGCCAACCTCGTCTCTTCGATTTCCTGAATTCGACAGGACGTGGAATGAGAACGGTGAGCGATTGTATTTCGATGATTGCGTTTATAAACAATTGATTATATGTAACTTGTTCATTTCATAAGACAGCATCCCATATTATGGGAGAATTCTTGGGGCAATTTCGGGTTCCCCGGTATATATGAATGCGCATTTCACTGATTTCGCAGCGCTTAAGGATAAAGCATCTGGTCGGAGCGTGAATTTCTTGACTCCGACGCTTTACTCCCGCGCTTGAAGGACTTCAGGCGCCGGGAGAATCGCCATGCACCACATCCCATACTCAGAGCTTCTTCACTTCGTTGAGCTCTATACCATTGAGACCTGCGCCACACTCATCCTTCTTGTGATCGTAATTGTGAATACGATCCGAGAGGTTCGCCGTTGGATTTCGAAGGCTCTCCGATGCGGGGAGAGATGACCATGAATGACTAGGTCGCCAAAGGCGGATGAAGTGAAGCAGTAATCATCTCGCCTTGGCTCTGACTATTGCCCAGATTAGAAAAATCGTTGCCGAAAAAATATCACTCCCCGGCTTGTGGGAAGCCGAATGCGCCGGAATCAGAAAACTCACGCCGCTTCGCTCCGAACGGAAGCTGCACAAGGTACACTCTCAGTCTCTTGCAACTGGTTCGAGTGGAATCCAGACTTCGACTGGTCCGATGGGCAAGCCCGCCTTCGAGATACCGGCAAACCTCTCGAATTCGGGCGCGTGCCTCTCTCGACGTCCGGACGCAGGTAGCCAGGTTCCGAGCAGCCAGATCCAGGTATCGCGAAGCAAAGCTGGATCGCCCACTTGAAGGACAGCATACTCTCCCGCCTCAAGGGTCAGACGCTCTCCACCGATCGGGCTCTCGGGGCTCTCCTGATCGACTCCGGCGAGGTAATGGATTTTGTCATCGCCGGTACAGGGCGATGCGCCGTAGAACTTCGAGCTGTTCCCGAGCGCCGGATGACTCCGCCGAAACTCGCGCCACTGCTGCGGGATGAGCTGAGAGGCCTCCGCCTGCGAGTCGTAGATGGCCATCAAACCGATCAGCAGCACGTTCTCACAAGCCCGGAAGACAGGATGCGGTCGTTCTGTCATGGTAGCCAAGCTACCACACTCGGACACGTTCACTTCCGACCCCTCGCGCGGGCCTGGCTCTCTTCACGAGACTCGAGCCACTGCCGCACAGAAGTGCGGCGATAATACACCGATCGCCCGACGCGGATTTTGGGTGGGCCGCAGCGCAGTACGTCCCACCTCGCCAATGTGCGAGGCGATTTGCCCAACTCGCGCGCCAACGCATCCGGCGTCAAAAACTCATCGCCCAACAAAGAAGTCGCTGAACCTTGTGCGACCTCAGGTACTGCCATTGTCGCCATCGCCATGTCTGATTTCCTCCAGTGACTCTGACTGTCTCTTCACATTTCAAACACCCTCAGAGTCCAGCGAATTGCGTCGAGCGTCCAGTGCTTTTTGCGAATTAGGTGATCGATAGAAGCGATCAACTCAGGCGAAGTGCGCTGCGTGCGAGTACTTAGCGCGATGCAGACCCTGTGCAAAACGCATCCCATTTTGTGGAATTGTGGAAAACAGGGAAGTATTGCTAAACTGGATTCCCCTGGCAAGCAAGGGTATTGACACACCCCGAAACGCGACACTCTCCGCGTCAGACTGCTCGCTATTCAGCCTGGTTTCGTCCTCGATTTAGTCCTTATTTAAGAAATCTCAATTGCGGGCACATGCCTGTCGTGTCCGTCTACTCGAACCCTCTTCGACGCCTGCGCAAGGCCGGAGCAATGCATCATGGGGAACGATTGGGCCGAATTCTCGCTTCTCGCCAAAGTGCTGATGGTACTGAAACACGGGAGCTTCCGTGTCGCAGCGGAACAAGAGCACATCACGCAATCCTGTTTCAGCAGGGCCACAAAGATATTCCACGACCAGTCCGGAATGCGTCTATACGAGCTTGGGAAAGACAATCGCGTACTGCTGAATAGAGTGGGCGTAGCATTCCGCGCAATGATTCCCCTCCTGTTCCAGTTGCGCGACGAAATGTTTGCCGCACTGCACGCCATCGCGAGCGGGGGAATTCGTAAGCTGCGATTGGGCTGCGAAACCGTCGTCGATCCCGGTCTCTTCCAGATGGCTTGTGAAATTCATAAGCGTTACCTTCCGGACTGCGTGATTGATCCATTCTCTGAGGATGCCGAAGAACTAGTGAAGGAAGTGCGCTCCGGCGAAATTGATGGCGCCCTTGTGACATTGCCCCTCGACCTGCGGGAGCTTTCCGTGGAGACGATTCGGCACGATCCGCTGGTAATTTGTCTGCGCAGTGACGATCCTCTAGCCGTAAAAGCGGCGGTACATCCTGTCGATCTGAAAGGGAAGCGCGCGATTCTGCCTCATCCGCAACAGCATCGCGCGGCCTATGCTCGGTTGCTTGAATTGTTTGCGGAAATCGGAGTTCAGTTTGATGAATGTTCCCGTGCCTCCCATCCGTCGGGCATGCAGCAGCTTGTTCTCGACGGATTCGGCTTGGCCTTGATTCGCGAAGGAACGGCCCTGTATCCCGGACTGACGACACGACCTATCACCGGAGCGCAGTGGACCGTCGATACTGTCTTCATCTATCGCACCGACCATCATCCGGAGACAATTCCACCGCTCGCGAAACACCTAAAGCTACAGGTTTCAGCACAGACCAAGTCGCCGGCAAAGATCCCGGTTGAAACGATCGTCCTACCGAGCCTGAAAACCCGGCCGAAGCACGCTGTCCAACACGATGGCAACGGAGCCCAGCAGTTGTCATTACTGGACCAGGTTTCCCAAAGCGCGCCTGCCGGCTTGGAATGAGATCGCAAAGATCTGTCTGAAATCGGCTCCAATCAGAATTCCGCAAACCGCTTTTGCTACGCCGCTTAGAAGTGCTCCCAGCAAGCGAAGGATTCGAGGTAATCCCCCAAAGCGATGAGCTGATCCGAAAAAAGCATTGGACGGTGATCCGAGCTCGTCCTAAGCTCGACGGCATCTGCGGCCCTCTCAACGGGCCGCTGGAGGTTCCCAATGACCACGCTCTTCCCCCGACTTGTTCGGCGTGGCTCCGCTCTTCGCCAATGGTTTCGCCGGAGTCGTCCAACCCTTGTCTTCTTCGCACTGCTCGCCATCGGCCCTGCGCTCGCACTCGCGCAGAGTGGCTCACCGTTCGACACCGGATTCACCAATCTCCAAACCCTCTTCACGGGAACTGTCGCGAAGGTTGCCAGCTTGATCGCCATCGTAGTCGGTGGATATGAGTTCGCCCACGGCGAGCCCGGCGCGAAAAAAACTTTGGCGGGCGTCGCTGCCGGCACCGGCATCGCCGTACTCGCGACCAATATTCTGGCCTGGCTCTGGGGCATCTGAAGCCGCCCCGCGAAGCCGTTTGCAACCGAAATAATTTTACTTCGCGCGTTGGACGGTCCCATGCAGACTCACGCCATGATTTGTCGCAGAAACCGCGTCTACAAGAGCCTGAATAAGCCGCTTACTTATCTCGGCGTGGAGCGCACGGTCTTCTTCTTCGTGTGCGTCGCCGCGGTCGGCGCATTCAATCTTTTCAATAGCCTGCTCGCCGGAATCGCCGTGTTCCTTGGCGGGTTCGCCTTTGGGATCTGGGTAACAAATACCGACCCGGCATTTCTGCGTATCCTCGCCAAATCCAACCGGTACAAGGCCCGCTACGACGCGGCAAAGCCCACCGTGCCGCGCGTGGAGGTGCGTTGATGCTGCGCCTCGCCAAAATCCTGAAACCGTGGAAGGAAGCCGACTCGTTCCCAGCTCATATCAACCTGTACGGCTTCTGGAACGAAACCGTGTTCATCACCAAAAGCGGCGATCTCGGAACGATTTTGCGCGTAACGGGTGTCGATTACGAAAGCCTCGACTATGGCAGGCAGGAATCAGCCGTGAAGCGCCTTGAAGCTGCGCTCAAGAATTTCTCCCCCGGCTTCCACGTTTACCAATACCTGTTCAAAACCAACAACCCGGAGATTCCCTTTGCCCACTACGATCATCCTGTTGTGCAGACCGGGCAAGACCGGCGGCGGCAACACTTCGCGGAAAAAGCCGATCGGCTTTTCGAAATCGAAATTTACTACGCGATTGTGATTGAGGGCTCTCGATCGAAGACCGGTATTGCCACCGCTCTCAAGCATCTCCTAAACAACCCGGCAGTCGGCTTTAGCGAGCTGAAGGCGCAGTTTTCAAACCGCGGCATGAAGGTTCTGCTGCGCGCAGAGATCAAGCGCGATCTCGCGCGTCTTGAACAACAAGCACGGGCGTTCGTGCGCCAGCTCGCCGACTATACGCGCATCGAGGTACTCGACTATAAGAGCCAGTTCAGCTTCCTTCGGCGGCTACTCAATTATGACGCCTGGCGCATCGCCGGTGAGCCCAAACACTCGCAATTCCTCTGCAACCAGGTTGTCAATTCAGCGCTCGAAGGCGAGCGCGATCATCTCCGTGTTGGCGACGACTACGTGCGCGTCCTGACCATGAAAGAGTGCATCGGGGAAACCCGGCCACTTGCGCTCGACGCACTGTTGAAGATTTCCGCCAACTTCATCGCCGTCTCGGAGTGGACGCCACTCCAGCCCGCCGTGGCGCGCAAAGAAGTAAACAAGCGCCGGCGCCACTTCAATATCTCGAAGACCGGATTCATCTCGCAGCTCGGCAACGACCCAGCGAAGACCAATCCGCGCGATGTACTGGTCGATGAATCGAAACAGGCGGATATTGAGAATCTGGGCGATTGCCTGCGCGAGTTGGGTGAAGGCCAGCAGCTGGGCGAATTTTCACTCACGATTGTGCTCTATGGCAAAGAGCGGCAAGCTATCGATTCGATGGTGGGGGAATTTGCCGGGATCTTCACCAACGCCGATGGCGCGCTCTTCGCTGAGACCTACAACCAGCTCAACGCCTACTTCGCCATTGTGCCCGGCAACTACGCTTTCAACCTGCGCCGGCTCTACCTGCTGAACACAAACTACGCCGATCTCTCGTTCCTGTTCACGATTCTCCCAGGCGAAAAGGTTAACCGTTACCTTGGCACCGAGTACCTGGCCGTGCTCGAAACCGACAACGCTACGCCCTACTATCTCAATTTCCATGTGAACGACGTGCCGCACGCCCTGATCCTTGGCGCAACGGGCTCGGGCAAAAGCTATTTCGCCAACTTCATCCTCCAGAACGCCCAGAAGTACGATCCTCTCACCTTTATCTTCGACATCGGCGGCAGCTTCGAGGCGCTTACCCACATCTTCGGCGGGTCGTATCTCAATGTCGGACGCGAGGAACGGGATTTCACCATTAACCCATTTTCTCTCTCACCCAGCCAGGAGAACTTGCAGTTCCTTTTCAGCCTGCTGCGGGTGCTCATCGAAGGCAACGACCAACGGCGCCGCCTCGACTTCAATGACGAGATGAAACTCTGGCGCGCCATTGAGCGCATCTACGTGTTACCTACGGACCAGCGAACCTTCTCAAATTTCGCCAGCATTGTGGGCGAATTGAAGGATCGGCTCTACCGCTGGACGCGGGCCGGTCAGTACGGTTTCCTTTTCGACAACGCCCAGGACACGCTTACTTTCAAGCGATTTCAGACCTTCAACTTCCGCGGATGGGGCGATGCTCCAGACCTACTGGAGCCGCTACTGTTCTACGTACTCCATCGCGCCTCGCAGGAGATCTGCGATTGGCGGCGACTCGCCACCTTCAAAGCATTTCTCATGGACGAGGCTTGGCTCTTTATGCGCAACGAGGTGATCCGCAATTACATCGTGCAGGCCGAAAAGACCTGGCGCAAACACAAGGCCGCCATGATCCTCGCCACCCAGTCGGTCAAGGAATTGGAGGAGTCCGGCCTGCTCAATATTGTTGTAGAAAGCTGCCCGACGAAGGTTTTTCTCGCCAATCCGGAGATGGATCGCGCTCACTACGCCGAAAAGTTCCACTTGAACCCGATGGTCTGCGACCTCATCGCGGGCCTCTATCCTCCCGGCCAGATGGTTATCTGTCAACCTCAGCTTGTGAAGAAAGCCCACCTTAATGCCGATTCCGTGACCCATTGGATGTCGGTCAACGACCCTGAAGCCAACCTGAAACGGCGTGAATTCTTCGAGCGGTACGGAATCGCCGATGGGCTGCGCGAGCTTGCGAATCAATTTCCATTTGTGCCGTCGAGACTTAAAAACGCTCAGATTTCCATCTCCCAAGGAGCAGCAGCATGAATACCAAACTCATCTTCATCGCTGGAATCGCGCTCGCTATCGGGCCGATTGCGGCGAGCGCGCAAGATCCGCAGGCGCGCACCGTCCAGTATCACTCTCAGGACATCGTGCCAATCCACGCCAAGCTCAAATACACGACGCTGATCGAGCTTCCACCGTCCGAAAAAATCATGGAGGCAGCCGTAGGCGACAAGGATTTCTGGATTGTCGACGTGGTGGGCAACTTCTGCTTCCTGCATCCGGCCAAGGCCGGCATCAGCTCAGACCTGAACCTGATCACCAACAAAGGCAACATCTACTCGTTCACGCTCACCGATGTGTCCACACCGCCTGGCGAGGCTGACCCGCCACCAGACCTGAAAGTGATCGTCCAACCTGCGGACCGCTCTTCGATCGTTGCCGCCAGCGGCCCGCCACAATTCGTACCCACGGCGCAATTGGAGCAGTCCCAACAGGCGCTGGCTGCAGTCGAATCGCACATCACGCAGGCTGTGGACGAATACAAGAGCGCCTATCCACTCTCGCTCAAGTTCGACTATTCGTACCAGGCCAACCAGCCGCCCTTCGACATCGAAGCGATCTGGCACGACGACAAATTTACTTACATTAAGACGGACGCGTCGGAAAAGTTTTCGATTTACGAGATGCGAGACGGCAAGCCGAACGTGGTCACGTACCAACTTGAAAACGGGACCTACGTCATCCCGAAGGTCATGGATTCGGGGTATGTGGAGCTGGGAAAGAAGCGGATGGAGTTCTCCCGCAAGGGATGAAACGGAGCTACGAACATGGCTGAGGCGATGGCAAACACCCCAATCCAGGCCACGACGGAGCCAGCGCTGCGCCGGCTCGTCAAAGAACCGATGGGCGTGATCCA
>Ga0335072_10012218_pt1 | contig 12261 bp, 12 predicted proteins | sample Lox_Sample_21_FD_206725 | JGI IMG/M metagenome (GOLD analysis project Ga0335072, IMG submission 206725) | Soil microbial communities from Loxahatchee National Wildlife Refuge, Florida, United States - Lox_Sample_2.1 | ecosystem: Environmental > Terrestrial > Soil > Wetlands | place: USA...
AACACTGCGACGCTCGGTCACGCGACGACGCTGACGCTTGCTCATCGTTCCGCCTCCTGGAACTCTGTGACGGGGCCTTGCACCCACGTTTGTTTTTTTTGCCGACTGCCGGCGGAGTTAGCGCCGGCGCTGCCTATCGCCGTCCGCGTCTGAGTGGTCCAACTTCACTTACGCGCCGGTTTCTAACTGAAGGGCGATAGTGGCTTTCCCACGCGTCGCAACCCGAAAACCAGAACTTCTCCGTTATCTCCGGATGTTCACAACCCCTTGGGAAGAAACCCCTCGTATAGACGTAGTTTCTTCCCAAGCGCCGGGCGATGCGGGGTGGGCGGTGCCGGCGGGGCGGGCGGTGCGGGGTGGCGCGGGCGGTGCGGGGTGGAGCGGGCGGTGCGGGGTGGCGCCGGCGGGGGGTGGCGCGGGCGGTGCGGGGTGGCGCGGGCAGGGGAGGGGACTTAGGCCGCCTCGGCTCCCCGGCCCGCCTCGAGCTCCTCGAAGTACGACCGCGCGGCGCTCTGCCACCGTTCGTGACGCCCGGCGAACAGCTCGTACGCTTGCCGGCGCGGCCATCCCTCCGGCAGTAGCTCGGCCGGCAGGTCGGGGTCGAGGAACGGGAACTTCCGCCAGGCGTGCACGAGCAGCGTCTGCATTCGGAAGAACGACTGCGCCGAAGTGGGTCGGACGGCGGCAAAGTCTTCGATGAACGCCGAGTACGCATCTCGCACCGAAGCGAGATCCCAGGCGGTCGCGGCAACGACCTCCGGAGGACCGCCGAGTGCCCCGAGCGAAGCCACGAACGAAGTGGCCTCTGCTGCCGGCGCCTCCAGCACCACCTCGCGGAGCTCGGCCTCGCGCTCGACGTGCGGCGTGAGCCACACGCCGGCGCCCATCGAGCCGAGCCCGGCCCAGGCCAGGCGGGTGCGGAGCTGGTGCCGGACCTCGCGCCGCTCCTCGGGGACGCGCAACACGACCACGAGCCACCGGCCGTCCCACACCCACGGCTGCCCAAAGGAGTAGATCCGGGAGGCACCCGTGCGGAGCAGCGCTGCCGTCCCAGAACTCAGAGACACGCGGGCGCGACGGCCGTGCCGCGACGTGAGAAGCCAGCCGTCCCGAACGCTCCGGGCCAGCGCTTGGCGCGCCGCCTGTTGCGAGTAGCCGACCGACACGAGCGCGCCGACGAGGGTCTCCTGCCAGACCGCCTCGCCGCGGGGCAGCACGTACTCGCCGAGGATGGTCAGGAGCAGCGACCGCGCTGCCGGCGCGCCTACCGATCGGCGGCGGAGCTGGTCATCCATGAACGGGTCTCGTCCGCACCGCCGTCGAATTCATCTCGGATCGCCTCGAAGTACGTGTTGCACCCGCGGCAGCGCATCTGGCTGGTGATCATCTGACCACCCCACGGCGCGACCATCTCAACATCCGGCGACGAGCAGAACGGGCAGGTCATCGGCGGTACTGGGCGTCCCACTCCGACCAGTCGGTCGGCTCGTCCAGCGACACGCCGGCGACCCGGGGCGCGAGCCAGTCGCGCACCCGCGCCCGGATCGCGGCAGGCCCCGAATCGACCATGCCCGAGGCAACCGCTTCCGCGTAACCCGGGTCGGAGTCGGGTCCCGGCCAGCGCGCCGCCTGCGTCCACATCTCGTCGATTCGCTGGACAAGCAGGCGCAAATCCGGGCCGCCGACCGCCACGATCCGCCGGGCCCAGGCCTCTGCGTGCACGCGATGGGCGCCTTCCTCCTGAAGGATCTTCCGAGCACGTTGCGCCAGCGGCTCGATCGAGCTGTCCCGGGCCGACGCGACAAACGTCGTCAACACGCCGTCGACGACGAGGTTCGCGGCGATGACGGACGCCCAGTCGGGCAGTTCGTGCGAGATCACGGGCAGAGGATGTCCCGTGTCTAGCCCCGCCTCCTCCGATCGCGACACTCCGAGCTTCGCCAGCACCGGGTACGTCGAACGCGCGTGGCCGAGCTCGTCTTGCGCCATCGCGGCCGCCGCCACCGCCGACTCGATCGTCGGCGCGCTCACCGCCCACTCGCCGTAGCGGCGCCCGAGCGCGCTCTTGTTGTCGGCGAGCGACCCAATCAGCGAGATCATCGTCGCGGTCCCCGCGTCCACCGCGCCGGCGGCAACATTCATGCCCGAATCGCCTCCCGGATCGACGGCCGCGGCACGATGATCATCTCGATCCACGGCTGCTCGTCATAGATCGCGCGCGCCGACACGACCGCCAGGTCCTCGTCGCCCTCGGTCACCGTGCCCACGTGGTGCAGCGGCTCGGCGTACTCCTTGCGCGCGAACACCTCCCACACGGTCTCGCCCGCGCGGCTCATACCGCGATCCCAAGCTCGCGCATGCGCACGCGCGCGTCATCTCGCAACCGTGCCTTGGTCCACACCGGATCCCACACGACCTCGATGTTCACCACGTCCACGTCCGGGTCAGCCAGAAGCGCGGAACGAATGTCCTCCTCGATGAAGTCCATCGCCGGACAACCCATGCTCGTATACGTGATCTGCAAATCCGCGGTCCGCGACGCCGCACCGTAAGACAGCGACACGATCAGCCCCATCCCGAGCACCGACACCGGAATCTCAGGATCCTCGACGTCCCGAAGCGCCTCCCACAGCCGGACCTCAACGGAGGCGGAAGCGGTCACGCGGCCCGCCGCAAAGACGTCGTCTGGTAACCCCGCTGCAGGGTCCGCACGTAGTCGTCGTTCATCGGTCCGCGCGCTCGCCACCGGGCCATGACCTGGTCCCAGGTGATCGGCCCTTCGGAAAGCAGCCACGAACGCTGCTCCTCGTCGAACGCCGCCGGGAACGGACAATCGATCACGTACGCATCGCGCTCCGCATCGAAGTGCGCCGGCACGCGCACACCGATCTCGTCCATGAAAGGAACGACCTCCGACATCCACCATTGCCGCAACTGATCGTTCGACTTGCCCTTGAACCCGTAGTCCAGTTGCTCCGAATGCTGTTTCAACGAGTCGGGCAGCCCGAACCACTCCAACGTCAAGATGAACATCCAGTCCACCGCCGCCTGAACCTCCGGGCGTCCAGACTCGTCCTTGCACAGCTTGCGCAACCATGTCCGGCCGTGGCGGAGGTGGAACGTCTCCTCCTTGTCGACCTTGGCCAGCGCCCGCTTCCACGGTCCGAACGTGCTCGACTGGTACACGTCCGACAGCAGCACGAACCCGGCCTGGTCGTAAAGCGCGTTGGCGCACACCAGTTCGACCCACGAGTTCAAGGGAACGTCAAACGCGTACGGGTACTTGAAGCCCCGCGCCGGTCGCTCATAGATCAGTTCGTCCATGTCCACACCCAGGTCCCCGAGCAGCCGGTACCCGATGTGGGCGTGCGCCAGCTCGTCCTGGATGATCGACATCGCGGACCCGAAGTTGTTCAGGGCGGGCGCGTGCTGGGCCGCGCGCAGGTACGCCGGCGCGCTGACGAACTCCGTGTCGGCGGATACGGTCAAGATCCGACGCATCCCCTCCAAATAGCGCGGGGACATGTGCTGCAACCCCTCGACGAGCTTGCCGGCAGCGAGGTGCTGCTGCACCTGCTCTTCGGTCCAGGGGGCGAGATTTTCCACCGAAACGTGTGACACTTGACTAACGCCCGCAATCGTATAGTCTCTCGACAGTGAGGTCAAGTGGCCACGATCGTTGAGCTCGACGGCGTCGTGCCGACGATCGGCGAGGATGTGTACCTGGCCCCGACCGCGGTCCTGGTCGGCGACGTGCGCGTCGGCGACCGGTGCAACATCTGGTTCGGGACCGTGCTGCGCGGCGACGCCAAGAACTCGTACATCGAGATCGGCGCCGGATGCTCGATCCAGGACAACGCCGTCATCCACTGCGCCGACGATCTCCCGACGGTGATCGGCGCTGACGTCGTCGTCGGCCACGGCGCGCTGCTCGAAGGATGCACGGTCGAGGACCGCGCGCTGATCGGGATGGGCTCGATCGTCCTGCAGTACGTCCACGTCGGGGCCGGCGCGATGGTCGCCGCCGGCGCGGTGGTGTCCGAGCGCAGCCAGGTCCGGGCCGGCGTCCTCGTGGGAGGCGTTCCGTCGCGCAAGATCAAGGAGCTATCCGGTTCGGCGCTCGCCTGGACCGAGTCGGCCGCGGGGCACTACCAGGAACTGCGCGAGCATTATTTGAGAACGAGCCGCGTTCGCCACCACGAAGACGAGCGCGTTCCCTGAAACTGACACAGGAGGAACCGTGCCCGAGATGCTGATCGGAGGTGAGTGGAGACAGGCCGCCGCTCACGAAGAGCTCGAGGTGGTCAATCCCGCCACCGAGGAGGCAGTAGCCAGCGTCCCCGCGGGCAAGCCCGAGGACGTCGAGCTGGCGGTCGCGACCGCCAAGCGGGCGTTCGCGGAGTGGTCGAAGACCGACGTCGAGAAGCGCGCGGCGATCCTGACCAAGGCAGCGGAGCTCATCCAGGCCAACGCGAAGGATCTCGCGGCGACCCTCACCGCAGAGCAGGGCAAGCCGCTCGCGGAGGCGATGGGCGAGGTGACGCATCTCGCGCACGGCGTCCACTTCTTCGCCGAGGCGGCGACCAAGGTGCGCGGCGCCTACCAGGACCTGCCCTCGACGCTTGGCCCCGCCTACGGGATGGTGATCCGCCGGCCGATCGGCGTGTGCGCGGCGATCACGCCATACAACTTCCCGCTGACGCTGCTCGGGACGAAGGTCGCGCCGGCGCTGGCCAGCGGCAACACGGTCGTGGCCAAGCCGGCGGCGACGACCCCCCTCGCGACCCTCCAAACCGCTCGTCTGTTCTCCGAGGCAGGGGTCCCCGACGGAGTCCTGAACGTCGTGACGGGTCGTGGCAGCGACATCGGCGACGCGCTGATCACCCACCCCGACGTCAAGCGGATCGCGTTCACGGGCTCGACCGCGGTCGGCCGTCACGTGGCGGAGCTCGCGGCGCAAGGCCTCAAGCACGTCACGCTCGAGCTCGGCGGAAGCGATCCCGTGATCATCTGCGCCGACGCCGACGTCGACGCGGCGGTCAAGGCGGTGATCATCGGGCGCTACTGGAACGCCGGCCAGGCCTGCCTCGGGTGCAAGCGCGTGTTCGTGCACGACTCGGTCTACGACGGCTTCGTTTCGCAGCTCGTCGAGCGGGTCGGGCGGTACGAGCCGGGTGACGGGACGGTCAAGGCCGAGAAGCCGAAGCTCCGCATGGGTCCGATCCACACCCGCCAGGGGCGCGACGAGCTGCTCGCGCAGATCGAGGACGGCGTCTCCCACGGTGGCGAGCTGCTCATCGGAGGCGGAACGACAGCTCACGGCAAGGGGTTCTTCCTCGAGCCGGCGGTGATCGCAGAGCCGTCCGACGACTCGCGCCTCACAACCGAGGAGGTGTTCGGCCCGGTGTTGCCCGTGTTCCGATTCTCGGATTTCGACGATGCCATCCAAAGAGCGAACGACACCCAGTACGGCCTCGGGTCGTCAATCTGGACCCACGATGCACGAAACATCCACCGCGCCGCGCAGGAGATCGAGTCCGGCATGACGTGGGTCAACCAGATCCATTACGGCTACGACGAGCTGCCGTTCGGTGGCGTCAAGGCGTCGGGCTACGGCAAGGAGCACGGGATCGAGTCGCTCGACTCCTATGTCGAGATCAAGTCGATTGTCGTGGGAGGTCTCGCGTAAATGGCTGTCACCTACACAGACGACGGTCCGCTCGGGTTCATCACGCTCGACAAGCCGCCGGCCAACTCGTACGACCTCGAGTTCATGACCGAATTCTCCGAGGCCGTCGACGAGGCGGTGGTCGGCGCCACCCGCGTGGTGACCGTCCAGAGCGCGAGCGAGAAGTTCTTCAGCGCCGGCGCCGACATCAAGAAGTTCCTCGAGGGCGACGTCACCGAGAACATGGAGATGATCAAGGTCAGCCAGTCCGCGTTCCGTAGGATGGCGGCCGCGCCGCAGGTATTCATCGCGCACATCGCCGGTCACGCGCTCGGCGGCGGTCTCGAGATCGCGCTCGCCTGCGACATCCGCCTCGCCGCTGCGGGCCTCTACAAGCTGGGTCTTCCGGAGGTGACGCTCGGGCTGCTTCCCGGCAACGGCGGCACCCAGCGCCTAACCCGCCTGATCGGACCGTCCCGAGCGCTCGAGTTGCTGCTCACCGGCCGCACCTACACGGTCGAGGAGGCGCGCGAGATGGGGCTCGTCGCCGACGTGTACAACACCGACGAAGCCGACGCCAAGGTCCGCGCGTACGCGGAGCGCCTCGCCGGCGGCGCGGGCCTCGCGATCGCCGCGATCAAGCGGTGCGTGCACGAGGGCGGCGAGCTGGCGCTCGCGAACGGGCTCGCGCTCGAGGCCGAGCTGATGGAGCAGCTGTTCAAGTCAAAGGACGCCGACGAGGGGCTGCACGCGTTCGTCGAGAAGCGCAAGCCCGAGTTCGTGGGCGCATGACGACCGAGACCATCACCACGTACGCCGGGTCGTTCATCGACGGCGGAGAGCACCGCAACGCCGGCGATCCGCTCGAGGTTGTCAACCCGGCGGACGGCCGGGCATTCGCAAGCGTCGCCGCCGCAACCGCCGCGGACGTCGACGCCGCGGTGCAGGCGGCGAGCAAGGCCCAGCGCGCATGGTCCGAGCTCGCCGTGTCCAAGCGCGGCGAGATCCTCGGCCGCGCCGCGCACCACGTCGAGGAGCACATCGAGGAGCTGACTCCGCTGCTCACCCGCGAGCAGGGGAAAACCCTCCGGGACTCGAGAATCGAGATCGCCAAGGCGATCGACACGCTGATGCACTACGCCGGCCTGTCGAAGTCGCTGCGCGGCGCGCATACGCCGAACCTCGATCCCGGCGTCGATGGATTCGTTCTAAGACGTCCCCTTGGCGTGGTTGGCGCGATCGTGCCGTGGAACTTCCCGACGACGCTGCTGTGCAACAAGCTCGCGCCGGCGCTGGTGGCGGGTAACGCCGTGGTGGCCAAGCCGGCGGCGACGACGCCGCTGACCACGCTCCGGTTCGCCGAGCTGCTCGCCGAGGGCGGGCTTCCCGAGGGCACCTTCAACGTGATCACGGGCAAGGGCACGCAGGCCGGCGAGGCGCTCGTCACGCACCCGGACGTCCGGAAGATCGCCTTCACGGGCTCGACCCCGGTGGGCGAGCGGATCATGGCCCAGTGCGCCCACGGCATCAAGCGCGTCACGCTCGAGCTCGGCGGCTCTGACCCGATGATCATCTGCGACGACGCCGACCTCGCCGCCGCCGCGAGCGCCGCGAGCATGGGCCGCTTCTACAACTGCGGCCAGGCGTGCCTGGCGATCAAGCGCGTGTACGTGTTCGAGTCGGTCGCCGACGAGGTGATCGCGTCGATCGCCGAGAAGGCGAAGCGGCTCAAGATCGGACGGGGCGACCTAAAGGGCACCCAGATGGGGCCGATGCACACCGCCGGCGGCCGCGACGAGATGGCCGGTCAGGTGTCGAACACGCTAAGCGCCGGGGGCGAGCTCCGTGCTGGTGGAGGCCCCCCCGACGACCCCGACCTCGCCGACGGTTTCTTCTACGCGCCGACCGTCGTCGCCGACCCGCCCCACGACTCGCCGATGGCGACCGAGGAGGTGTTCGGTCCAGCGCTCCCGGTCTGGCGGGTGAAGGACCTCGACGAGGCGATCGAGCACGCGAACGCAAGCCCGTTCGGGCTCGGCTCCTCCGTCTGGACTAAAGACCTCCAACGAGCCCGCGAGGCCGCCACCCGCATCGAGGCGGGCTACACCTGGATCAACTCGCGCACGAAGGTCTACGACGAGCTCCCGTTCGGCGGCTGGAAGTCGAGCGGCTACGGCAAGGAGCACGGCGAGGAGGCGTTCGACTTCTACACCGAGACGAAGTCGGTCGTGCTGGGGGCAGGATGAGCGAGACCGGGTCGCCCGCATCCGGGGCCTCGTGAGCGCCGAGTCCGAGCAGCCCGCCCCCTGGGACCGGGCGTCGCTGCCGTCGCCGCTGATCCCGCTCGAGAATACGTTCGAGGGCTTTCTCGGGCTCGAGTGGCTCGAGCTCACGCCTGAGTCGGCACACGTTCGCTTCGAGGTCCGCGAGAACCTCAAGCAGCCGCTCGGCCTGATGCACGGCGGGATCTATTCCGCCGTCGCCGAGACCGTCGCGTCGGTGGCGACCGTCAACAACGTGTGGAAGGACGGCTACGTGGGAGCCGGGCTCAGCAACTACGCGAGCTTCCTGCGCCCGATCACCGGCGGCGCCGTCGACGTCATCGCCAGGCTCCGCGGCCACGACGACCGCGAGTGGACCTGGGGACACGAGTTCCGCGACGATCGCGAGAAGCTGTGCGCGCTCGTCGACGTGACGATCGCGGTCAGGCCCGCGCCGACAGCCAGGTAACGAGCGGCTCGAGCTCGTCCGTCGGGGACTCGCCGGCGCCGGTGAACGCGATCCGCGCGCGAACCTCATCGTAGGCGGAAGCGGTACCACGACCAAGCTCGTGCCGCCGGTCGTGGAGTTCCACGGCCTGCGCGGCGCAGATGAGCTCGACCGCCGCGAGTCGGAGCGAGTAGTGAGCCATGTCGTAAAGGCGGCGAGCGCCGACCGGCGCGAGGGTTATCCGATCCTCGATGCCCTCGGCGAGGGCGGACGATGCGTGCTCCAGCGTCACCGGAGCCGCCAGCAGACGGCACTCGGCGGCGAGCGCCGTGGCGCCGTGCCCGATGACGGCGAGGCCATCCTCGGCGAGCCCGTCGTGTGCGCGCAGTCCGCTGGCGAGCCCGCTGAAGCGCGGGTCGAGCAGCTTTTGGATGCGCTCGTTGGCGATCGTGACGGCCTGGGCAAATCCGAGGCGAGCGTGGTCGAGCCCGACGGCGAGCGCGGTCATGTCGTGATTCCCGCAGGACAGCACGCGCTGCTCGTCCGCGACCACCGCCGGATTGTCGGCGCCGGACTGCAACTCGGTCTCGACGAGCCGCGTGGCGCCGGCCAAGGCGGTTTGGGCGGCCGCGTGGACCTGGGGGACGTTCCGGAAGCAGAGCGGATCCTGAAGGTTCCGCGCGAGCCGAGTCCCGCCGAGCAGGGCTCCGCCCTCGAGCGGTCCCCGGAGCCGATCGATCGCCTCGGCCATGCCCACGTGAGGGCGAAGACGCGCAACGGCGGGATCCAGCGCAGACACGTTGGCGACGAAGCCCTCATACGAGAGCGCGGCGGCGAGTTCGAGGGCATGCAGCGCCGTGTCCGCCGTGGCGAGCGCGATCGCGGCGATCCCGACGCTGAACGCATTCGAGCTGATCAGCGCTAGAGCCTCACGTGGCGCGAGCTCCAGCGGGTGCAGCCCGGCGGCGGCCATCAGGTCGGCCTCCGGCCCGGCTCCGATCAGCACCCGGGCGATCTCCGCCATCGGGGAGAGGTCGGATTGGCCGATCGACCCGATCAGGTGGGTGGTCGGATGCACCTTGGCGTTCAGGGCGTCGACGATCGTCTCGACCACGGCGGGCCGCACGCCGGCGGCACCGTGCGCGAGACCCTGTGCACGGGCGAGCATCGCCGCCCGGACGAACGACGCCGGGGCGGGTTCGCCGTGCCCGACGCAGTGGGCGAGGATCATCAGCCGGTTGAAATCCCGTTGCTCGTCGGCCGGAACGCTCGTCCGCTTCTGTGGTCCGACGCCCGTGGTCAGACCGTAGACCGGCTCCTGGCGCTCGAGCGCGTCATCGATCGTCGAGCGGGACGCGGCCATCCGCGAGTGCGCGGTGTGGTGGATGGCGACGTCGGCGCCGTCGACGGCGACACGGACGACGTCGCCGACATTGAGCGTGGGGGCGCCGACGACGACGGCGCCGGCCGCGCCCGATCGCTGCACCTGCCAGCACGGGCCATGGTCGCGAGCCGGAAGCTCGCTGAGCCACGACGTGAGCTCGCTCGCCGGGACGGGTCGGCTCATGAGGAAGCCCTGCGCGACGTCGCAGCCGAGCGAGCGCAGGCGCTCTAGCACCTCGGGGCTCTCGACGCCCTCGGCCACCACGTCCAGGCCGAGGTTGCGCCCCAGGTCGATCGTCGAGCGCACGATCACGTCGTCCTGATCGGAGCGGGTCATGTTCGACACGAACGAGCGGTCGATCTTCAGCTCGTTGATCGGCAGGCGGGTGAGGTAACCGAGCGACGTGTAACCGGTGCCGAAGTCATCCACCGACAGGCGCAGACCCATGTCGCCCAGGCGCTCGAGCACGGGCTTCATCCGGAACGGATCGGCGATCACCGCGGTTTCGGTCACCTCGAGCTCGAGCAGCGACGGCCTTATCTTCCATTTGTCAAGCAGTTGTGCGAGGTCGTCCGGGAACTGCGCGTCGATGAGATTGCGAGTCGACACGTTCACGGAGACCATGAGCTCGTGGCCGGCACGGGCCCATTCCTGGCACTGGCGGAGCGCTTCGTCGATGACATAGCGCGTGAACGGCCCGATCAGGCTGGTCTCCTGGGCTGCGTCGATGAACTCGTCCGGACCGAGGAGCCCTCGTTCCGGATGGCGCCAACGGACCAGCGCCTCGACGCCGCGGACGCGGCCGTCCCGCACCTGGACCTTGGGCTGGTAATAGAGCACCAGCTCGCGCTCGTGAATCGCGCGCCGCAGCTCGGTCACCAACGAGAGCCGTTCCGGCTGGTGCAGGTCAAGCTCTGGGTCGTACACCGCCGAGCCGAGGTTGTTGTGCTTGGCCAGGTACATCGCGACGTCGGCACGCTGGATGAGCCCGTCGACATCGCGTGCGTGCGCCGGATACAGCGCGATGCCGATGCTGGCGTCGATCCTCAGCGGAAGGCCGTCCAGCGTAAGCGGCTGGTCGAGCGCTTCGCGGATCCGGGACGCGACATCGGACGCCGGCCGGGCCGCCGCCCCGACCAGGAGGATCGCGAACTCGTCCCCACCCAAGCGAGCGATCGAGTCCTCGCCTCGCAGCGTCGTCCGCAGCCGCCCGCCGACCTCGAGCAGGAGCTGGTCGCCGGTGACATGGCCGAGCGTGTCGTTGATCTCCTTGAAGCGGTCGAGATCCAGGACGAGCACCGCGAACGGCGCGTTGTCGCGCTCGGCGACTTGGATCGCCTGGCTCACCCGGTCGTGGAACAGCACCCGGTTTGGCAGGCCGGTAAGAGAGTCGTGCAGAGCCTGGTGCCGGTTCAGCTCGGCTTGACGGCGCAGCTCGTCCTCCGCCCGGTCGCGGTCCTGCTCGGCGAGCACCTGGTCGGTCACGTCGAGGATCACGCCGTCCAGCCACAGGTGCTCGCCGTGTTCGCCGAGAATCGCTCGCCCCCGCTCGCACACCCAGCGCGCGGCGCCATCGGCGTGGATCACCCGGTACTGGAGCGTGTATGGGGAGCCAGCCTCCAGCGCGCGATCGATCCCGTTGATGACGTATTGGCGATCGTCCGGGTGGATGATCGAGCCGTAGGTCCGCACCTTGTTGTCGATGAAGTCCGCGGCGGGATAGCCACAAATCGTGGCGATGTGGTCGCTCATGAACCGGATCGGCCAGCGCTCATCGCACTCGCACCGGTAGACCGCGCCGGGGATGTTGGCCACCACCGCGGAGAACTGCTCCCGCAGCGCCGGCAGTGCGGCTCCCTCCCGCCCGGGCGCCGGCGCAAGCTGAACGACCTCCGCCGCGGGCGTGGACGAATGCACCGCAGGTTCGGCCGCGCCGTCCTGCGGCACGGCCGAAAGCGCTGCTCTTCTCCCGCGCGAAGCCATCGACGTGGTGATCGGACAAACGTCCAGGGTCTTGAGCCGAGCAGCGCCACTCTCGACCGCCCGTGGAGCCGCGTTCTAGGGCCGGGTCACCGACGTGATGATCGCGGCGTCGGGAGGGTCCGCGTACAGGCGCGCGACCTCGTCGGCTCGGCACTCGAGGCACCGGCGCTGGTTCAAGTAGCCCTTGTCGGTGATCTCGCCGGCATCGAGGCTCGGCGGGGTGTCGAGTAGCAGCAGCCGCTCGACGCGCGATGCCGAACCCGAATCCTGGTTCAGCTTCACGAGCGCTTGCGCGAGATGCTCGCGAAGAGCGGCCTGGTCGCCCGGCGCCTCGGCCTGGTTGACCCACGCCAGCGCCGTCACATACTCGGCGTCGTGCCCGGCGATGACGGCGTCGCTGAGGATCCCGGCGATGCTCAGCAGGCGCGTTCTCAGCGTCCCCACCGCCACCCAGGTCCCGGTCACCAGCTTGAAGTTCTCCGCGATCCGGCCATCGAACATCAGGCCCTTGTTCGGG
>Ga0335072_10012219_pt1 | contig 12260 bp, 11 predicted proteins | sample Lox_Sample_21_FD_206725 | JGI IMG/M metagenome (GOLD analysis project Ga0335072, IMG submission 206725) | Soil microbial communities from Loxahatchee National Wildlife Refuge, Florida, United States - Lox_Sample_2.1 | ecosystem: Environmental > Terrestrial > Soil > Wetlands | place: USA...
GACGCAAACCGCACTCGGGCGAAGGATCCTTCCATGACCATCTACGGCGGACCCGTTTTCGAGATGGCGCGCCAGCAATTCGTTGCCGTCGCCGACCATCTCGCCATTCCGGCCGACGAGCGCGACCGGCTCCTCTATCCGAAGCGCGCGGTCGCGGTCGCGATCCCGATTCACGCCGACGACGGCTCGACGCGCGTGTTCGAAGGCTATCGCGTGCAGCACCACCTGACCCTCGGACCGACCAAGGGCGGGACGCGCTTCGCGCCCACGCTCGACATCGGCGAGGTGGGGGCGCTCGCGATCTGGATGAGCTGGAAATGCGCGCTCGCGGGCCTGCCCTACGGCGGCGCCAAGGGCGGGGTCGCGTGCGACCCGTTGAAGCTCTCGCCGCGCGAGCTCGAGGCGGTGTCGCGCCGCTACATGCAGGAAATGATCCCCTTCGTCGGCCCGCACACCGACATCATGGCGCCGGACATGGGCACCAACGAGCAGGTCATGGCCTGGTTCATGGACACCTACTCCATGCATCACGGCCACGCGATCACCGAGATCGTGACCGGGAAGCCGGTCTCGGTCGGCGGCACGGTCGGGCGGCGCGAGGCGACCGGGCGCGGCGTCGCCTATCTCGCCTCGCGCGCGCTCCAGAAGCTCAACCTGCGCTCGACCGACTGCACCGCGATCGTGCAGGGCTTCGGCAATGTCGGGAGCTACGCGGCCCTCATCCTCGCGCGCCAGCACGGGCTCAAGATTCTCGGCGTGTCCGACCACACGGCCGCCTATTTCGACGCGCGCGGCCTGCCGCTCGACGACATCGAGCGCCACGTCGCGAAGAACCGCGTGCTCGCGGGCTGGTCCAAGGAGGCGCTCGCCGATCCCGCCGAGTTGCTTACGCGCGAATGCGACGTGCTGGTGCCGGCGGCGGTCGAGCAGGTGATTACCGGCAAGAACGCCGGCCAGCTCAAATGCCGCGTGCTCGCCGAGGGAGCAAACGGACCCACCACACCCGAGGCGGACGCCGTCCTCGCCCAGCGCAACGACGAGATCTTCGTCATCCCGGACATATTGTGCAATTCGGGCGGCGTGATCGTGTCCTATTTCGAATGGGTGCAGGATCTCCAACAGCTGTTCTGGACCGAGGTCGAGGTCAACAGCCGGCTCGAGCGTCTCCTCGAGATGGCGTTCCAGCAGGTGGTGAAGCGCGCGGCCGCCGAGCGGATCGCGAACCGCACCGCCGCGATGTCGATCGGCGTCGAGAAGGTGTGGGCCGGGAAGCGCCTTCGGGGGCTGTTCCCGTGAGACGCGGCGCCGGGTTGCGCGCCGCTTTCGGCGCCGCGGCGGCGCTGGCGCTCGTCGCCGGCGCGGGCGCCGCGCGGGCGCAGGTGCGCACCTATTCCTTCCCCGAGACGCGCGTCGAGCAGCCGCGCGAGGAGAACGGCTGCGAGATCAAGCCCTACACCCAATGCATCAACGCCAATTTGCACGGCGTCGATTACTCGAACGCGAACCTGCAGCAGGCAAGCTTCCAGAACAGCAACCTGGAGCAAGCCAACCTGACCGGCGCCAACCTCGAGAGCGCCGATTTCCGCGGCGCGGACCTGACCGACGCCAATTTGACGCAGGCCGACCTCACCTTCGCGAGCTTCCAGGGCGCCAACCTCACCCACGCGAATTTCAACAGCGCCACGCTCGACTCGGCCAATTTCACCGGCGCCACCCTGTTCAAGACCGACTTCCGCTTCGCCCACATGCTGCGCGCGAAGCTCGCCGACCTCGATCTGCGCCAGACGCTGCTCTCGAACGTGAAGCTCGGCGCCGCCGATCTCGAGCGCGTCCGGCTCTCCGACGCGGACATCTCGTCGAGCTCGTTCGACCAGTCCGATTTCACGGACGCCGACCTGACGCGCGCCAACGCCAACGGCTCGAGCTTCCAGGGCGCCAATCTCTCGGGCGTCAAGCTGACCTCGGCCATCCTGACCGGCTGCGACTTCACCGGCGCGATCCTGGCCGGTGCCGATTTGACCAAGGCCAATCTCTCGGGCGCGACCTGGATCGACGGCCGCGTGTGCGCCGAGCAGTCGATCGGCACCTGCAAATAGCCCCGCGGGCGCCGGACGCGACGGTCCGGTCCCGCCCAACATCCGTTCCGGAAGGGAGGAGTCCATGGAGCCGCATGCGCGCGGACTGACCGAGGAGCAGCGCCTGATGCGCGCGAGCTGCCGCGCCTTCGTCGACCAGGTGGTCACGCCCTTCATGCGCCGCGACTGGCAGCGCGAATGGCTCATGGATCCGGACGCGCGCCTGCCGCCCGAAATCCTCGAGGCGGCCGACAAGGTCGGCGTACGCACCCTCGGCGTGCCCGAGGCGTTCGGCGGCATCGAGCTCGAGCCCGCGACCGAGGTGCGGAGCTTCGCCGTGATCGCGGAGGAGATCGCGCGCGGCGATTCCGGCCTCGCCGACAAGCTGGTGCAGAACTGGAAGGTCGCGGTGCTGCTGCGGAACCTCGCGCCGCGCCATCTCCAGGAGCGCTGGTTCAAGCGCCTCGTGGCCGAGCCCGGGTTCCTCCTCGCCCATTGCCTCACCGAGCCGCGCGGGGCGTCGGACCGCTGGCTGCCCTACGACGTGCCCGAGGCCGCGATGCACACGCGCGCCGTCCTCGAGGGCGACGAATGGGTCATCAACGGACGGAAGCAGTTCATCAGCAACGGCTACGACGCGGGCCTGTTCGTCGTCTACGCCAACACGAACCCGAAGACCGGCATGATGCGCGGCACCTCGAGCTTCGTGGTGCCGCGCGATACGCCGGGCCTCACGATCGCGCGTTGCAACGAGACCATCGGCTGCCGCTTCATGAACAACGGCGAGCTGGTGTTCGAGGATTGCCGCGTGCCGCGCGACCATCTCCTGGTCGAGGGCGAGGCGCTGGGGAAGGCCGCGGTCTATTTCCGGCCCGGGAAGATCATCCAGGCGGCGAAGAATCTCGGCGTCGGGGTGGCAGCGTTCGAGCGCACGGCGGACTACGTCCAGACCTACGTCCAGGGCGGGCGCATCCTGATCAAGCACCAGGCGGTCGCGTTGCGGCTCGCCGAGATGGCGACCAAGCTCGCGGCCGTGCGCGCCCTTCTCGGCGAGGCCGCGCGCGCGGTCGACGAGCAGGCGCCCGACGCCGACCAGCTCTGCAACATGGTGAAGCTGTTCGCGTCCGAGGAGGTGTTCAAGGTGAGCCAACACGCCATGGAGCTCCATGGCGGCAACGGGGCCATGCTCGATTTCGGCATCGAGAAGCTGATGCGCGACGCGTCCATCTTCCTCCACATGGACGCGACCACGGACATTTCGCGCTTCAAGATCGTGAAGGCGATGTTCCCCGCGACCGCGGGGAAATACGCAGGGCCGGAGGCGTGACGGCGCTCAGTCGCAGCGCGCGGCCATGCCGCCATCGACCAGGATCTCGGCGCCGGTGACGAAGCGCGCCTCGTCGGACGCGAGATAGAGGGCGGCAAAGGCCGTGTCGCGCCCGTCGCCCATGAAGCCGAGCGGAATGCGCTTCAGGCGCTCGGCCAAGAGCGTCTCGACGTCGCCGCCGGTGCGCTCGCGCGCGAGACGCGCCTCGACCATGGGCGTATGGAGCTGGCCCGGAATCACGCAATTCGCGCGGATGCGCTTCGGTGCGTACTGGACCGCGGTCACGCGCGTGAGCTGAAGCACGCCCGCCTTCGACGCCGCGTAGCCGACTTGGGGATTGCCCGAGAATCGGATGCCCGAGGTCGAGGCGACGTTCACGATCGCCCCGCCGCCCGCATCGATCATCGCCGGGATGGCGTGCTTCGTCGCGAGGAACACGCTCGTGAGGTTGAGCTCGAGCTGGGCGTGCCACGCGGCCTCGCTCAGCTCGGCGGCACCGCCGGGTGCGGAGCCGCCCACATTGTTGACCAATATGTCGACGCGGCCGAAACGCTCGCGGCAGGCCGCGACCATTTCTTCGACCGCGTCCGCATCCGTGAGGTCGGCCAGATGGCGCACGAGCGTGCCGCCCTCCGCCGCGACCAGCGAACCGGTCTCCTCCATGCGCCCGGCGTCGCGGTCGACCGCGAACACGGAGGCGCCCTCGCGCGCGAACAGCGCCGCGATCGCGCGCCCGTTGCCCCAGCCGGGCCCGACCGAGCCAGCACCGGTCACGATCGCAACCTTGCCTTGGAGCCGTCCGGCCATGCCGTCCCTCTCTCGATGCGGGCTCTAGGGCTCGAGCTCGGTGGCAGCACCCTCGGGCAGCTTCACCTCGAAGACGTTGAGGGTCATCGAGACCAGCGTGTAATAGCCGAGAATGCCGACCAGCTCGACCAGTCCCTGGTCGCCGAGAGCCGCCGCCGCGGCATCATAGAGTGCCTCGTCGACTTGGTGCCCCTCATGAAGCGATTTCGCGAAGCGATAGACGGTGCGCTCCTCGTCGGCCGCGAAGCGCGGCTCGCGGCGCGTGCGGATGGCCTCGACGATCGCGGGGTCGAGCCCGGCGGCGAGCGCCTCCTTCTTGTGCGCATGCCACTCGTAATGGGAGGTCCAATGGCGCGCGGTCACCAGGATCGCGAGCTCGGAAAGGCGTTTCGGCAGCGAGGTCTGGTAACGCGCGAACTCGCCGAGGCGCTCGGCGCGGCGCGCGAGCTCGGGCGAGGTGAGCCACAACGCCGTCGGCGCCGGCACGCGGCCGCGGCGTGCGGTAACGTCGTCATGCACCGCGCGTTGGGCGGTGCTCATGGTCTCGGGCTTGGGCGGGGTGAGACGCGGCATGGATCGCTCCTCGAGGCGGCGGTCCCGTCCTGTAGCGGCTTCCGCCGGGCGGCGCAACGGCCTCGCGTGGCCGGCCAGGCTCAGGCGATTGACAGGCGCTGTGCCCCCATGGCCTATACGGCGCATGAGGACGGGCGGGGCACGCGCATGATGGTCGACGCCAATGGCAGCCGCTTCCATTGCCGCGTCGACGGGCCGGACCGCGTCGACGGGCCGGCGGGAGCGCCCTGGATCGCGTTCAGCAATTCGCTTGCGACCGATCTTTCCATGTGGGACGACCAGGCGGCTTTTTTCGCGCGCCGTTACCGCGTGCTGCGTTACGACCAACGCGGCCACGGCTTGAGCGCAGCCCCCGAGGGCGATTACGATTTCGCGCTCCTGGTCGCGGACGCGCTCGCCCTTCTCGACGCGCACGGGATCGAGCGTTGCCATTTCGTCGGATTGTCCATGGGCGGCGTCACGGCCCTCGGCCTCGCCGAGCGGCATGGCGCGCGGCTTCTCTCGGTCGCGGTGTGCGACGCGAACGGCGCCTCGAGCCCCGAGGGTGCGCGTGCCTGGAGCGAGCGCTGCACCCTCGCGCGCGCCCAAGGTATCGAGGCGCTGGTCGAGCCGACGGTGAAGCGCTGGTTCCATCCCGATTATTACGCGCGCAATCCCGCGGGGCTCGAGAAGGTACGCGGGATGATCCGAACGACCCCGCTCGCGGGCTTTCTCGGCTGCGCCGCGGCGCTCTCGGATTACGACTACAAGACGGATTTGGGCCGCATCCGCGTGCCGACGCTGTTTCTCGCAGGTGCCGAGGACGGTGCCGTGCCCCAAGGCATGCGCGCGATGGCGGCGTCCGTCCCGGGTGCGCGTTATGCCGAGGTCTCGCCCGCGGGCCATATCTCCAACATCGAGCAGCCCGAAGCCTTCACCGAGGCGCTCGGCGATTTCATCGCGAGCGTCGCGTCATGAGCGCCGGGATCGAGCGGCCCAACGACCTCGCCGCCTATTGGATGCCGTTCACGGCCAACCGGCGCTTCAAGGCCGATCCCGTGATGCTGGTCGGAGCCGAGGGCATGTATTACCGCGCGGCCGACGGCCGCGAGATCCTCGACGGCTCGGCCGGGCTCTGGTGCGTGAACGCGGGCCATGGGCGGAAGGAAATCGTCGACGCGGTGCATGGCGCGATGTCGACCCTCGATTACGCGCCCTCGTTCCAGGTCGGCCATCCCTTGGCCTTCACCGCCGCGAGCCGCCTCGCCGCGATCGCGCCCGCCGATTTGAGCCGCGTCTTCTTCACGAACTCCGGCTCGGAATCGGTCGATACCGCGCTCAAGATCGCCCTCGCCTATCACCGCGCGCGCGGCGAGGGGCAACGCACGCGCTTCGTCGGACGCGAGCGCGGCTATCACGGCGTCGGCTTCGGCGGCATTTCCGTGGGCGGCATTGCGGCGAACCGCAAGGCGTTCGGCACCCTCCTGCCCGGCATCGACCATCTGCCCCACACCCATTTGCCCGAGCAAAACGCCTTCGCGCGCGGCCAGCCCGCTTACGGCGCCGAGCTCGCCGATGCGCTCGAGCGTATCGTGGCGTTGCACGATCCCTCGACCGTCGCGGCCGTGATCGTCGAGCCCGTCGCGGGCTCGACCGGCGTGCTCATCCCGCCCAAGGGCTATCTCGAGCGTCTGCGCGCGATCTGCGACAAGCACGGCATTCTCCTCATCTTCGACGAGGTGATCACCGGCTTCGGGCGTTTGGGCTCCGCCTTCGCCGCGACGCGCTTCGGCATCGCCCCCGACCTCATCGCCTGCGCCAAGGGCTTGACCAACGGCGCCATCCCCATGGGGGCCGTGCTGGTGCGCGAGCCGATCCACGCTTCCCTCATGACCGGGCCCGAGGAGACGATCGAGCTCTTCCACGGCTACACCTATTCGGGCCATCCCGCGGCAGCGGCGGCGGCGATTGCGACCCTCGACATTTACGCCAAGGAAAAGCTGTTCGAGCGCGCGGCGTCGCTCGAGAAGACATGGGAAGACGCGGTCCACGGGCTCAAAGGCCTGCCGCACGTGATCGACATCCGCAATCTCGGCCTCGTGGCGGGCATCGAGCTCGAGTCTGCCCCCGGAAAGCCGGGTGCGCGCGGCTATGCCGCGTTCCGGCAATGCTTCGAGCGCGGGCTGTTCCTGCGTTTCACCGGCGACATCCTCGCCCTCTCGCCGCCGCTCGTGATCTCGGCGGCCGAGATCGAGCGCATCTTCGCGATCGTCGCCCAGGTGTTGAAATCGCTCTAGGCTATGCGACCCAACGACGGACGCATCAACGCAAGGGAAGACGCGACATGGACGGCAAGATCGGGCTCGAGGAGCATTTCGCGACGGAGGAAACGATCGGCGATTCGGCGGGCTTCGTCGACGATGCGACCTGGGTCGATCTCAAGGCGCGTCTCCTCGATTTCCAGGAGAAGCGCGTCGCGATCATGGACCAGCTCGGCATCGAGCGCATGATCCTCTCACTCAACGCGCCCGCGATCCAGCGCATCGACGACGCCAAGAAGGCGGCCGAGGTCGCGCGTCGCGCCAACGACTTGCTCGCGCAGCAGATCGCGAAGCGGCCTCATCGATTCTCGGGCTTCGCGGCGCTTGCGATGCAGGACCCCGAGGGGGCCGCGCGCGAGCTCGAGCGCTCGGTCGAGCAATACGGCTTCAAGGGTGCCCTGGTGAACGGCTATTCCCAGCTCGGCAATCCCGAGAACTGCCTCTATTACGACGTGAAGAGCTACTGGCCGTTCTGGGCCGCGGTCGAGGAGATCGGCGTTCCCTTCTATCTCCATCCGCGCGAGCCGAGCCAGCGCCGCGCCTATGAGGGCCATCCCTGGCTGGTCGGTCCCGCCTACGGCTTCGCGGCCGAGACCGGGCTCCACGCGTTGCGCCTCATGGGCTCGGGCCTGTTCGACAAGTATCCGCGGCTCACCATCATCCTCGGCCACATGGGCGAGAACCTGCCCTTCACGCTTCATCGCACCGATGGGCGCATCGCCTGGTCGCCCATGGGCTATCCGGCAAAGCACCCGATCTCCCACTACTTCCGCAACAACTTCTACATCACCACCGCCGGCAATTTCCGTACCCAGTCTCTCGTCTCCTCGATGCTCGAGGTGGGTGCCGACCGCATCCTGTTCTCGACCGACTATCCTTTCGAGCAGGCGGCGGAGGCGGCGCACTGGTTCGACGCCGCCTCGATCAGCGAGGCCGACCGGCTCAAGATCGGCCGCACCAATGCGCTGAAGCTGTTCAAGCTCGACGCGTGACGCGCGGCGCGGGAGGACATCCATGGAGCCCGTGAGATTGGCGCTCGCCGGGGCCGGGATCATCGGCCGCGCCCATGCCGGCGTGATCGCGCGCGACCCCGGGGCGACGCTGGTCGCGATCGCGGATCCGGCACCCGCCGCCGCGGATTATGCGCGCGAGCTCGGGGTCGCCCATTTCGCCGACGTGGCGGACATGCTCGACGATGCCAAGCCCGAGGGCCTGGTGGTCGCGTCCCCCAATGCGCTTCACCTTCCCCACGCACTCGCCGCGATCGAGCGCCGCATTCCGGCGCTCGTCGAGAAGCCGATCGCCGACACGCTCGAGGCGGCCGCGTCGCTGGTCGCGGCGTCGGATGCCGCGCGCGTCCCCGTCCTGGTCGGCCACCACCGGCGCCACAGCCCGACGATCGCCGCGGCGCGCGACGCGGTGCGCGCGGGGCGCATCGGGCGCGTGGTCTCGGTCGCAGCCCTCTGCCAGTACCTGAAGCCCGACGCCTATTTCGACATTGCCTGGCGCCGCGCCCCCGGCGGCGGGCCGGTCCTCATCAATCTCATCCACGACATCGACAGCCTGCGCCACGTCGTGGGCGAGATCGCGAGCGTGCAGGCCGCGACCTCGAACGCGGTGCGCGGCTTTCCGGTCGAGGACACCGCCGCCCTCGTGCTGCGCTTCGCCGAGGGTGCCATCGGCACGGTCGCGATCACGGACGCGGCCGCCGCCCCCTGGAACTGGGAGCACGATTCGGGCGAGAATCCGTTCTACCCGCATGTCGCGGAGAATTGCTATTACCTCGCGGGCACCGAGGGGGCGCTCGCGTTGCCGCGCCTCGACCTCTGGCGCTACGAAGGGGCGCGCGGCTGGACCGAGCCCTTCGCCCGTTCGCGCCTCGAGATCGTGCGCGCCGATCCGCTCGTCGTGCAGATGCGCCATTTCTGCCGCGTCGCGCGCGGAGAAGAGGCGCCGCTCGTCTCGGCCGAGGACGCGGCGCGCACCCTTGCCGCGACGCTTGCGGCACGCCGCTCGGCCGAGACCGGCGCGCGCATCGATTTGTGAGAGCTGCCCTCAGCCGCCGAACATCGGCTCCGGCACGCCGCGCACGCCGACCTCGAGCCTGAAGAGGCTGCCCGCCTCGGGCTCGGCCGCGCGCTGGGCCGCGTCGAGGGCGAAGGATGCCGAAGTGACGTAGAGACAGTCCAGGCGCTCGCCGCCGAAAGCGCAGCAGGTGGGACAGCTCACCGGCAATTCGACCTCGCGGTCGACCCGCCCGTCGGGCGCATAGCGCACGATGCGGCCGCCGGCATATTCGGCGTTCCAGAGAAACCCCTCCGCGTCGACGCAGGAGCCATCGGGCCGGCCGCGTCGGCCCGCAAGGTCGGCGAAGACGCGCCGGTTCGAGATCGCACCCGAGGCGAGGTCGAGATCGAAGGTCCAGATCGCGAAGCGCCGCGTGTCGGCGAAGAAGAGACGCCGGTCGTCGAGGTCGAAGGCGAGGGAGTTCGGGATTGCGATGCCGCCGAGGACGCGCGCCGCGCGCCCGCTTGGCTCGACGCGATAGAGCGCTCCCGTGACACCGCGGTCCGCGGCATCCATCGAGCCGACCCAGAAGCGTCCGCGCCGGTCGCACTTCCCGTCATTGAGCCGGTTTCCCGGCCGGTCCGGCTCGAGCTCGACGAGCGGCGTCGCCTCGCCACGTCCGGGCTCGAAGCCGAGCAGTCCCCGCTCGGTCGCGAGCACGAACCCGCCCGAGGCGCGTAGCGCGATCGAGCCGAGCGTCTCAGCCGGCACGCGCTCGATCCGATGCTCGCCCGTCGCGGGATCGTAGGATTGGAGCGCCGGGCGCAGGATGTCGACCCACCAGAGGCGCTTGGTGCGCGCGCACCAGAGGGGCGATTCGCCGAGCCGATCCCGGCTCGGCACGATGCACTCGATGTCGGTCATGCCGCACGCGGTCCCGGGCGGCGGGCGCCCCTGCCTCTCTGTGGCCGATCGCGCGCCCGATTGCAACCGCGCGCGGCGTCAGAGCGCCGGAGCCTCCGGCGCGTCAGAGCGTCTTGGCGTCAGAGCGTCCGGGCGAGCACCTCGAACGAGGAGGCGGCGCGGGCATTGGCTTGGGCGGCCAAACGCACCGGCGTGTTGGCGGCGCCGAACAGGTCGTAGTTGCGCCGCTCGACGATCTCGAAGAAGAAGCGGTCCTCGAAGGTCGCGGTGTAGGCGTGGAAGAACTCGCCGCCGGCCTGGCCGCGGTCGTAGAGCACGTTGAGCTCGCGCATGCGCTCGAGCGCGGGTGCTGGAATGTCGAAGCGCGCGCCGAGGTCTTCGTAGTAGTTCTTCGGGATGTCGAGGAAGGAGACGCCGCGGTCGCGCGCGCGCTCGACGAAATCGAGCAGGTTCGCGGTTTCGAGCGCGATCTGCTGGATGCCGGCGCCGCCGAATGCGCCCATGAAGCTCACGGCCGCGGTCGATCCGCCCTCGGCGACGTTGAGCGGGATGCGGATCTGGCCGTCGCGCGAGCGCACGACGCGGCTCGAGAGGGCGCCGTAGGGATCGGCGAGCTCGATCTGGGGCTCGCTCACGAAGCCGAACATGGCCTTGTAGAACAAGAGCCAGGTGAGGAATTCGCCGCGCCGCACGACGTTGGAGAAATGGTCGATGCGCGTGAGCGGACCCGGCACCGTGGGCCCCAGGGGCACGAAATCGCGCTCCCAGATCGACGGGCCCGAGCGCGCGCCGGGCGCGGGCACGAAATAGATCAGGCTGTTCTCGATTCCCGCGATCGCCGGGATCAGCGTCTCGCCCTGGCCGATGCGCCCGTAATAGGTGCTCGAGCCGAGCGCGTTGGCGCGCTCGAGCGCGCGCTCCGGCTCGTCGAAGCGCAGCGCCATGGCGCACACCGAGGTCCCGTGCACCAAAAAGAAGGAATGGGCGAAGCTGTCGGTCTCGCGGTTGACCACGATGTTAACGTCGTTCTGGCGGTAGAGATCGATGTCCTTGCTGCGATGATGGCCCGCGCGCGCGAAGCCGAGCCCCTCGAGAAGCTTGGCGAGCCGCCCGGCCTCCTTGCCGCCCGAGGCGAACTCGACGAACTCGATGCCGCGGACCTGGGCGGGTGGCGGCATCGGCGCCCCCGACGGCGTCGCCGGCACCGTCACGGACGGATGCGCGCGCCGCAGCGCCTCGCCGCACAGCTCGAGCGAGCGCATGCCGTCGAGGGCGATGCCCGAGACCGAGGCGCCGCGGAACTGGTCGTTGAAGATCACGAGCGAAACCGGCCCGCTGTAGCCCGTGCGCACGACCGCCTCGAGGAACGGCTCGATCGGCCAGTCGCCCTGGCCGGGAAAGCAGCGGTGATGCCGGCTCAAGGACATCGGGTCCATCACCAGCGCCGGCGCGTCCGCGATTTGGACCAGCGCGATGCGGTCGCCCGGCAACGACGAGATCGTCTCGATCGGGCCGTTGCGCACCAAAGTGTGGAAGCTGTCGAGCACGAGGCCGAGATTGGGCCGGTCGGCGAGACGCACGATGTCCCACGCCTGGGTCCATTCGCGCACGTGGGTGCCCCAGGCGAGCGCCTGGTAGCCGATGCGCAGCCCGCGCGCCTGGGCGCGGTCGGCGAGCAGCGCCAGGTCCGCGGCGGCGCGCTCCACCCCGTCGAGCGCCTCGGGTGCGACGTTCGAGCACACGCAGAGAAGCCGCGTGCCGAGCTCGTCCATCAGGTCGAGCTTGCGGCTCGCGCGCTCGAGGTTGCGCGCGCGTTGCGGCTCGGGCATGGCCTCGAAGTCGCGCAGCGGCTGGAGGGCCACGATCTCGAGCCCGAGGCCCTCGGCCATGCGGCGCACGTCGCGCGGCGAGCCGTTGAAGAAGGTCAGGTCGTTCTCGAACAGCTCGACGGCGCGGAAGCCGGCCTTGGCGACCGCCATCAGCTTGGCCTCGAGGGTCCCGCCCAGGGACGCCGTCGAGATCGACCATTTGAGCATTGCAGTAATCTCCTATATTTCGGAGATAATCATATAACTACGCAATTTGAAAATAAAGCGGATTTGACGTAGGGTCGCCGGGCGACTCTTTCCGAGCGGATGGGCGGCAATGAGCGACGGAGCGGAACGGGCTGCCGGTTCGGCGACGCTGACGGAGGCGCTCCAGGAGCGTATCCGCCAGGATATCATCTTGGGCGCGCTCGAGCCAGGC
>Ga0335072_10012220_pt1 | contig 12260 bp, 14 predicted proteins | sample Lox_Sample_21_FD_206725 | JGI IMG/M metagenome (GOLD analysis project Ga0335072, IMG submission 206725) | Soil microbial communities from Loxahatchee National Wildlife Refuge, Florida, United States - Lox_Sample_2.1 | ecosystem: Environmental > Terrestrial > Soil > Wetlands | place: USA...
CACTATTCCGTGCATATCACGTGCGCTTCGCACCCTGTTGCATCACGCCAGCGCGGGCCGGGCGGAGACAGAGAATTCGTTGCCACGTTTCCAATGGCACTGGAGCATCCGTGGTTATCGTCAGACTGTCTGTTGTCGAAGGCCCCGGCCATCAGGTAACGGCTGCGATAGATGGTCAGGATGGGTAAGACGAGAATGACTGTTTCGCGGCGAAGCTTGCTGGACCACGGCGTGAGTGCCGCGGCCGCAGTGATATTGCCCGTTCCCGGCAAGCCGGGAGACAGGGCCAGCCCACAGATTGGGGATATCTTCGTGTCGACGGTCGATCCACAAAGTCCGCCGGTTCAGTCCGATGCACTTCGCGAGGGTGACGCGCCCGTCCTTGTCTGGCCCCAAGACCCGAAGACCGGGCTAACGCGTAGCGGCACGCGGCTCAACCAGGTACTGCTTCTTCGCATTCGTGACGCCAACGGGCAGCAGACCAGGATTGTGGCCTTTTCTGCCATATGTCCGCACGCAGCCTGTCTGGTGTCACAGTGGATTCGCGCTACCGGCCGTTTGCACTGTCCCTGCCATGGCTCCGAATTCGACCCTGCTCATGACGGCAAAGTCGTCGCCGGTCCCTCGCCCTATCCGCTGCCGCTTCTGCCGGTTGAGACAGTCAGGAGGCTGATAACCGTTGCCGGGCCGTTCTCCGCGCCGCCAGGCGGGCACACCAGCCGCACGATGTAGCTTCGCGCGTTCCATAGGCGTTTGCGCCAGCGAGGGGCGGGGTGGGAGTTAGCCAGTAGTGTTCGACCGCTCCTCCTGCCCCTCCCGCAAGGTGAGGGGGAGACCTTGTTTCTTGCTCGGAATGCAGTAACGAGGCAATCCCAGTCGTTGTGCCGCGCGGACTGTCCAGAGGCTTCGCCGAACGCGGTTGCTTCGTCGCTTCGCTCCTCGCAGTGACATGCCGCGGCTCATGGTGCGCTTTTCTGATTCCGGCGCCAGGCGCGGAACCAAACATTCAAAGCAAGACGCTACCTGTCGACGCGCATGTTCGGATCGCGCGCGGTTGGACCGACCGACGCGATGCATCATGCCCAATGCCCAGGGACCCAGTATGGGCCATTCCAATGTGGCGGGACCCAAACCCGGCCGGGAACAACGGGTGGCGGCGCATAGACGACCGGGGGCGGAACGGCAACAACGGGCGGAACAACGCCGAAGACCACCCGTGGCCCCCAGCAGCAGCCTCGCCAGCCGTAATGCCAGCCGGAATGCCACCCCCAGCCGGGACGATACCACGACGCAGACGCCGGCGCCGGTGTCAGCATGGTTGTGGAAAACGCGGCGATTGCAGCCGCGCACACCGCGACTCGCACACGGGAAGAGATTTTCGTCATGGCAATTGCTCCTACCAGACCCAGCAGCGCCCCGGATGTACGCCGCCATACGGACCGACGTAGCCCGGACGACAGGCGCACCCGGCCAATGCGCCAATCAAACAGATACAAGCCAGCACGGCGGGTAATCGGCGACATGCAAATCTCATCAGCAACTCCTCTTCTCATCGTTAGCTCCTTTATGGTTGCAGCGTGGCCTGCCCGGGTTCCTGTCGGGCAGGATCAGGCCGGGCCGAGCGATGCGATGAGCAAATGCGAGCATGACCGCCACTGCTGAAAGCATCGCCTGGATTCCGCGTGGAAGGAATCAGCGGCAGCGATACGGGTGGTAGTAGCACCACCCTGGTCCCGGTCCCGGCTCGACGACGCAGCCGCTCAACATCAGAGCCAGGCCGACCAGCAACGCTGCCATGATTGACGATTTCATCTTCAACCTCTCCTCTGTTCTTTCGGTGAACCCGAATTCAGAATCCCGTGCGACCGTTACGACAGTCGCGCTGGTGTCCGCGGCGAGGGCAGTTCAAGCTCGGCCACGGTTACGCAGGTTCGACGCAGGCGGATTGTGCCCCCCGCAGAGGCGGCCAGATCGCCAGCTATTTTCAGTCCGTCTCCGGCATCGGGACTGGCTCGGAATCCCCAACCGTCGTCGGCGACGACAAGCGTTGTGCTGTCGTCATTGCCGGTCGCCAAATGAACCGAGATCCGGCCGGCGATCCGTCTGCGCATGCCGTGCTTCACGGCGTTGCCGACGAATTCGTGGGCCACGCGGAGCACCAGTTGCTGCAGCGGTTCCGGACAGTCTCCGTCAACGATCACATCCAGGCGGATCGTCTGCGCGCTGTCGACCAGCATTCGAACCGTGCTGTCGCACAGCACGCGAAGCCGCTCGGACATCGAAGCCGGGACGCAGGTAATGCCGAACAGGGCATCGGATATCTGCGCCGACAACAGGATCCGGCGCTGCAAATCGGCCAATAGCCGGCTGCCGCGCACCGTGACCTTCAGGTCACCGGCATGCTCGATCTGCAGCAGAATTTGCTGAAGCGCATTCTTGGTCAGGTGCCGGAGCTGTCGAAAGTCGCACTCGTTTACCGGCCCACCGTGAGCCGTGAACCGGGGTTCAACCTGGGTTTCGCGACCGGTCACTGCGGATTGCGCTTGGGGCACTGTCCAGGTCCTCGACTCAAGAGCGATTTCGGCGCATGTTACGTGGGAATTCTTCCCACGTCAACCTATGTGGGCATTTGTCCCACGTTCCCTTAAACTGGCCGACGAACACGTTGCTGAGAGAATGCCGCCGCCACCCTCCTTCACGCTTCAGTCCGACGCACTGCTCCGCCCGGTGCGGCGGCTTTTGCGCCCGCTGGTGCGGCTGCTGATCCAGGGCGGGGTGACCTTTCCGGTGTTGGCGGACCTGTTGCGCAGCCTCTACGTGGAAGTCGCGGTCGGTGATCTGTTGCAGGACCCTCGCGCCCAGACCGACAGCCGGATCAGCTTGCTGACCGGCGTGCATCGCAAGGAGATCCGGCGCTGGCGGTCGGAAACCCAGGCACCGGAAGCCGTGCCGCCGGTGATCACGCTCACCAGCCAGATCATTGCCCGCTGGCTGCGGGGGGACGAGTACGTCGATACCGAGGGGCGGCCACGTCCGCTGCCGCGCCTTCCGCGCGCCGAAGGCAGCGCGTCGTTCGAAAGTCTGGTGCAGTCCGTCACTTCAGACGTGCGGCCGCGTGCGGTGCTGGACGATTGGCTGAATCACGGCCTGGTGACCGTAGATGCGTCTGACCACGTGGTGCTCGACACCGCAGCGTTCGTGCCGAAGCCGGGGAGCGCGGAGCAACTCTTCTATTTCGGCCGCAATCTGCATGACCACCTGTCCGCCGCGGCCGCGAACGTGATCGCGCCCGGACCGGCCCCCTTCATCGAGCGTGCGGCCCATTACGATAATCTGAGCCCTGGAACCGTGGCCCGGCTCGAAGCGATGGGGCGGGATGCCGCGCAGCGACTGCTGACAGAGTACAATCGCCAAGTGCTGGACCTGCTGGATGCCAACGACCGGGAGTTGGAGAAAGCGCCAGAGACTCCGCGACGCCGGCTCAATCTTGGCGTCTATCTGTTTACCGACAGTGACTCCGCGGGTGAGGAGCCATGAAGGCGGCGCTCCGCGTGGTCTGTCTGGTGTTGGCGCTGTTGGGCACCTGCCTTCCCCTGGCCGGCACATCCGCTGGCGACCGAGGCATCGGTGGCACCGGCGCTCCCGCCGCCGGGCCAATGATCAGTGACAGGGGCATCGGCGGTACCGGCATTGTCGGCGTCATCACCGGCTTTGGCAGCGTCTTCGTCGATGGGCTGGAGGTGGCCTACGATCCGGCCACGCCGGTGACCGTGGACGGGGAGGCTGACGCGCAGGCCGCGCTGCGCGTCGGGCAGTTGGCAGCCATTGACGCCAGCGACGACCACGGATTGCATGCCGTCAGTATCGCGGTGCAGCACGAGGTGTCCGGCCCCGTGACAGCGGTCATCGCCGATGACGGAACCGGCGGCCGGATGCTCATCGTCGCGGGACAGCGGGTTGCGATCGGCCCCGGCACTGAGGGGCTGCAGACGGTGCAGTCCGGGGACTGGATCGCGGTGAGCGGATTGCGTCAGCCGGATGGTGTCATCGCGGCCAGTCGCATTGACCAGCGGACGCCCGGCACGGTCCTGGTGCGCGGACCGGTGGTGCCGGGCGCCGGGGGGTGGCGCATTGGGGACCTCTCGGTTCGGCCACCGGAAGGCAGCAGCATTTCGCCGGGGGAAAACATCACGGCCCAAGGAACGATTGTGAACGGAACATTGGCCGTTGCGACGGCGAGGCCTGATGTCCTGGGCTCGAACCCCGCGGCGTTTTTCGGCAGCCATGTGCGGCGGATGGTGATCGAAGGTTATGTCAGTGGCGCGGATGGCCATGTGCGGTTGGGACGCGGATTGCTTGCGACGCCAGGCCCCGGGGTTGCTGTGCCTACTGGTGCGCATCGGGCCATCGTCGAATTTGAACGCGGCGCCAATGGTGGGTTTGTCGCGACTCATCTGCGAGGGGCTGGCCGGCCGGGTGCGCCCCATCACGCGCCGTCCGCGCCGGAGCAGCACGGTTCGTTGAGGCCGCCTCGGGCGGCGCCGCATGCAGTCGGACCGGCCCATTATCGGCCGCATCCCTGGCAGAACCGTCATCCGGGCATGGGCCGTGGCGGTGCTGTGCGGCCACACCCCGGATGTGGTGGTGGCGGGAGGTGCCGGCGGAATGAGGGGCCGCGATGATGCGCGCCTGGCCGGATTATCTCAGTCCGGAGGGGCAGCACGACATGAGCAAGTCCGCTGTGACACGGGTTCGCATTGATCGTACTGCCGGTCCGCGCCCGCGCTTTGTGCAGGCTCAAACCGTTGGTCTGATGTTCTGGTTGAGGCGGAACAGATTGGTGGGGTCGTACTTGTTCTTCAAGGCGACGAGGCGGTCGTAGTTGTGGTGATAGGCGGCACGGATGCGACCGGTTTCCTCGGCGTCAAGATGATTGACATAGACTTCGCCGCTGGCGAACGGCTCGACCGCATTCCAGAAATCGCGTGTCCACTGGATGTGCTGCGGCGCTTCCGACGGATTGGTCCATTGCGAGATCACGTCGTAATCCCACTGGTCGTCGCGCAGGCCGAATGCCGTGGCGTCGCGGTCGACCCGCGCGGCGGCGCCGTGCAGATGGAAGAACAATACCATCGACATCGGCGACAGGAATCTGGCGGTGCGCGCGACGGCAATGTCGATGACCTCGTCGCTGATCTGCTTGAGGAAACTGGATTTCCAGTAGCGGTGCACGTTGCCGTACGGCACGGTCGCATCGATCAGTGAATTGAGCGCGATATAGGAGGTGGAGGCGATCGTGTCGGCCAGGGGGGAACCGAATTGCCGGACCGGTTTCACCAGTTCTTCGCCCTTGTCGATGTCGCCGATGTAGCTGACGGCGATCGCGGCGATCGGCATTCCCTCGGCCGAGGTCATCAGTGCCGCGGCGGCCATCATCTCGTCGGGGCAGGTGCGGGCGAAGTCGCGGTAGAAGCGGAGCAGGTTCCCGGCTTGCTCGATCGGGTGGATGACGAGACCGGCGAGCACCTGGCGCACCGGGTGCAGGCGGTATTCGAATGACGTGACGACACCGAAATTGCCGCCGCCGCCACGCAGGCCCCAGAACAGATCTGGATGACGATCGGTGCTGGCGGTCAGGAGTTGGCCGTCGGCGGTGACGAGGTCGGCCGAGAGCAGATTATCGCAGGAGAGGCCGTGCTTGCTGGCGAGATAGCCGAGGCCGCCGCCGAGGGTCAGGCCGGCGATGCCGGTGGTTGAGACCACGCCGCCGGTGGTTGCCAGGTCGAAGGCCTGGGTCTCGCGGTTGAATTCGCCCCAGGTGAGGCCGGCCTCGGCGCGGACGGTGCGATTGGCCGGATCGACGCGAATGCCTTTCATCGGCGACAGGTCGATCATCAGGCCGTTGTCGCAGACCGCGTTGCCGGTGATGTTGTGGCCGCCGCCCTTCACCGATACCAGGAGGCGGTGGGTGCGTGCGAAGTTGACCGCGGCGATGACGTCGGCGGGGCCGGCGCAGCGGACAATGAGGGCCGGGCGGCGGTCGATCATGCCGTTCCAGACGACGCGCGCGCCGTCATAGCCGGGGTCTCCGGGTTTCAGCAGCGGGCCTCGCAGGTTGGCGGCAAGATCCTGGACCGCGGCTTGTTCCAGAATGGCGTCGGGCCCTTGGTTCGCGGCTATGCGCAGATCTGTCATGACGTCCTCCTGTTCTCCAGGCTTGATCAGACGCCCGTCGTTTGCTCCCGGCGGTTTTGTGGGGACGATTACGCCAAGGCGCGGGTTGAGTGCAACACGTGCGTGGTGGCGGGGGTGCTTTCCGGGTCGGCCTTGGGTGGTAAGCGGACCTTGCTGCCGCGGCGTCGGGCGATCTCGCCGGGTTCGAGCCAGGCTTGGGTGGCGTGGTTGGGTCAATCAGGGAATGGTAGCCCTGACCGCCTCTTGGTAGTTTGGCAAAATGATGCTGGTTTTCCGGTTCCTAAAGGGTCAGTGATCCGGTTCCTAAAGGGTCAATGGTAGGATGTTTCGTATTCCAGGCAACGTGTTTTGCAAGGAACCGCGGATGAACGCAGATATACGCGGATGTCGCGTGCCGACCCGATCCGTTGCAATTCCCTGATGGTCTCAAGGAAGGGATCGGCCTTGCCGCGGCGTCTGCGATTTTGATTGCGGCCATCGGCTGCGCTGTTTTGCCAACCATCCGAATCCTCGCGTCCTGCGAAGATTTTTCGGGTCTTCCGGAAATCGTGTGGGTGATTCGGCCAGTGTCGGGGGCGCCAATCGAATTTGCGGCATGCTTCTGCGGGGTGGACAAGATCTCGAAACTGCTGACCCGCCGACCCGCCGATCGCGCTATAATAACTACCTGTGTGAGGGCCGGCACAAGAAACCCATCACGCGCCATAGTAACACGCACGTTGCTAATGCATGAGAAATAACCGCATCTGTCATGATCCAGTCAACACCTTGGCAAGCTTTCCTTGCCATCATGCAATTTAGAAAATTCAACCGCGGATGAACGCAGATGTGCCGGTGCTGAACCGTATCTCCCAGCGTACCATTGGCTGTGCGCTGGCCGTGTCGAATATGCTCGGGTGCGGGTTCCTGGAAAAGGTCTACGAAAACGCGCTGGCGTATGAGTTGCGCCAGGCTGGGCTCGCTGTCTGTCAGCAGGCCGGCGTGACGGTGCGGTATCGCGGCGTCATTGTCGGACAGTATATCGCCGACCTGTTGATCGAGCAGGCGGTCGCCATCGAACTGAAGGCGGTTCGCGCGCTCGACAATCTGCATCGCGCGCAGTGCGTGAACTACCTCAAAGCCAGCAACCTGCGTTTGTGCCTGCTGCTGAACTTCGGCCGGCCGAGGCTGGAGATTCATCGTTTGGTCTTGCGGCTGTGAGGCAGGCACCGAGGCTGCACGTGACCGGTGGTATTTGCGTTCATTTGCGTTCATTTGCGGTTCCATACAATGCAGCGACAGCCCTGAGCCGATCGCATGTGAGTCCTGCATCGAGACGCGGTGCTTGTTCCGGACACTGACCGGATCACCCACACGATTGCCGGAAGACCCGATTTTTCTTGTGCTCCGCGGGGCAGTCCTTGCGGCGTTCGGTTGGCTATCAAGTTGAACCGCAGATTACGCAGACCTCGCGGATTAAGGCGCAGATCAGGATTCATCGGTCTGCGCCTTAATCTGCGAGGTCTGCGTAATCTGCGGTTCAAAATGCTGCTGCGTGCCAGGCACCGGCTCCGCGGTGCGTAGGTTTTGGTTGCGGCCATCGGCTGCGCTGTGTTCGCCCACGATTCAATTTCCTGAATTCCATGATGGCAAAGAAAGCTTGCCAAAATGTTGACGGGATCGCGAAAGCTGCAGCTATTTCCCGTGCATTGGCAGCATGCGATGTCACCATCGCGCGTGATGGGTTTCTGGTGCCGGCCCTCACGCAGGTAGTTATTATAGCGCGACTGGCGGGTCGGCGGGTCAGCAGTTTCGAAATCCGGTTCACCCCGCAGAGCATGCCACATATTCGATTGGCGCCCCGGACACTGGCGGAATCAACCACACGATCACAGGAAGACCCAGATTCTTTTCTATCCTTGAAATAGCCCCGAAACGTTAGCGCCGGTTATAGTGCCTGTTATGGTGTTGCGGGGAGCGGTTTGGCAGGCGCCACGATTGCGGTACGGCCGCCGCCGGCCTGACGGGGGACCCGGACTGCACGCGAATTGCCGGACTCGCCCGAACGCGAAGCGGCCGGCGTGTGGCACGAATCAGAACGGCGGGGCCGCCGGGGGGCGGTCCCGTTGTTTTCGTTACGGCCGCGCGCCGGGTCGGCGCGGGAGCGGTCAGTCGGGGCTGGCGCGGGCGGCGTAGCACCAATGGCGCAGGGCGCGCGTTCGTACCTGGAGGCGGCGGAATGTTGCGCGGCAGGCGTGGAGCAATTGGTGGCAGCGGTGGAAGAGTAGTTTGGTGCGGAACCGGAATTGGTTGGTGCGGGCGAGGGCCTGGGAGTGGTCCTGGGAGATGGGTGCGGGGACGGACGCGGGCTCTGGCGCGGCCGGCGGTGCGGCGGCGACGGTGATCGCGGCGGGATGCGGCGGCGGGTGTGGCGCTTGCGCTTCGGGCGACGGAGGCGGCGATGAGAGCAGTACGGGCGGAAGCGCCTCGGGGGGCGCGGGCGGCGTTGGCTGCGGCGGCGCGGCCGATGATGCGCGTTGGGCGGGGGGCGTTGGGTCCGCCGGGGTGAGCGGAGCCTGGGATGGCGGGGCGTCGGGTTCGTCGAGGAAGGCGGCGAAACGGGCCCGCAGGTCCGCGAACAGGTCATCGGCGTCTGCCAGGCCGGTCTCCGGCGGCAAGAGCTCGGCAAGCCTTTCGGCGAAGATGCGGAGCGAGAAACGGAGGAGGGCGGGATCGAGGTCCTCGAGCGGCGTGTTGAAGAACGCGGCGGCTTCGGGGAGGAGGCCGGGCATATTCTCCGGCGTGAAGGGGGAGTTGTCCTCCGGAGAGAACGGTGCGGCGGTGGGCTGGGCGCGGTGGCGGGGCGTGCGGGAGAGCAGGCGCACGAGGCGGCCGGGCCGCACCAGGTGGGATGGCTGGGCGGAGGACGTGGTACGCGGGTGGCGCGCGCGCGGCGCTTGCCCGGACTGAGGGCGCGCGTCGGCATCCGCGGCCTGGGTGTGGCCGACGGGGGATTGTGGCGCTGCTGGGCGCCGCAGGGCACCGGCCAGAGAAAGGCTGCCGGCGATGGCGTTGCGCACGGCGCCGCCGAGGCGGCGGACGAGGCGCGTGGCAACCCCGCTGAGGGGTTGGGCAGGCACGGCGGGAGTTTGAAGCGCGTTGAACATGGCGGGGGTTATAAAGGGTTTCTAACGTTAGGTCAATACCTATAACTGTCGTGGGGAAATTTTTCTGGGACCTGCTGCTGGCTGGCGTACCGGCAGCTGCGGTCCGGGGGCGAGAGCGATCACGGCGTCCCGGTTGAGCCGCCTGCCCCGTCGGATGGGTAGCCGCACCCGAAGCGAAGCAAGAAATTTGCCGCAGATGCACGCGGATGCACGCGGATGTTGCGTGCCGACCCGATCTGTTGCGGCGCCTTCATGGTCTCGAGGATTGGATCGGCCTTGCCACGGCGTCTGCAATTTTGATTGCGGTCATCGGCCGCGCTATATTCGTTATAGTTGATGACTATCAATGTTCGCGTGTCCTGCGACGACGGCGGCGAGCACAGCGTCAGCCTGGATCAGGCTCGGGCGATGAGCGGCTACGCATACTCATTGTCAATCCGCTTCCGTTCTAAAGGACCGCTTGACGATACCGACAGTCGCTCCGTGCGAATCGAATTTGAATTGCAACGCACGGGCACCGCCCGGGCGCCCGGTGCGCCTGAAACTCGCGTCATCCTGGTACTTGCAGAACCCCAACCCCGCGGTAGTTTGGTTGCGGCCCCAGGCCCCGCTGAGTGCATCTGCGGTTCAATTTTCTAAATCGCGTGATGGCCAGGAAAGCTTACCAAGGTGTTGACCGGATCGCGAAAGATACGGCCATTTCCTATTCATTGGCGGCAGCAGTTGCCTCCAAACGCCTTGCTCTTACGCGGCCAACGCCTCCGCCTGCCGCAGAAACCGCTGGTTCACCACGCTGCGCGGCCGCGCATCCAGACGCTCATACGCCAGCGACAACGCGACATCGCGCAGATCCGCACGCAAGGCCGCCTCCGTCAGCGTCCAATCGACGATATCCCGCTGTGCGCGGCTGCCGCCGATGCGCCAGATTTCGTAACGAACAGGCAACAGCGCCGCGACGGTCTGCACGTGATCGCCGCGGTGGAACGCGAACAATCCCTCCACCACCGGGATGCCAACATCGCGATAACACGCCGCCCGCTCGGTATCCTCCTCCGCCGTCCGCCGCATCCACGCCAGCCTCTGCTCGACCTTCGCCTCCTCGCCGGAGCGCAGTTCCGCCATCGCGGCATGAATATCGGTGAATGCCAGACACACGCCGTCCGCGTGGCCCTGCCACAGCCCGGCAAGCTCCTGCCAGCGCGAGCCGACATCGCACCCCAGCAGGTCCAACCGCCACAGCAGCGCCGACGCATTGGTCAGGCTCACTCCGAACGGGCGTTGCGTTTCGCGGATTGGACCGTCGTACAACGCCAGGGCCGCGTCGTACTGGCCAAGCTCGAGATGGAACAGTGAACGATGCCACCAAATGTGCACGCGGTTGGGATGGTCTGATGTGGACCACATTGGCTCACGCACGGCCATCCAGCCCAGGCCATCCTGTGGGCGCCCGGTCATTTCCATCACATGCGCGACGGTGTGGTGCGCCCAGAAACTGTGTGGTTCCAGTTCGGCGGCCACGCGCGATTCTTCCTCGGCCTGCGCGTAGTCGCCGGCTTCCTCCAGCCCGAAGCCATGGAACGCGCGCAACGTTGCGTAGCCCGGCTGCTGCTTGGACCACCGCGGCAACGCGCGCGCGGCGCGGCGGTGGATCCAGGGGAAGCGCCCGAGAAACCCGTCCAGAAGGTTGGCAGCCTGATGCGCGATCAGGTCGTAGGGAAAGCACATCAAATGCCGATCCAGGACCGCCACGGCCGCACCGCGCTCGCCCGCGGTCACGTTAATCAGCGCGGCGACATGCGCGCGTTCGCGCTCGTTCAGCGGCGAGGTCTGCGCGGTGGCGAGCAATGCCCGGGCCTGCGCGGCGAAAGCTGGGTCATAAGCCAGCGACAGCAACCAGGCCTTGCCGATATGCGCCATCGCGAAATCCGGCGCAGCCTGGCGTGCCGCGTCGAACAATCCGACAGCATCCCCATAGACCAGGACATAGTCACGCACCGCCTGGTCGTACAGCGCGAGCGCCTCTGCCGTGGCTCCCGATACGGCGTGTCCTTGTGCGTCGGTCAGCATGGACCGCTCCCGCTGGTTTTCGGCTGATGCTGGGCCGTTTGGCGGTGCGGCGCAATGTTTGCTGTCGCAGGAAGCAGCCATAACAGCCCCCGTTCCATGCATTAAGGCTGTTACCGGCATGACGGATGCGCAGGGCTCCGCCGCGGCGCATTTCACGACGGAATGGCCACATCTCCCCGCGCGTAGGGCACGTGGGTGCCGCCTGTTCAGGTTTCAGGGACTGGCCGCGCGCCACGTTCCGGAGGTTTTGCGGGACCTTATTGGTTCCGCCGCTCGCTGAAGGAGTTGATGCCATGCGTTCCGCGGTAATGTCGCTGGTTGCCCTGCTTTCGTTCGCCGCAGTGCCCGCGGGAGCGCAGCCTGCCGTGCCAGCGGGTCCCGACAAAGTGGTGACCGGGGCACCCAGCCTGCCGAGCGTGGAGCCGCTGTCGCACAGCGCCATCAGTAGTGCTGACACAGGTTCGGTGATCCCGCCCGCCTTGCGCTCGCCGAACCCGCCGCCGGATGCTGTGGCGATCGATTATTTGCGTGCGGCGCAGAGCGCTTTGGCAGATGGCCAGACGGGCCGGGCCCAATCGGCCCTGAAGAACGCCGAGACATTGCTGCTGGCGCGCTCGGTTCCGAGCGGCGCGGCTGGCGTGCCGGATCAAGGAGCGACCGTGAGCAACATCGAGGTCGCGCTGAACGCGCTGGCGGAGGGCGGAGCGCTGCAGGCGATGGACATCGTGCAGCATACGATCCCGATGGCCCAGCAGATCGCGGCGCTTGGGGCGCCGGGTCGCGGCATGCCGCCTGGATGATTGCGCATCCCGCCGTGCCGCACTTGTGCGAGGACGTGGTTTAATGTGAAGT
>Ga0335072_10012221_pt1 | contig 12260 bp, 10 predicted proteins | sample Lox_Sample_21_FD_206725 | JGI IMG/M metagenome (GOLD analysis project Ga0335072, IMG submission 206725) | Soil microbial communities from Loxahatchee National Wildlife Refuge, Florida, United States - Lox_Sample_2.1 | ecosystem: Environmental > Terrestrial > Soil > Wetlands | place: USA...
AGCGGCTGCCATACTGCTCGTGGCATCTGAAAATGCGGCTGATCATCTGCACAGCCTGGTTCTTCGACGCATTCGATTCGATTGCCATCGCCGTGGTGCTGCCACCGCTGATCGGGATGTGGCATCTAGACCCGCAGCATATCGGTTCGCTGATCGGCATTGGTTTCCTCGGCCAGCTCGTTGGCGCAATCGCCTTCGGCTGGCTCGCCGAGCATTGGGGGCGCCGTCGTTCGATGCTGGCGACGCTTTTGATCTTCTCGCTCGGCGCGTTGGCCTGCGCGGCGGCGACGAGCTACACCATGCTCTTCTGGCTGCGCTTTGTTCAGGGGATCGGTCTCGGCGGCGAGATTCCGCTGATGGCCGCCTACGTCAACGAATTCGCCAAAGCCAAAGGCCGCGGCCGGTTCTCGATCTCCATCCAAGTGCTGTTTTCAATCGGCCTATCGGCGGTGGCACTGGTTGGCGTCTATGTGGTGCCGCATTGGGGCTGGCAATGGATGTTCGTTATCGGAGCCATTCCGGCTCTGATCGCGATTCCAATGCGCAGGGTCTTGCCGGAATCGCCGCGCTGGCTTGCCAGCCAAGGCCGCTATGACGAGGCCGATCGCGCGTTATCGGGCATCGAAACCGTGGCCGCGCGTGAGGGTTTGACAGTTCCGCCGCTGCCGGCGGATCTTCCGGCGGTGATCAAGGCGCGGCCGCGCGTCCGCGACCTGTTCAAAGGCATCTATCTGCGCCGCACCATCTCGGTCTGGCTGCTTTGGATCGGTGCGTATTTCGTATCGTATGGCATCACGGCGTGGATGCCGTCGCTGTTCCGCACCGTGTATCATCTCGATATCCAGCAATCGCTCAACTATGGCCTGATCAACAACGTGTTCGGGCTGTGCGGCTCGTTCATGGCGCTCTATCTGATCGAGGCCATTGGGCGGCGCAAGATGTTCATATTCAGCCTCGGCGGATGCAGCATCTTTCTTCTTTCCTTCGCGTTTCTGCCGCAACTGAGCGCGGTCGGAACGCTTGCGGTCGCGACGGCGGGATTCTTCTTTCTCAGCTCGACACTGTTGTCGCTGGCGACCTATACGGCGGAGATCTATCCCACGCATTTGCGTGCGCTCGGCGGCGGCGTGGCCAGCGCCTGGCAACGCGGCGCCTCCGTGGTCGGCACCACCGTGGTCGGCTGGGTGCTGCCGCACTACGGGATCAATGCGGTTTTCGTCATGTTCGGTCTGTTCGCGCTGATGGGCGCAGTCGTCGCCATCTTCTTTGCGACCGAAACACGGGCAAGGGTGCTCGAAGACGTTTCGCCCGTCGTGTAGCTTTTCCTGCCAAAACCGGAGCTGCCAATGGCCGCAGAGCACGGACGCAGCGGCGCCCATGCCGAACTGCCCGGCGTGAGATTGTGGTTCACCGATTCGGGCGGTGACGGAACGCCGATCGTTCTCCTGCACCCGAACACCGGCACCGTCGAAATCTGGCAGCCGCAGGTCACCTGCTTTTCGCAAGCCGGTTACCGCGTCATCGCCTTCGATCGCAGAGGCTACGGCAAGAGCATGGCCGATCCCGTGTCGGGCGGGTCGCCGGGCGGCATTGCCGAGGATCTTCACGCCCTCGTCGGTCATCTTGGTCTCGACAAGTTCCATTTGCTTGGCGTCGCTGGCGGCGGTTTCGCCGCGCTCGACTACGCGGCGTGGCATCCGGAGCGGCTGTTAAGCCTCGTCGTGGGCGCCAGCACCGGAGCCATCGAGGATGCGGAGATCGCCGAATTCATCGCGCGCATCGCCATTCCAGAAATCAGGAAACAATCCGCGCACTATCGCGAAATCGGAGCAAGCTATCGTGGCGCCAATCCCGAAGGCACTCGGCGCTGGATCGAAATCGACGAACGTTCGCGCCAAAAAGACGCGCCATTTCAGCCCTCGCTGCGGACCCCGAACACGCTGGCGAAGATCGCCACTATCCCGACGCCGACGCTCGTCATCGCGGCCGACGCCGACCTCCTGGCGCCGCCGGCCTTGATGCGTATCTGGGCAGCGCATCTGCGGCATCACGAATGGGCCGTCATCCACGATGCCGGCCATGCCATGGCCTGGGAGCAGCCGGGCGCGTTCAACGACAAGGTTTTGGATTTCATCGGGCGGCATTAAACTCCGTCACGTCGCGTTCGCACTCGGAACGCCAGAAAAACCAGATACCTGAGATGGAGTGGGAGGATGCCGCACAGAAACACCAAACCTGCAATCTCGCGCCGCGCATTACTGACTGGCGCGGTTGCGCTCGGCCTGCCGTCAATACGGCGAGCGTCGGCCCAGACGCCGGGACCGTTGCGAATTGGATTTCTGACGGTCAATACCGGCCCGCTTGCGGCCGGCGGCAAGCAACAGGAGGAAGGCGCGGCGCTCTTTCTAAAAGAACGCGGCGGCACGATCGCAGGTCGCAAGATCGAACTGATCACGCAGGATACCGCCGGCAATCCCGCGCAGGCGAAAGCCAAGACCCAGGAGCTGGTGGAGCGGTACAAAGTGCCGGTGATGATCGGACCGCTGGCGACCAACGAGGCATTGGCGATCGACGGCTATATTCGCGACATCAAAGTGCCGCTGATCACCACCACATCGGCAGCCACCGTCGATCTGAAGGCGCATCCGGTGAATCCGTGGGTACTGCATGCCTTCGGCACAGCGCCGCAGGTGACGTATCCGCTCGGCGATTATGCGGCCAAGACTCTCGGCTATAAGCGCATTGCAATCGTCGCCGAGGATTTCACCTATGGGTACGAGGGCGCCGGCGGTTTCCAGCTCGCGTTTGAAGCGGCCGGCGGCAAGGTCGTCCAGAAGCTCTGGCCGCCGCTCAACGCGCCGGATTACGCGCCTTATCTGGCGCAGATCAAAGGCGACGCTGATGCCATCTATATGGGTTTTGCCGGCATCAATCCGCTGCGCTTTCTCAAACAATTTTCCGAATACGGCTTGAAGGGCAAGGTCGCCGTACTCGGCAACACCACAAGCACCGACGAAGGTATTCTCAAATTGATGGGCGACGAGGCGGTCGGCGTCTACAGCGCCGGATGGTACGCCGCCGGGCTCAAGAGCCCGGACAACGAGAAATTCGTCGCCGCCATCAACGCGGAATATCAACACGATCCCGGCTTCTATACCGCCGGGCCTTACACCGCCCTGCTCATCGTCGAAGAGGCTCTCAAATCAAGCGGCGGCAATAGCGGCGACGCGGCGGCTTTCCTCAAGGCGCTGCGCGACGTGCGGCTTACTCGCGGACCGATCGGGCCGGTTCGGCTTGACGATTACGGCACGCCGATCCTCGACATTTACATCCGCGAGGTTGCGCGCGTGAATGGCAAGCTGGTCAACACCATCGTGAAAACTTACCCGCAGGTCAGCCAGTTCTGGACCTATGACGCCGCGGAGTTTGTCACTCGACCGCCATTCTCGCGGGATTATCCGCCGAGCAGATATCTTGAATAGCGCGCCGCGCTCGGGCCGCGAGATTCAAGGGGCCTGTCGCCGACCAATGTTTAGGTTGCCGCTGAGTATTTGGGGTCGCGGTCGAGAAGTTCGATCGAGACCCCCTCCGGCGCGCGGATGAAGCAGACGCGCACGCCTGGACGGACCGTCGTCGGCTCGCGGGTAAACTCGACGCCCTTTGCCTTCAGATCGGCGGCGATCGCATCAATGCCGCTGACTGACAATCCGAAATGATCGAGACCGCGGTAGGGAATGCTCGGCGCGGCGTTGGTGCCATCACCGTCCGCCACCGGCGCGATGAAGATATTGGCGCCGCCGAGTTTCAGATCGATGCGCGGCTTACCCTGTTGCATGGTGCGGACGATCTCGGCGCCGAGCATTTTTTCGAACCATTGCGCCATGCCTTCCGGATTCGTGGTGCGCAGATGAATGTGGTCCCAGGTGATTTTGACCATGAAGTTTCTCCCCGTTTCGTGTTTTTCGTCGCCGGTGGCCTTGCCTGTGGAAAAGGCCAAGTCCGATTTATGATAACTGTTTGACATGGCCGCGCCAATCAAAGGGTCACACGGAGCCTCATACGGACGCGCAACCGTTTGACTTTGAATTTCCTTATGCAATAATTCCGCGTGTAAGTGGGATGAATTTCGCCATTTGCGGGGGTGTAGGGATGCGCAAAATTCTTCTTGGGTTCGCCTTCCTCCTAACGTTTCTCCTGTCGCCGCTATGCGGCCACGAAAGCTGGGCGCAGTCGGTAACCGGCGCCACGATGACCTGGTACGGCGTCTACACAGTGGCGAGCAGTACCGACGTGAGCCCTACGAAAACGGTGAGTAAGGGGATTACGCCGCCTGCGGCCAACAACGACCACGTCTCCCTGGGGCAGAAAGACAACATCCGGGTCGGCTATGGGTACAGGCTGATCGGCAGCCCCGGTACCGCGGAAGTGGCACTGACCTATCGGACGATATTCCCGGACGGCCGCTATCAAGACAACATCTATGACGGCCTCGCGATCAATCGCCAGGACTTGTTCATTGGTCAGATCCTCGACCCCGATAGCGCCACTGGCACGTATACGCTGCAGCTTTGGCACAATAGTGGGATGCTGCTCGAGAAGAGCTTTATCATCTCAAAGCCGTAAGGTCGCGCGGCGCCGGTTGTCGGTTTTTGTAGCTGAGCGAGCGGCGTCGCCTCACGCCTTGATTTTCTCGTCCTCCACTACGCGCGCGGCTGCGGGGCGCTTGAGCAGGCGATCTTTGAACGCGGTGTAGTGTTTCAATTCCGCCATCGGCAGCTCGCGGCGAACACCCCAAGTGTAGAAGACGAGCCCATAGGCGTCGAGCACGCTGTAAGCGTCAGAGAACCACTCGCGGTTCGCCAGCATGGCGTCGATCTGCTTCAAGTAGTCGTGGAAAGTCTTCAAGCCCATCTCCTTGATGCCCGCAAAGGCGCCGGTGTCGGCTGTGTAACGCTCGGGCCGGCCGAAATGGGCGTGTGCAGGATGCACGCTCGAAGCAAAGTAGCCGATGAGCGACAACGCCTTCGCTTCGGCCAGCGGATCCTTGGGCCACAGATCGAACCGCTTGCCGAGATAGGGCAGAATCGCGGTGTTCTCGGTCAGCGGCTCGCCGTTGTCGAGGTGCAGCGCCGGCACGCGTCCGAGCGGATGGATTTTGCGATAGGCTTCGGTGCGCTGTTCGCCGGCGGCAAGGTCGACCTTCTTGGCCTCGTATTTCTCGCCGCTCTCTTCAAGCACGATATGCGCCGCCATCGAGCAAGCGCCTGGACTGTAATAGAGCGTCAACATATGGCGAATCCCCTCAATTAATATCCGCGCGTGGCGATCGTTCTGCCCACAGGCCCGACCGCGCGTGCCAGCGCCCGCATTATAGGGAATGGATCTGCGGATGTAATCGGTAAAAGGAGCTCTCCCGCGACGGGCAAAATTGCTTTGCGCAGATAAACCAACGGTTCACCCCGCGCGTAACTGCGCGGCCGGTCTTAATGTAACCGCAGTTGGCCGTAGGCTATGAGCAGGGGCCGGATAAGAATTGCGGACGGCGGAGCGTGAGGGCAGGCACGCACCAGGCTGGTGGTCCGATCCCAAAAGTGGATCGGGGTGGCACATGACCGCGCATCGCATCGTGAATAACCAGAAACAGCCACCGCCCTTCAACAAACTCGGCGCTGCCACGGTTATTCGCGTCCTGAAGGTCGCCAAGGACCTGCAGCAATATCCGATCCTCGGTTATACGATGGCCTTCGTCACCATTGGCTTGGCCACGCTGCTGCAGTGGCTGGCCAAGGTGCAATTTGACGGCAGTCCGTTCCTTACAATCTACCCGGCCGTCATCGCGGCGACACTTATCGGCGGCCGCTGGCCTGGATTTCTGGCCGCGATCCTGGCGGGTGTGTCGCAATGGTGCCTGTTCATTCCGACGCTGCACTGGCTGGCTATCGCCTCGTATGCATTTGACGCGAGCGTATGCGTCATGTTGATCGACTACATCAACCGAACATTGGACCTGCTGCTCGCCAACATCGATCGTGAGAAGCAGGCCAAGCAGCACCAGTATCTGCTGGCCAAGGAACTGCACCATCGCATCCAGAACCTGTTCACCGTGATTCAGGGGGTGATCCGTTTCAGCCTGTCCGGCGAAGGAGCTATCCAAAAATCCGTGGTCAGGCAGGAACTGTCCGATCGGCTCCAATCCATGTCGGTGGCCAATCGGGCCATCACCGACTCGATGGGAGACGGCGTTCGCCTGCTCGATCTCGTCAACAATGAAATTCGCGGCTTCGAATCACAGTTCGAGATCGCAGGCGGCCGCGGCTTGGTGCTGGGCGCGCAGATGACTCAGGACTTATCGCTCATCTTGCATGAGCTCGTCACCAATGCGCTCAAATACGGCGCACTGACCGTTCCGCAAGGCCGGGTCGACATAGACCTCGATTGGTCCGCCTCGCTGCTGACTTTCAAATGGCAGGAACGCGGCGGACCTCTGGTGACTGAGCCCGACCGGACCGGATTCGGCAGGCGCATCCTCGACACCTTCGCCAAGAGCTTTTGTCAGAAGGTGGATATCTCGTACGACCCAGGCGGATATCGCTACACGCTGCAAATCCGCTCCGAACAGGTCAGAGGTCTTCCACCCATGCCGATTGCGTCTGCGGCACGCGATGTGGCCGACGCCGCTCCTGTGGATCGGGAGCCGAGCGAAGCGCGCGCGGTGAGGCCGTTGGTCCGCCAGGACGCGAGTGAAGTCGCACTGGAAAGCTAGATCATCCTTCCCAATCGCGTGGCGCTGCCTCGGCGGAGCGCCGAGCGACCTTGTTGACTTCGGCGGATAAAAGCCGCCGAATAGGGCCAGGGAAGGAACACATGATCAAGAAATTTCACGTCCTTTACGTCGGTCAAATCGAGCTCGACAATGTAGGTCTGAACGGTACGCCGGCCAACGAGCGGCGCTATTCAGATGAGCGGCTGCGCGAGGCGTTCTTTACCGCGCGCGACGTCGCCCAGCTCATGGACGAACTCGGCTTCGATGTGCTGTGGACCGCCGAGCACCATTTCCAGCGCGAGGGTTACGAGGTTTTTCCCAACCTCATTCAGCTCGGATTATGGCTCGCCACGCAGACCAAGCGGCTCAAGTTCGGCTGCGGCTTCAACGTGCTGCCGATGTGGCATCCGATCCGCCTCGCCGAAGATTACGCGATGGCCGACATCGTCACAGACGGCCGCGTCATCATGGGCGTCGGCCGAGGCTATCACACCCGCGAAGTGGAGACCTTCGGCGCGCCGCTCCTCGACACCAACAAGAACCGCGATCTGTTCGAGGAGCAGTTGCAGCTACTTCTGACCTGCTTCAATGAGTCCGCCTTCCACCACAAGGGCAAGTTCTACGAATGTCCGCCGCCGGTCGATTATCGCGGCTACAAGTTGACCGATATCACCATGGTGCCGCGCCCGAAGAATCTGCCGGTGGAAGTCTATATGCCCGTCGCCAGCGGCAAGACCGTCGAGATGATAGCGCAGTACGGGCTCAAAGCGATGGTGACGCTCAACGGCGAGAAAATCCTCGACGACGTGCTGCGCGCCTATCACGCCGCCAGTCTCAAGTACGGTCTCAAGAAACAACTCGGCGAGGACGTGATCTGGGGCGCCGGCCTCTATCTCGCCGATAGCCGCGAGGAGGCGATCCGGCGGCTCGAGCCGGCGCACGACGAGCGATTCAAGTGGTTCGCGCCGTTCGGCTTCGTGCGCTACGCTGACGAGCAGGGTCGTACCTGGGGTTCGCCAGGGGCGCCGACCACTGTGCCCAAGCTCGCCGAGGGGGTGGAGCAGAAAGCCTGGTTCTGCGGTCCGCCACGGGAGGTTATCGACGGCATTAAGTCGATCGAGGCTAAATATCCCGGCCTCGAAGATTTCATGATCCATTGGGCCGAGGGGCTTTCGCCCAAGGAGTTCAAGGAACAGCTGCGCTGGTTCGCCAAGGACGTGATGCCGGCCTTCAAGAGTCGATAAAGCGCGCGGCGCCCTCGAAGTTGTGCACGCGACCGCGGTTTTCCCGGGTCATTGCGAGGAGCGAAGCGAGACGGCCAACCAGAAATATTCCTTTATCTGGATTGCCTCGCTTCGCTCGCAGTAACATGGGAGGCGATTAGGTCGGCTCCACCATCTTGCAGCCGGTATCCTCGACCGTGCCGGCGGCCTGTTCGCCCGGAACAAGATCCGCGACGGTGAAGACGTCGTCGGTATTTCCCTTGGGCGGATGCACCTCGCCGACGAAGATGTTGGGCATCAGCTCGTGGTCGCCCTTGCGATAGCGCACCTTGCCGGGCTGCAGCGCCACGTCCGGCGGCAGTTCCATATCCTCCAGCGCCGCCGCGAGCTTCGGGCCTTCCAGCGACCTCGCCTTTTCCGCCGCAAGCCGTACCGAATGCACCGACACGTAACCGAACCAGTCGCGCGCTGACGGTGTCTTTTTGACAGCGGCGCGGTAGTCGGCGACGAACTTCACCACCTCCGGGACATTGGGCTGGTTCCACCACCATTCCATGTCCCACCAGCCGGTTTGCGCGTCCGGCGGACATCCCTTGATGCTTTCCAGCTCGAACAGAGCGCCGCCGAGTGCCATTTCCTTCCCCATGCCAGACTGGGTGAATTGCTTCGTGCAGGTGATCTGCGTGAGCCCGCCCATGTTGTTGAGCAGCACGTTTGCCTTGTAGGCCTTCGCCTTGATCAAGGTGGCGGAAAAATCGGTGTTGTTGATCGGCAGCATGTCGTCCTCGTAGGTGCCGCCGGCCTTGGTCAGCGCCTTGATGAAGGCTTCCTGCAGCGTATGGCCGTAGGCATAGTCGGGCGTAACGAAAAACCACTTCTTGCCGAATCGCTTGACCAGTTCCGGCGTGACCGCATTGGCGTCCATCGACGTGGTGTTGCACACGCGGAATACGTTCCATTTGCAATCGGTGCCGGTGATCGGATCGGTATGGCCGCCCGGAACGATATGAAAGACCTTCTTTTCGAAAGTCACCTGCGACATGGCGTAGGCGACGCCGGAATTGGCATTGCCCAGGATCGCGGCGACCTGGTCGTGCTCGATCAGCTTGAGCGTCTTCTGCACGCCGGTGCCGACGTCGTTGGCGGAGTCCTCGACCAGCAGCTCCACTTGGCGACCGAGAATGCCGCCCTTCTTATTGATCTCGACGGTCGCGTATTTGGCGCCATCGACCTCGCTCTGCGCCAGCGCCGACAGGACGCCGGTCAGGGGATTGACCATGCCGAGCTTGACGGTTTCTTCGCCGAGCGCCTGTACGACATATGGTGCGCCGACGACTTGGCTGGCGCCGAGCGCGATGCCGGCCTTGAGAACCGCACGACGGCCTACCGGCGTGCTGATGGTGGACATTATTGAAACCTTCCTGGTGGCACCTTGACGCGGGGTTGGTCCGCGGCCGATTGAATTTGCGCCTGTTCGCGCCTCGAGGGTTCGCACCGCGTACAGACACGCCCTCGAGCGCTAGTGCTGCGCGCAAGCCTGCAACATCTTCGCCCCGCTTTTGGTACGGTCAAGGCAAAGCTAGACTGCCGATGCGGCACAATGTCGTGAGTGGCGCGATAGGAACCCGCTATGCCGATTGCTCCCATGCTTGCGGCCCATGGTGCTCGAATTCCCGCCCTCGGTTTCGGCACTTCCGGGCTCGGCTACGTCCGCGCCGAGCATGTCGCCGCGGCGCTCAAAGCCGGTTACCGCCATATCGACACCGCGCGCAAATATGGAACCGAACCTGCCGTCGGCGAAGGGGTCCGTGCGTCCGGCATCCCGCGCTCGGATATCTTCGTTTGCACGAAGGTTTCCCACGAAAATCTGCATGCGGACGATTTCGCCCGCTCGGTCGACGAGAGTCTCGCGGCGCTCGGATTGGATTATGTAGACCTTCTGCTCGTGCATTGGCCTGAGAAAAATACGCCGCTCGCTGAAACGATGGGCGCGCTCGCCAAGGCAAAGCGCCAGGGCCTCACGCGCCACGTCGGCGTCGCCAATTTCAACATCACGATGCTCGATGCGGCGATCGCGCTCTGCCCGGAGCCGCTGATAACCCTGCAGGCCGAATGTCATCCTTATCTCGACCAGTCGAAGGTCATCGCAGCCTGCCGCGAGCGTGGCCTCGTGCTGACCGCCTATTGTCCGCTGGCGCGCGGCCGGCTCAAGGACGATGCAGTGCTTTCTGATATCGGCCGCCGCTTCGGCAAGACTCCGGCTCAGGTGGCGCTGCGCTGGCTGATGCAGCAGAACATGATCGCCGCCATTCCGCGCTCCTCGAATGCCGCGCGTATTGCCGAAAACATCGATATGTTCGATTTTGAGCTTGCCGACGACGACATGCGCCGGATCGGGGCGCTCAAGCGCCCCAATGGCCGTACCGCAAACCCTGTTGGGCGGGCGCCGATCTGGGACACGTAGCTTTTTCCCGGGCGCGACGCACCGCGAAGCGTAGCGAAGTGGTGCGCCGCAGACCCGGGACCGTTACAATCGCCTCGTTCATAACGATCCCGGATCAGCGGTGCACCGCTACGCGCTGCACCGCATCCGGGACACATAAGCCGGAGCAAAGATGTCTGAAGCTCCCAAATACTTCATGTACTTCCCCGGCAATTACCGCTGGTCGGCGGCATTCGTAAACATGCTGGGCACGGCGGCCTCCGGCGGCGTCGATATCAGTGAGTTGCATGTAATCGGCCGCCTGCTCGACGGCAAAGGCGGCGAGGACGATGAGGCGTGGTTCGACGCCTGCGTGCGGGTCGCCGATACGGTGCGCGGTCACGCCGAGAAATTCCGCGCCGGCGGCCACCTGCAATCGGCGGCTTCGTTCAATCTGCGCGCCTGCCATTATTACCAGATGGGCGAGCGTTTCCGTACGCCCAAGGACGCCCGCGCGCTCGATGCCTATCGCACGGCCGTCGATTGCTTTCACCAGTTCGTCGCGCTTTCCGGCGCAAAGATAGAGATCGTCGACGTGCCGTTCGAAGGCAAGAATCTGCCCGGTTATTTCGTGCCGGTGCAGAATGCGAAATCTGCGCGTCCTCCCTGCGTGGTGTTCTTCGATGGGCTCGACGTCACCAAGGAGATCCAGTTTCTGCGCGGGGTGCCGGATCTCGTCCGCCGCGGCATCTCGGTTCTGGTCATGGATGGACCCGGCACCGGCGAGGCGATCCGCTTTCGCGGCATGCCATTGCGCCACGATTACGAAAAAGCCGGCAGCGCCTGCATCGATTATCTGGAACGGCGCTCCGACGTCGACCCGAAGCGGATCGGCATCATTGCCATCAGCCTGGGCGGCTACTACGCGCCGCGCTGCGCCTCGCTCGAACCGCGCTTTGCCGCCTGTATCGCCTGGGGCGCGATCTGGGATTATTACGGCACCTGGAAGAAGCGCATCGATGCCGGCTTCAAGGCGTCGATGTCGGTGCCGGGGCATCACATCATGTGGATCCTCGGTGTCGATAGTCTCGACGCCGCCTTAAAGAAGCTCGAACCATTCCGGCTCGACGGCGTGGTGCAGAAGATGCGCTGCCCGTTCCTGGTGGTGCATGGCGAGGACGACGAGCAGATTCCACTCAAGGACGCGCAGGCGCTCTACAACGCCAGTGGCTCGGCCGACAAGACGCTGCGGGTCTTCACTGCCGAAGAAGGCGGCGCGCAGCACTGTCAGCGCGATTACCTCTCGCTCGGCACCGCCGTGATGTGGAATTGGCTCGAAGATAAATTGCTGCGGGCGTAATCAACGCTGCGTCGGCGTCACGTGCGTGTGGCGATGATCGTGCCCGCCGTGATCGTGATCATGGTCGTGATGATGATCGTGACCATGATGGTGCCCGTGATCGTGACCGTGCGGATGCGCATGATCGTGGTCATGATGATGCAGGCGCTGACGCGGGCGCGGGCCGCGCGGGTCTTCGCTGAACACCAGCGACTTGATCGTCACCGGCACGGTGTATGACGGCATGCGGATGCGGCCGAGATCGATGTAGTCGAAGTCCCACAAGACCACGCCGTCGATGACGAGCAGTTCGCTCTCGACGTCAAGTTCGTCGCGCAGGATATGGCCGAGCGTCTGCGCCACGTCGCCGTCGAGCATGATGAAGATCGGCTCCTTCTTGGCGATACGGTCGGCGAGTCCGTTTTTGATGCCTTCGGCGAAGGCAAAGAGCCGCTCGTGCGCCGGCATGCCGGTCCAGCGCAAAGCGAGCGCGATCTCGCGCTCGCTGCCCTG
>Ga0335072_10012222_pt1 | contig 12260 bp, 10 predicted proteins | sample Lox_Sample_21_FD_206725 | JGI IMG/M metagenome (GOLD analysis project Ga0335072, IMG submission 206725) | Soil microbial communities from Loxahatchee National Wildlife Refuge, Florida, United States - Lox_Sample_2.1 | ecosystem: Environmental > Terrestrial > Soil > Wetlands | place: USA...
CCTCAAGGAGCGCATCCACTTCTACCTCCGCGAAGTACGCGGATATGCCTACGATGTGGTAAACGCCGTGCTCTCCACAGGATTGACCACCATTACCGATGCCGTCGCCCGTGCAGAGGCCTTGACGCGAGTGCGTGGTTCCGACGATCTGCTCGCCATCTCCACAGCTTTCAAACGGATCAAAAATATCCTGCGCCAGGCGGAGGAGAAGCAGGACAAGATTGGAGATGCCGTCGTTGAGCAGGACTTGACGGAGGCCGCCGAGCAGAATCTTTATGCCGAAGCCGTTCTTGTCGCGCCCCAGGTGGAAGCCCTTCGTGCCCAACAGCAGTATTTGCAAGCATTGGAGCGCATCGCTACGCTCCGTCCAGTCATCGACACTTTCTTCGATAAGGTGATGGTGATGGCTCCCGAACCCCATGTACGCCGAAACCGCCTGGCGCTGATTGCATCTGTCTTAAGCGATTTTTCCCGAATCGCGGACTTTTCCGAGATTGTTCCCACGTAGGAATCAGTTCCCACTTAGTTGTATTAATAGAGTGTTAAAACCTATATAGTATTGCCACGGATCGTAGCAATTACGGTTTGGACCCTCCTCCTAGACCTGAAAAACGGCCAAAGGGAGAACTCATCAGGGAGGTCTGAACAATGACCCGAATCTCGTTTCACCAGAAACTAGAACATCTTCGCGAGCGGCTACTGCAAATGGCTGGCATCGCCGAACAGACACTTAGCCTCGCGCTGGATGCGCATTGCCGCGGACAGCTTTCCGCGCTGGACGCAATTCGCCTGAACGAGGCAATCATCAACCGCTCCGAGCGCGAAATTGATCAGATGGCCACAGATCTTCTGGCCATGGAGCAGCCGATGGCTGTAGATCTGCGTTTTGTACTCGCTGCTATCAAAATCAACTCCGACCTGGAACGCGTCGGTGACCAGGCGATGACTATTGCCTTGCTGGCCAAAGAGCTTGCCGATAGCCAGCCCTGCGACTTCCCCGTGGACATTCCGTACATGGCGGAGCTTTCGATGACCATGGTGCGCAAAGCGCTTCAGGCGCTGGCGGATCGGGATGTCGCATTGGCCACCAGTGTCCTCAAGATGGACGATGCGGTCGATGAAATGAATCGCCGGGCTAAGGCTGTCCTGCTCGACTGCATCGCGCGCGACTCGACCGCTGCAAAGTCAGCTGTCAACTTGCTGTTCATTTCCAGAAGCCTGGAGCGCATTGCCGACCATGCCACCAACATGGCGGAGGACGTGATCTTCTGGCTTAACGGGGCCGATGTGCGACACGGCCACGCCTTGCACATCAACTGAGGGTACGGGCTTTTGCCCGTACCGCCGCGTTCAGATCTTCTATCAGATCATAGGCTGGGGAACCGCCGATCCCTTATCAGATGCCCGACTTTGAGTCGCGCCGTATATGCTTTAGACAATTTTTGGGCCTGAGCGCCCAAGATATGATCTGGCGCTGGTTCCTTGTAGGCGATTGACCAATGTGCTCGAACGAAAGCTGGGTTGAGGATCAGCGAGACGCTCTTGCGCTCCGCGACTATGCAGACAATGCCGCAGATCGGGCCGTCAGCGTCTCACTTAATTCACTCGCTGCAGCCGGGCAATCAGCTTCTGCGCCAGATTCTCCCCCGACTCCGACCATAACAACCGGCTGCTGATCCCAGCCTTCTCCTGGATTGCATTGGTCACATCCACGAGTTTTTGCACGTTGCGCTTGATGTACTCGGCATCCGTCTTGTCGACATCCATTTCTTCGAGCAGGAACGGCGAGTCCAGCCCGAAATCCACCCTCACTTGCCCGTTCTGCTCGTAGGCCCCCTCGTCAAACAGCGGCCCGAAGCCTGCCACATGCACCTTGACTGGCTCCAGCTTCCAGGTCGGATCCAGGCCGCCCACGGTTTCCGGCACCCATAGATCCCACAGGATCTCGAACTCATAAACAAAATCGTCGTGCAGGATCTCCATAGCTTCCGCCACCGCGCGCTCCGGAGCCGATTCCTGTACCTCGTCTTCTTCATAAATCCTCTGGTACACAGGCGGCTCGTTCCAGGAAAGGGGAAAGGAAGCCGCCGCATGGACACGCGGTGCGCGGTTCTTGTCGCCGAATTGCTTCAGCACCGACATGATCGCCGGTGGCAGCGCGGCAAGCCGAAAATTAGGAAACCACAAACTCAAATACAACCGGTCAGCCATCCCCCCATCTTAAAGCTTTCGGGCGGCGTGCTCGGCGAGCGAAGAATATGGGTGAGAAGATGGGAAATATGGGCCTCAATACGGCCAGACTGCGTACGTGGATCCTCACCCTAGCCGGGCTTCTGGTGGTTGCCATCGCCGCATTTTTGGCCTATGGGAAATGGCAGGGCCGCCGTCTCAGTCGGGACCTGCCGGAGGGTTTGGGGTCGAGCATTCAACAGTCCACCCAGGGATTCACTTACTCCGAATCACGCGGTGGTCACACCATTTACACTCTGCACGCCTCCAAGGCGGTGCAATACAAAAGTGACGGACACGCTGAGCTGCACGACGTAAGCATCACCCTATACGGCGCACAGGGAGCTCCGGCAAATCGCATTTATGGCAGCGCTTTCGACTGGGATCCGGTCCATGGCATCGCCCGCGCGACTGGAGAGGTCCAGATCGATCTTCAGGGAACAGCAAATCCCAGCGCGCAGGGTGGCAAAACTTCCGTGGACGATGGCGATAATCGAAATACAGTTCACATCAAGACTTCCGGCCTGGTGTTTAACAAGCAAACAGGACTGGCCACCACGCCAGAAAAGCTTGAATTTCGTCTCGCGGATGCCGCCGGAAGCGCCACGGGGGCCAGCTTCGACTCCCGAACCGGGATCGTGATCCTGACTGCAGACGTTGACTTCAACTCCAGCATCGATGGAAATCCCCTGATCGTGCATGCCCATCACGCCCAGTACGATCGCGCCAGCCGCTTGCTTTATCTGATTCAGGATCAGGCTGAGTACTCCGACGCGCACAGCTCCTCCGACCAGGCTACGATTACGTTCCGTGCCGATGGTTCGGCCTCTCAGGTTCTGGCACAAGGGAACGTTGTTCTCACCGGCAGTGACGGCCAGCAATTGAACTCTCGAATCGCGACGATCGATTTGGGTCCTAAAAGCGAGCCCCAGCAGGCCGTTCTCGATGGAGGCTTGCTATACGTGGCCAACAATGCCGCTCGCTTGCTTCACGGTTCCGCCTCCGCGGCGACCCTGCTTTTTGGACCTCAGGTCACAGCTCGTCATGCGCAACTCAGGGATGCCGTTTCCGTAGTCGATCAAGAGAAGCTGCCTCCGCTCGATGCTGCCCAGATCAAACAGAACGCACCACAATCCTCCACCCGTCAAGTCCAGGCTTCGAAAATCGACATCGATTTTGTAGCCGGTCCGAATCGCCAGCCCCAGGCGCAACACATCCTTGCTGCCGGAGGCGCCAGGCTGAATCTACACACGATCTACGCCAAAACGCCGCCTGAGGACACCACCATCCGGGGCGATCAGCTCTTTGCCACGCTCGCCGATGGCGAAGTGCTCACCAGCCTTCGGGGTACCGGCGATACCAGCCTGGTCAGCGTCAGCCCAAATGGGGTTACACAGACCAGCAAAGGCGACAATCTTCTGCTCACGTTTGCTCCGCCCCCCGTAAAGATTGCAGCCGCTGCGACAAAGGGGAAGCCACCCGTTCCCGCCTCACAGCCGCCTGCCCAGCTGCAGACTGCCGTGCAACTCGGGAATGTCACCCTGGTACAGCAGTCCCCGCCGGGTCCCGGCGGCCAGGCGGTAGCGCCAACCACTGCTACCGCGCAGCGCGCATCCTATGAGGCCGCAACCCAGATCATGCAGCTTACCGGAAATCCCCGCATTCAGGATTCCGATGGCGATTTGGCTGCAAACCAGATTGAGATGGAGCGAACCACCGGAAACGCTACCGCAGCGGGCAACGTCAAGGCCACCTATCGTCAGGGCAACGGACAGCAGGGGCCGATCTTTACCGGAAACGGTCCAGTCCACGTGGTGGCCGATCACGCGCAACTGGATCACGCGACGAATCTTGCAATCTTTTTCGGCAGGGCAGGCGAGGCAGCACGCTTGTGGCAGGGAGGTGATTCCGTGTCTGCGCCCGTATTGGAGCTTTCCCGACTGCATGCGACCCTTTCCGCCCACGGACTGCGTGGTGCAGAAGGCACGGCAGTCAATGCCGTCTTTACCGGCACCGCGTCTCAACCGGCGGCAGGCGCCAAACCCTCGAGTGGCCCGTCGGTGATCAGGGTCGAAAGCCGTGCCCTGTTTTACTCCGAAAACGATCACAAAGCCGTTTTCAGTGGCGCGGTCGTGGCCCAAACCTCGTCTGGGTTGATGCACTCGGGCTACATGGACGTGTACTTCACTCCGTCACAGCAAAAGGCGAAAACCCCGACAGGCGGCCAGAGTCAGCCTGCGTCCCAAAGCGTCTCGAAAATCGTGGCCCGCGGGGGTGTGGAACTACAGCAGCCGGACCGCAAGGGCTCCGGCGAGGAGCTTACATACACTGCCGCCGATGGCAAATATCTGCTTACAGGAACCCGCGCCGCACCTCCCCGCCTGACCGATCAGGTGCGCGGAAGCGTAACTGGCAATGCGTTGATTTTCAATGATCGCGATGATAGCGTCGTGGTAAGTGGCGGTCCCTCCAAGGTAGTGACCCAAACCCATCTTGCGAGATGAATGCAAAGACTGAGTACAGATGAAATTGGCAAGTCGTATAAGGGCCGTCAGGTAGTTCGGGGCGTTAACCTTGAGGTCTGCCAAGGCGAAGTGGTTGGGCTGCTAGGTCCGAATGGCGCCGGTAAAACCACGAGCTTCTATATCATCGTGGGGCTGATTACCCCCGATACGGGGCAGGTCTTTGTCGACGAAGTCGACATTACGCGCGTTCCCATGTACTTGCGCGCGCGCCAGTATGGAATCAGTTATCTACCCCAGGAACCCAGCGTCTTCCGCAAGCTGACGGTCGAGGAAAACATTCTCGCGGTACTTGAGGTGCAGTCCATTTCACTGGAAGTGCGCCGCGCCCGCACCGAGAAGCTGCTCGATCAGCTGAACCTGGGACATATACGCAAGACCCGCGGCTACGCACTTTCCGGAGGCGAGCGGCGCCGGGTTGAGATCGCCCGTTGCCTGTGCATTCAGCCTTCCTTCATCCTGCTCGACGAGCCATTTTCCGGCATCGACCCGATTGCCGTGCTCGATTTGCAGGAAATCATCTTTGACCTGAAGGCTAGCGGGATCGGAGTGCTGATCACGGACCACAATGTGCGCGAAACACTTTCCGTCACCGATCGTGCCTACATCATCAACGAGGGCAGGATTTTCCGCACTGGAACACCCGACCAGCTGGGGAAGGATCCGGAAGTACGGCGGGTTTACCTCGGCGAGGGATTTTCCCTCAATTAGCGGCAGGGTTGGTAGATCGGGTGCGCACTAACGTAACGTGCCTGCCCATGATGGTCCGCGAGGTGGCGAAAAGCGTTCCGCGATCTGGCCTGGGAACAGGTAAACTAGGGCCGTCGACAATTGATGTGGTGAAACAGTATGGCTCTTCTGCAACCAAAGCTTAGTTTGAAAGTCGCACAGCGTCAGATCCTGACGCCTGGCCTGATGCAGATGGTCAGCGTGCTGGCTCTCAACAAGCTGGAGCTGAAGGAGCTGATCAATACCGAGATCGTTGAAAATCCGGTGCTCGAGGAGCTGGAAGAGAGCGTTCCACTCCTCGACGAAGTTGCCCACAAGGAAGCTGACCGCGAGCGCACGGTGGAAGAGGTTGCCGCGGATCGCGACAAAAAAGATCCCTTCGACGAGATTGACTTTGGCTCCTATTTTCAGGATTATCTCGACCCCGGCTTCCGGACGCCCAGTGGCTTCGAGCAGACCGATAAGCCATCTTTCGAGAACTTCCTGTCCCAACCCAGCACCCTGACGGATCACCTGTTCTGGCAACTGGGATCTTTGAATCTAAGCAGCGACCTGCGTGCCGCTGCGGAATACGTGGTCGGCAACCTTGACGAAGACGGCTACCTTGTCGCGGACGACGAGGAGCTTTTGGCAGGTCTCGTCCGCGAGTTTGAGACCGAATCCGGCTTCGAGCCCGGAGCGGGCGCCGCGCTTCTCGCCGAAGCGGTACAACTGGTGCAGAACCTCGACCCTGTCGGCGTAGCCACGCGCAGCTTGCGGGAATGCCTGCTAGTGCAGATCGAAGCTCAGCGGCGGGAATTTCAGCTTCAGCTCGGCCGCCGACGCGCGGCCCAGTCCGATTCGGCTGTGATGGAATCGGAACAGCATGAAACCAGGTCGCAGGTGTTTTCACTCGCTGCGCGCATCGTCGATCAGCATTTGTCGCTGTTGCAAAAACGAGATTTGCGCGAGATGAGCAAAGTACTGGGCGCTCCGGGTGACGCCATCCAGCAGGCCATCGATTTTATTCGTAGTCTCGATCCTCGTCCTGGCCAGCGATTCAATCGCACCGACGCCCGCCTCATCGAGCCCGATGTGGCCTTCGTCAAGCGTGGTGGCGAGTTCGTGGTGGTCATGAATGAGGAAGATCTGCCCACGCTGCGCCTCAACCACGGCTACCGTAAGCTGCTCTCGCAGGAAGGCACAGAGCGGGACGTCAAGGAATATGTAAAGGAGCGCTATCGGTCCGCGCTGCAGCTTATGCGCAACATCGAGCAGCGCAAGAATACGATCCTGCGTACCTGCGAGGTCATTGTGCGCCGCCAGAGCGAGTTTCTGGAGCGCGGTGTCGACGCTCTCAAACCCATGATGATCAAGGAAATCGCCGAAGAGATCGGCGTTCATCCTTCGACTGTCAGCCGCGCTGTTTCCAGCAAGTATGTGCACACTCCCCAGGGCGTTTTTGAGCTTCGCTTCTTCTTCTCGGAAGGCGTGCATGGGCCCGAGGGTGGCAGCACACCACTGATGTTGCTGAAGCGCAAAGTCAAAAAATTGATCGATGAAGAAGACCCGCGCAAACCCCTGACCGATGACCTCATCGCCAGCATGCTCGAGGCTCAGGGCATCGACGTCACCCGCCGCACCGTTGCCAAATATCGCGAAGATCTGCGTATTCCGAGCACCCATCAGCGCCGCGTGCGCGACTAACCCCGGAGTTCTACAATCTACATAGGAAGAGCTGCACCATGTGCGGTTCTGCACCGAAGAAGGCTACGGGCACCCCATGCCGCGCCTCACAGTGAAGCCCGAAATGCTATAGAATCGGGCATCTCAGGAGTCTCACCATGCCGGTTGAATGCACGGGCAGGCAGGTGGTCATCACCCAGCCATTGCGGACGTTAGCAGAAGAGGGAATCGAACGCATCGCCAAAGTTCTCGGCCGTATCACCAGCGCACATGTGGTGCTCACCGCGGAGAAATATCGGCAAATCGCCGAGGTCACGATCAAAACGAGAGCCTGCGCCCTGGTCGCGTTATGCGAATCCAGCGCCAGCATGGAAAGCGCGTTGCGCGACGCGCTGGCCAAGGCCGAAAGCCAGGCAACCCGCTTCAAAGACAGGCAGCGCACACGCAAGCGCCAGCCGAAGCAGGAGAAGCAGGTAGAAGAGCCGGCGATCGCACGCAGCGGCCGCAGCGCGGATGCCGAGGGTAACACCGCTAAGACAACCAACGGCAATGGCGCCTCCAACGGCAAGAACCACGCAATTCCCGTGACGGTACATTCGTTCCCGGCGCGCGTGCCGATTGCGGAGCCGCATATTGTTCGGTCCGTCGATTCTGTAGCCCTGCGCCCGATGACGCTCGAAGAAGCAGTCAAGGAAGCGGAGTTTCGCGACCGCGATGTTTTCGTTTTTCGCGATAACGAAGGTAACGTCAAGGTGTTGCACCGCAAGCGTGACGGCAAGATGGAATTGATCGAAGCTCCCTGACAAAACCGCCATCCAAGCGTCAAATGCCTGAGCGATCGTAGACGGACCACCTTCTGCGTGAGACTGAAGTAACTGCAACCACTTGCGGTACTTCTTTCAGGGGATACTCCTGCTTGGAAAGCGGCCCTGATACTCGACATGGGGGTCTCTGTCTGCTGCGTCAATCCGGTATGAATTTAGAAGCTGATGTTTCCGCACTTACGACCCAGCAACGGTCTCTCCTGGAAGCCTTGCCGTGCTATGTCTTCGTGCAGCGGGGCGCGAGTGTGGTCTACGCCAACCGTGCAGCGCGCGAGATTCTGCATCTCGAAGAAGGCGCCTCTCTCCCGGTGGATGATCTCTTTACCGGACCCTTTCCTGGCGCTGTCTATGCCCATCCGGGAAAAGTATTGCGCGGACCGGGAAATGTCTTAGGTTCCGGCGGTCAGGCCTATTCTTCTGACTTCAACTGTCAGATGCGCACACCCCTCGATCCTTCCGTGCCCGTGCGTGGAAGCTTCCGCATGCTTCGTGTAGAGCCGGAGCCCGAATTGCTTATCGTAGCGTTGCGTTCGAAGCGAGACGCTTCTGCGGAGGCCCGCCTGGCTTCGTTTGGCGAAGAACAAGAATCGCCCTCGAACTTCCTCGAGCATTTGTTGAATGCGGCGCCCGAAGCCATCATGATCACTCGCGGCTCCAGGATTCTGCACATCAATCGCGAGTTCGAGTCGCTCTTCGGTTACAGCGCCGAGGAAGCTCTTGGACGGAACACGTACGAAATCCTCATTCCAGAAACCCGCCGTCATGAGTTCGATATCCTCGAACACACCATGCAGCTTCACGGCCGGGCGTCGATGGAAACCGTGCGGCTTCATAAGTCGGGTGAGTTGATCGATGTCTCAATCCTCGTCGCCCCTATCAACATCTCCGGCGTCGAGGTTGGAAATTTCGTAAGTTATCGCGACATCCGCGACAAGAAGCAGACTGACGCCCGCCTTCAGCACGACGCTCTGCACGATCCCTTGACAGGGCTTGCGAACCGAACCCTGTTTCTCGATCGTTTGCAACTCACCATGGCCCGGCAGCAGCGTCATTCAGAGCTGAATTTTGCCGTAATGTTTCTCGATCTCGATCGATTCAAATCGGTCAACGATAACCTGGGTCACGCCTCCGGCGATGATCTGCTGGTGCAAATGGCTGCCCGCCTGCGGGCTTGCTTCCGTCCAGAAGACACTGTCGCGCGCTTTGGCGGCGACGAATTTGCCATCCTTCTAGAGGACGTCACCAATATCTCCGATGTGACGCGGATTGCCGAGCGGGCACAGCACGATATCTGCTTACCCATCGAGCTCAACGGCCATGAGATTTTTATCTCCGCCAGCATCGGCATCGCTTTCGGCACTCTCGATCACACCAGTCCCGAGCAGATTCTTCGCGACGCTGACTTTGCCATGTACCAGGCGAAGTCTCTTGGTCACGCCCGGCATGAGGTCTTCGATGGCTCCATGCATGTGCACGTCGCCGCTCAAATGAGGAAAGAGCAGGACTTGAGGACCGCTCTTGAAAACCAGGAGTTCGAGGTCTGGTACCAGCCGATCTACCGCCTTGCGACGGGCGAAATCGAAGGTTTCGAGGCTTTACTCCGCTGGCGGCGTTCCGATGGTGAGCTTGTTCCAACGCAAGATTTTCTGCACACTGCGGAAGACACCGGACTGATCGTCCCCATCGGCCTTTTCGTGCTGGAGAAAGTCTGCAGCCAGCTAAGTCACTGGGCCGAGGCCGCACCCGGAACCAAACCAGCCATCGATGTGAACCTGTCCAGCCGCCAGTTCCGCGATCCCGAACTGCTGGCTCATCTGACGAAGTTGCTTGCACGCTGGAAGGTCGCTCCGGAGCAGTTGCGTCTCGAAGTTTCTGAGGCCGCAGTCAATCAGGATCCGGAAAGTGCCCTATCTGCTTTACAGGGATTTGCCGATCTCGGGATCAGGGTAGCGCTCGACAACTTCGGGGCCGGTTTGGCCTCCATGAACCACTTCATCCGCTTGCCCATCGACTTGGTAAAAGTGGATCGCCGTCTCATTGCTTACCTGCCGATCCCTGGCAAACAGGCAGCGATCCTCCAGACCATCTTCGATCTTGGACGCATGCTCGAGGTTCGTATGCTCGCCGAAGGCATCGAGCGACGTGAGCAATTGGACGCCCTCCTCAAATTCGGTTGTGACCTCGGCCAGGGTCATTTCTTCTCGCCGCCTGTGTCACAGGAAAAGGCGCAAACGTTGTTGCAGGATGGTCATTGGCGCATCTAGCAATCGCTTGAATGCTACGATGAGCCCATGCCCCGCCCTAAACAGCCCAAATCGTCTCCGCGTAAGACCGCCAACAAAACGGCTGCGGCGCCTGGGGTGGCCTCCGAACTGGTAATCCTTACCGGCCTTTCCGGATCCGGCAAGGCGTCTGCTCTTAAGGCCTTTGAGGATCTGGGTTTTTACGCCGTCGACAATATGCCGCTGGACTTGCTCCCGGCTTTTGCAGACCTGGTCCGGCAGTCTGCGGAGATCACCCGTGCCGCTCTGGTTATCGATGTGCGCGAAGGACAACACCTCGAGCGCTTTCCCACCATTCTGCGCCAGGTAAGAAAGGTGCTTTCTACTACCGTCGTCTTCCTCGACGCCTCGGATGCCTCATTGCTGCGCAGGTTTTCCGAGACCCGGCGTCCCCATCCGCTCGGGCGCACCGAAACTGTCATGCGGTCCATCCATGCGGAAAGAAAATTGCTCGACCCGATCCGCAACCTGGCCGACATCCGCATCGATACTTCCTCTTACAACGTGCACGAATTGCGGGCCTACATTCAGCAGAAGTTCGAGCGCGGCGACACGGACAAGAACCTCCTGGTTTCATCCATCAGCTTCGGCTATAAGAATGGTGTCCCGCTCGAGGCCGACCTGGTCTTTGACGTAAGATTTCTGCCCAACCCGCACTTTGTGCCCGAGTTCCGTCACCTGACCGGCCGTCATCCCAGGGTGGCTAAGTACATTCGCGACTTCCCTCAGACAGCCGAATTTCTCGACCGCATTACGCAACTCCTGTTGTTTCTATTGCCGCACTACATTGAAGAAGGCAAAAGTTATTTGACCGTAGCCTTCGGCTGCACCGGAGGCCAGCATCGCTCCGTGATGATTGCGGAAGAAGTACGCAAGCGCCTTGCCAAGGAAGGCTACAGGGTAAAAGCCGTCCACCGCGACATACCCCACTGACGGCCGCCGAATAATCGCTTCTCCGGGAAATGGAGAGAGGGGAAGGCCGCCTATGGAACGCCTTCCCCTCCTGGTGCGCGCCGGGTTTATGGGCCTATTGCGAACAGGCTTTACCATGCTCCGGATGAGCGCCGGCCGTTTTCGCATCCGCTTCGGATACGTATTTGCCGGCCTTGGTCTTCCCGTAATACTCCGTACCATAGCAGTGGTAAACATTCGTCGATGTATTCAGCCAAACAAGGTTTGGAGCTCCTCCCGGAGCAGCCGCTTTCGTTGACGCCGGCGAAGGTTTGGTCTTGGCGGAAGCCGCCGGAGCCGGCGTCGAAGCGGGTGCGGTGGCAGGAGCTGGAGAAGCAGGCGCTGCGGAGGTGGAAGTGGTTCCCGTCGCCGGCGCTGTCGCAAACCACGCCTTCACGCCCTGGTGACCTCTGCAAGCACCTCTTTTGCTCGGAACAGTTGTGTAAGTGCCGTCGTTACATTGACCCGTGCTGCCTGCTGGCGCTCCAGCAGGGGTCTGGGCTATACCCGCCTGGCAAGTTAGAACTCCGAAGACAACGGCGCTGAAAAGCAGTTGTTTTCTCATAGAAATCTCCTGAGTGAATTAAATTCAAGGCCGATCCCAGCTGGGCTATTCCACCCGGCGAGGAGAGTTTCGTTAGAAGCGAGCCATCGGGGTATCCTTCAGCAGGAGTCTCGTGGCTTAGAGATCCTAAACTTCGGGCCGATGGCCGTGATGCTTGATGTATTGGGTCAGCGACTCGAACTTCGTCTCTTTAAGCAGTTCGCCCAAGGTCCGTTCACCATCCCAGCCCCTGGCGAAACCCTGCCCATAATCCTCACGCAGATGCTTGATCTTAGTCGTGAGGTGTTTGTGTTCGATGCGCCCGCTCTTCTCACGGGTCCGATTGTCTAATCCCGGTTCTTTCGATTGATAGCTCATGTCGGCTCCAGGACGGTCTTTCTTCTCGGGGACTTGGTATCGTATGGTGAAGTCCCTCATTTCAGCGTGTAGGTCACACCGGCGGTGAACTGAAATGAATTCTTCTTGCTGCCGGCAGCAGGATCGTTGAGGTAGT
>Ga0335072_10012223_pt1 | contig 12260 bp, 2 predicted proteins | sample Lox_Sample_21_FD_206725 | JGI IMG/M metagenome (GOLD analysis project Ga0335072, IMG submission 206725) | Soil microbial communities from Loxahatchee National Wildlife Refuge, Florida, United States - Lox_Sample_2.1 | ecosystem: Environmental > Terrestrial > Soil > Wetlands | place: USA: Florida...
CTGATCGGCGGCGATTTCCATGGCGCCGGGCCGCTCGAGAACGCGGCGGCGACGACCGTGGCGGCGGGCTCGATCATCGATGCCGACGCGATCACGAGCGGCACTGGCGGCGACGTGGCGGTGTGGTCTGACGGCAGCACGACGGCGGCCGGCAGCATCACCGCGCGCGGCGGCGCGCAGGGCGGCAATGGCGGCTCTGTCGAGACCTCGGGCGGCGCGCTTTCCTATGCCGGCATCACGATCGACCTCTCCGCATCGCATGGGACCGCCGGGACCTGGCTGCTCGATCCCTATGACCTCGATATCACCGCCGAGGGAGCGGCCGCACTCGACACCGCGCTCGGCTCGGCGAACGTCATCGTCGAGACCGGACAATTCTCGGCAAGTTCCGGCTATGGCACGGTGGCTACCGCTGGCAACGGCGACATCACCGTCGACGCTCCGATAAGTTGGGCCAGCGGCAACTCCTTGACCCTCTCGGCCTATCGCAACATCGCTGTCGATGCGCCGATCACGAGCAGCGGGGGCGCCTCGGTGACCCTGCGCGCCGACAATACCGGGACCGATGTCGGCACGGTGACATTCGCGGACGGCAGCGCGGTCAACACCGCGGGCGCGGTCACGATCCTCTACAACCCCACGAGCTATGCGAGCCCTACGAGCTATGCCGGCGACGTGTCGACACCGGAAACGCTCACGGCCTATATGCTCGTGAACAACTTCAACGACCTGCAGAACATCTCGACCAACCTGTCCGGGACCTACGCGCTCGGCACGAGCATCTTCGTCGACACCGACGTCGATACGAACTTCACGCCGCTCGGCAACGCGACCTCGCCCTTCACCGGCATCTTCGATGGTCAAGGCATGATCATCGACAGCCTGACCATCAATTCGGCGAATTCCTCGTCGACCGGAGATATCGGCCTGTTCGGCAATACGAGCGGCGCCGTGATCCGCAATATCGGCTTGACCAACGCCAACGTCTTCGCATCCACCGAGGAGTCCGCCGTCACGATCGGCGCCTTGATCGGCACCGCGGTGAACACGACCGTCACGAATTCCTATTCGACCGGCGAGGTTCAGGGAAACAACATTGGCGGCTATGCCGGCGGGCTCGTCGGGCAGATCGACAGTCTCTCGACCGTGACGAACAGCTTCTCCACGGCCTTCGTGTCGACCTCGAGCAACGGCGGGAATGGCGGCCTCGTCGGCTTCAACAACGGGATGATCGCCGGCAGCTATGCCGAGGGGACCGTCGAAGGGCCCACGGCCGGCGGCCTCGTCGGCATGAATAACGGGACGATCCAGCAATCATTCGCGGTCGGCGATGTGACGGGCGACATCGCTGGCGGTCTCGTCGGCCAGAACAATTTCGGCGCTACGATCGTCCAGTCCTACGCAACGGGAAGCATCTCGGACAGCGCCTTTGGTGGCGGCCTGGTCGGCATCAATGCGGGCACGATCGACCAAGCCTACGCGACCGGTGCGGTCACGGATAACGTCGACGAATGCGGCGGCGAATGCACCAGCGGCGGCCTGGTCGGGGACAATGAGCAACTGATCGAAAACTCCTATGCGTTGGGCAATGTCACGGCCGACGGAACCGGCGGCGGCCTCGTTGGCGAGAACGATGACACTGGGACGATCACGAAGTCCTACGAAGCCGGCACCGTCGGCGGATTCAGCACGCTGGGTGCGCTGATCGGGCTCAATAACGGCGGCGCGGCCGACGCCCTCACCTTCTGGGACTTCACCACCAACTCGGGCTTCGCGTCGGGCAGCGACGGCGTCGGGTCCGGCAGTGCGGTCTCGGCGACCTCGATGACCAACGCCCAGTTCGGCGCCGGCGTCCCAAGCGGCTATGACACGTCGCTCTGGGCGCAGAATTCGGCGGGCGATATCGGCCCGATCAATCCGCTGCCCAACAACGCCGCGCCCGGCGTGGGATTCCCCTACCTGCAATGGTCGCTCGAGACCATCAACGGAACCACTTTCTCGGATCGCGGCATGACGCCCGTCGGCTCGCCGTTCGAAGTCTATGTCGATGGCGCCTTGGTAGGAACCGGCGGCTCCAACCTCACCGGGGACATCGGCGCCTACACCGCTCAATTCGTCGGCGCCGGACCCGAAATCCTGATCGCGCTCACGGGGTCGACCCAGGCCAACACTTTCTATGACGGCCTCGCCGGTGGGGCCACGGTGAACGGGGTCGACCTCTATGGCGGCTATCTCAGGCTCATCAGCGGCGCGGGATCGTTCACCACGATCGTGGACAATCTCGGAACCGCCGTGAACGGGGTCGAGGACTCCAACCTTTTGTTCGGCACCGACGGTTCGTTCTTGGCGCTTCACGAGGGCACCAGCCTCGAGGTCGACTCGTTCGCCAACGCGCTCACGCTCGACGAAGACATCAACACCAGCGGCGACGTCGCGCTCGGCACGTTCGCCAATGGCGGACCAGACCCGAACACGCTCGTCACCGAGCTTGGGACGATCACCGCTGCCGATCTCTTCCTTCTCGGCAACGGGAATTATGTGCTCGACCAGCAGGGAAATTCATTCTCGACGCTCGCCGCCGACGCGCAGGCGCTCGAGGTTGTGGCCCAGAGTGCGTTCTCGATCATCCCGCCGAGCGGCATCAACGGGATCACGGCATCGGGACCGGTGGAGCTGTTCTCGACCGGAGACATCACCCTCAACAGCTCGGTCATCGGGGGCGCCGATACGGTCACGGTTGAATCCGCCGGCAACGTCTTCTCCCTGGGGAATGTCACCACTGCGGGCGGCGCGGTCACCTTGGTCGCCAGCACGACCGACACGCCGGCCGGCGGATCATCGCCCCTTGGCTCGGTCACTGTCGGCGGGATCAACACCGCCATTGGCGGCGCGACCGGCGGCTTCGTCACCATCGAGGTTGATGGTGGCCCCGGCATCATCGATTGCGGGTGCCTCATCACCACCGCCGAAGGGGCGGTCAATTTCCTCGGCCCGACTCAGCTCTCGATCGACAGCACGGTCACCATCGACACGACCAACGGCGGCGCCTCCCCAGCAGGGGCGCCCGTCACGTTCTCGAGCACGATCGACGCTTTCAGCGATACCGCTGACGCTCTGACCATCACCGCAGGCGGTGGCGAGGTTCAGTTTGAGGGCGCGATCGGATCGATGGATCCGTTCACGAACCTGATGGTGACCGCCGCCCAGATCTCGCTTCAGCAGAATATCACGGTCGGCGGAGACGCCACGTTCGATGGGCCTGTCCAAGTAAGCGGCGAGCCGGAAATCGTCGCAAACGGGTCGGTAAGCTTTGGTGACACGGTCGATGGGTCATCGCCCGCTCAGGATCTGAGCGTCTTCGCTGGCAACGCAATCTCGTTCGCCGGAAGCGTGGGCTCGATGACGCCGCTCGGAGAGCTCTTTCTCAGCGATCCCACTCTGTTCATCGCGCCCAACGTCAATTTCAGCGCCTCCGAGTTCTTCCAAGATGGCACGACGGTCCTCGACAGCAGCGAGACCGCCACAAACACGACGATCTCGACGTCCGGAGGGGACCTCATCTTCGAGGGCCCAATCGACGGCATGTCACCGGGCCAGCAATCGCTGACGCTCAATGCCGGCGCAGGCATCATTGCGCTCGAGAGCAGTGTCGGATCGTCGACCCCGCTTGGCACGATGATATTGACGGACTCGGAACTGAATATCGGGCCCAACGTCAATATCACCACGTCCGACGCCGCGTTCTCGCAAACCGGCGCCATGCTTCTCCAGAGCGGAGAGGATTCGACGTCGTCGTCAACCATCTCGACCTCGGGCGGCGACATCACCTTCAACGGAACCATCGATGGCATAACCCCGGGCGGGCAGGCTCTGACGCTCGACGCCGGCGCGGGAACCGTCTCGCTCCTGGGGAATGTCGGTTCCGGGTCGCCTCTCGGCGCCGTGACGCTGCTGGATGGGGCGCTGGTCATTGGGGCGAATGTCGGGATCACAACCGACGATGCCGCATTCTCCGAGACGGGTTCCACCATTCTGGACCCCGAGGCGGGCAGCTCGACGACGATCGCGACCTCCGGCGGCGACATCAGCTTCTTCGGCACGATCGACGGCTCGGCAGCAGGCCAGGAGGCTCTGACGCTCAGCGCGGGGAGCGGCCAGATTCTGCTCAACGAAGCCGTTGGGTCCGCAACGCCCCTCGGCGCCATCACGATGACGACGACCGGCACGGTCACGCTCGACGGCGACATCACGACGAGCGGCGGCGCGCTGACCTTCAACGCCCCGGTCGTGCTGGAAAACACCGTCGCCTTGACCACCAACAGCGGCGCCGCGGCCGGCGCGACGGTGGATTTCACCAGCACGCTCAATGGCACGGGACCCTTTGACGACGGGTTGACGGTCGCCGCCGGCACGTCCGGCAATGTCGATTTCGCAAGGGCGGTCGGCGCGACAACTATTCTTGGGGCGGTATCGATCGGCGGCGCCGCGATCAATCTGACCATGTCCTCGGGCGGGTTCGCCGCCGCCTCCATCGATGTAAATGCCGCGAGTTTCTCCGAGACCAGCGGCTTCCTCAGAACCGCCGGTTCACAGACCGGCTTGGGCCCGAGGAATGGCGGGTCGGTCACCATCACGACAACCGGCGCGGTCGCGATCGGCGGCGAGATAGAAGCGCAAGGCGGGGTTTCCGAAGACGGCACCGGCGGCAATGGCGGCTCTGTCACCATTGACGCGGGCGGCGCGGTCGCGATCGGCACCGCTCTCACCCTCACCACCTCGGGAAGCGGCCTGGGCCTGACCGCAACCGATGCCAGCGTGTTCGCCGCCGGCTTCGACACGACTTCATCTGGACAGACGACCGGCAATGGCGGCGCGATCTCCATCACCGGGTCGAGCATCAACCTCCCGCTTGGCGCCTATTCGCGCGGCGGGACCAACGAGGTCACCGGGGGAACTGCGGCGGGCGGCAACGGCGCTCCGCTGATGCTCACGGCCACCGCGGGCGCAGTGACGATCGGCAATCCGGGCGTGACCGGGAATATCGCCAGCGCCGATGCCGGGGGCGGATTTTCTCCCGACGGTGCGGTCGGAAACGGCGCCGCCGTCACGATTTCCGGGACCACGATCTCGGTGGGCAGAATCCTTGCCGAGGCCGGCGCCTCGACCGAGGCGAGCGGTCCTGCGGCGGCCGGCGGCAGCATCACTTTGATCGCAACCGCGACCAGCGGTCCCGCGGTGACGCTCTACGGCGAGTCGGATTCGCCAACGGCCGCGGCGCCGAGCCTCCTCACGCTCCTTGCGTCGGGCAGCGACTATGGCGCGACGCAGAACGGGCCGTTCAGCTACACGCCCGGAAGCATCACGGGTCACGGGGGCAACATCACCATCGAGGGCAGCGCAGGCGGGGGTTCTCTCAACGGCACAAGCTTTGTCGAGCTCGCCACAGGCGGTCCCTCGACACTCAATGGCGGCTCCACGGTGGACATTGCCGCGTCATCGCAAACGGCTCCGGGCACCGTGCTCATCAACGGCCCGATCGAGGACGCGAACGCGAACGTGCAGAGCCTGCACATCTTTGGCATCATCGACGTTACCGGACCGGTCGGGAACCTGACGCCGCTCAATACGCTGTCCTTGGGCATCTCCAACACCGTTGCGCCGGCCGCGACGGTCAATGCGACGTTTGGAGGTTCGGTCGACGCCGCGACCGAGATCGACACGCTGCCCGACGCCGGCACCGTCACGTTCGTCGGCCTCGTCACCACGCCGGAATTCGTCATGACCGCGGGGACGACGACACTCGGACTTTTGGGCGGCAGCGACTTCACGGGCACTGTGACACTTTCGGGCGGCCCCTTGGAAATCGCGGGCCTCATCACCACGCCCGGCCTCCCGGTGACGTTCCCGACCGCGATCGTGCTCGCGGGCGCGACCACAATAGACACGACCAACGATGGCGGATCGCCCAGCGGGGCGGCCGTCACGTTCGACAGCACGGTCGACGGCGCGACGCCCCGGACCGACAGCCTCACCATTACCGCCGGGGCCGGCGCCGTGACGTTCGACGGCGCGACCGGCGGTGCAACGCCCCTGTCGAGCCTGATGGTAAGCGGCGGCGCCATCGCGATCGACGCCTCGGTCACGACCAGCGGCGCCCAGATCTATGCCGGCGCCATCACCATCGGGGCATCACCGGAAGCGGCGGTGACCCTGACGGCGGGAAGCGCCGAGGTCGCTGGCACGATCGACGGGCCGGGCGCCCTCACCCTGGATGATGGGCTGGACATCGTGGTGACCGGAGCGATCGGCGCGACCGTGCCGCTCGCCAGCCTCACGGCCGATGGGACGACTGTGGAATTGAGCTCGGTGTCGACCAGCGGCCCGCAATCTTATACCGATGCGAATTTGATTCTCGACGGCTTGAACTATGTGACCCATGGGGCGACGTTCTCCGAGAGCGGGACGACTACCGCCGTGCCCAGCGGTTCGGGGTCGCTCGTGATCGACACGACCGGAGGCGGCGGCGAACCCACCGGCGCGAACATAACCTTCGCCTCGCCCGGATCGATCAATGCGGCTTCGCCGCTGACCCTCGACGCCGGCACCGGCACCGTGACGCTCGATGGCACGATCGGCGCCGGCTCGCCGCTTTCGGCCCTGACGGTGACCGGCGGCACGATCGCGATCGATGCGTCCATTACGACCAGCGGCGCGCAGACCTATACCGGCGCCGTCACTGTTGGTCCGTCGTCGGAGTCACTCGTGACGTTGACGGCCGGAAGCATCGATGTCGATGGCACGATCGACGGTCCGGGCGGCCTCACGATGGATGATGGAGGATCGACGCCGGACATCATGGTGACCGGAGCGATAGGCGCCAACGTGCCGCTCGCGAGCCTGACGATCAATGGAACCAACGTGGAGCTGGGTTCGGTATCGACCGACGGCCCGCAAACCTATGAAGACTCGCAATTGACCCTCGACGGCTCGGACTATGAAACGCACGGGGGCGCATTCTCCGAAACCGGCTCTACGACCGTCGCCCCCGGAAGCTCCGGGCCGGTTACCATCGACACGACCGGCAGCGGCGACGACACGACCGGCGCGAACATCACGTTCGCGTCCCCCGGATCGATCGATGCGACCACGCCGGTGACCCTCGACGTCAATCCCGGCAGCAGCGGCACCGTGAGTTTCGGGTCGCTTGTCGGGCCGATCACCGTGACGGACGTGTTTGCGCCGCCGCTATCGACGATCCCCCCGGTACCGCCCGTCGCCAACACGTCGCTTACCAGCAACAGCAGCAGCGACGTCACCAGCAACGCGGCGAATACGACCATAGACGCGGGCACGCCGCCCCCTGCCAACGAACCCCCGCCGCCGCCGGTCGTGACCACGAGCGGCGGCCCGGAGACGTCCCCGACGGGCGGCGAAGGTGGCGACACGACGTCCGAGATCACCAACGTCACCGACCTCGATTCCGGGACCACCGACTTCGCGACCATCACGGGATCGGGCGATACCGACGGCGGCGCGCCACCGGAGCCGATCACGCTCGTCGCGCCCATTACGCCCGCAACGCAGCCGACACCGCAGCCGGTGGTGTCCGACACTCCGCTCGGCGGCCCTGGCAGCCACCTGTTCCTTCACGGCAACCAATTCACATCCCCGCCCGGCGTGCCCGGCCTCAACGAGGCCTGGCCGACCTCGGGCAATCGCGGCCTGTGGTTCGCCAACCTGCTGTCGTGACATTCCGCTACTGCGGAAAGAGACGGATCGTCACTTTAAGCGGCGCCACGTCGGGATAATCCGGCGGCAAGGGCGGAAACGGCTCGGCCTCGACGATCATCCGCTTGGCCATATCGTCGAGCTGGGCCGAACCTGACGAACGCTCGAGCCCCATTTGCCTTATCCGTCCGCTCCGCTCGATCACGAGCTCATAGACCGAGATACCCTCGAGATGGAGCCCCGAGGATCCAATCGGCGTCGTCGCGGGCCGATTGTGCTCGATCCGGGACCAGAGCGCGTTGAGGTATGGATCGCCGGTCTCCACCGTCTCGCCGAACTGACGCTCGACGTCGGGCGGCGCGATTTTCGGCGCCCGTTCGGCAAGCGCGGTCCGGCGCGGCTCGGCCGAGTGCGAGGGAAGCGGCGGCTTCGGCTTTTCCGGCGGTTCGGGCGGCGGCGGGATATCGGCCTGCAACGTGGGCTCCGGCGGCTGAGGCGGGGCAAGCGCTTCTTTGACCGGAGCGGGTGGCGGCGGCGGCGCCGGCTCGGGCGGCGCGGTGACGGGGGGCGCTGGCGGCGGCGCTTCGGGCGCAGGCGCGACGGCTTGGGCCGGGGCCGGTGCGGTGGTCTTCTGGTCGGCTCCAGATTCGCGGGGAGCCAGGCTTGGCGGTGGCGTGGGCGGCTGCGGCTTCGGGGCCGGCGCGGGCGGCGGCGGAGGCGGTGGCTCCTCGACGAGGCTCACTTGCATGACCGGCGGGCTCGGTGTCGCACCGATCTCCGGCCCCAGCAGAAACCAGGCGAGCAGCGCGGCGTGAAGCAACAACGCCGCAATAAGCGCGGTCAGCGCCGGCCATTCGGGCCTTGCCTCGGGGTCCGCGAGGCGGACCGGCGTCTCGATGTCGCTCACTCGTGAAGATTAGCGCATGGGACGTGTCGGGAGACCCGCATTTTCCGGCGCAACGATGCACAGCGCCGATCGACGGGCTTCCTCAATTCGGTGTTGACCGCTATGCCGCGGGCCGATATTCACCGCCGGCCTCAAGATTCCCGGGTAGCTCAGTGGTAGAGCAGGCGGCTGTTAACCGCCGGGTCGGGGGTTCGAATCCCTCCCCGGGAGCCAATTAACAATTGTCCGACCCGGAGACATGGGTGACAGAACGTACCTAAGACATGGGTGACAACCTTGGGCCGAAGGGGTTGTCGAGGGGTTCTCGATTCCCGATCTCGACCGTGAGACCAAGTGGCCCTGCGAATGTAGGTGACCTTTACGGTTTCAGGCCGCGCGCGGTTCTTCGGTCATGCCGTCGAGGATTTTCTCCGCGCTCACCGGCAATTCGACGAGCCGCACGCCGACCGCGTCGAACACCGCGTTGGTGATCGCCGCCGGAACCGCCACGTTGCTCATCTCGCCGATCGCCGCGGTTTCAAAGGGCGCCGGCCCGACCCCACCCGGCAGCAGCACGGTTTCAAGCTCGGGGATATCCATGATCGTCGGCAGCTTATAGTCGCCGAGATGCGCGGTGATCACCGCACCCTCCTTCAACACGACCTGCTCGCACATCGCCTGGCCCAGCGACTGGATAAGGCCGCCTTCGATCTGCCCCTGGTGCAGGATCGGATTGATGACGGTGCCGATGTCATGCGCGGTGACCATGCGCCGCACGCGCACTTGGCCGGTCTCACGGTCCACCTCCACTTCCGCGAAGTGGGCGACGAACCCCGTCACATCGGGCGGTTTGGCCGCGCTTTCACCCTTGGCGCTGAAGGGCGTCTTGCCGCGGGACGCGGCCCAATCCACGAGCGACTTGAGATCGATGGTCGTCCCCGAGGCGGAAAACGATCCATCGCCGTCCATCTGGACGTCCGATGGCGCGCAATTGAGGCGCTCGGCCGCGACCGCGGCGAGAGCCGCCTTCATCTTGCCGGCGGCGTCCGCAATCGCCTGCCCGGCCGTCAACGTAAGCCGCTGGCCGCCGGCGCCGGATTCAAAACCCGTTGACAGCGTATCGCCCAGCTCCACCTCGACTTCGTCCGTTGACAGGCCGAAATGCTCGGCGACGAGCTGCGCTGCCATCGTATGGAACCCTGCACCTTGTTCGGGCGCACCGAGCAGGATCGTGATCCGCCCGTCCGCGCCCATGGTGAGGACGACCGTCGAGCGTCCTGAGGAGCCCGACGGATGCTCGCAGATCGAGACGCCGCGTCCGACGCCGGGCGCCCGGCGCTTATCCCAGCCGAACGCGCGCGCGCCGACATCGATCGTCTCGCGGCACCGCATAAGTCGCCGGCGGTCGCCAAGCGGCGTCAGATCGCCGTCCACGATCGCGTTGCGCCTGCGGAACTCGAGCGGATCGAGGCCCAATTCATGCGCGATCATGTCGATATGGCTTTCCACGGCGAATGTGACCTGGGGCGCGCCCGGCGAGCGCATATGTCCCCGCGGCACCGTGTTGGTGTAGACGCGCAGCACCTCGATCGCGCAGTTCGGCACGCGGTAGGTTCCCGCGAGCTCGCTATAGCCGTGCAGAGTCGGCCCCGGAATGAAGCCGGCATAGGCGCCGGCGTCGAAGATGATCCGCGCGTCGATCGCCTGGATCTTGGCATCCCGGTCGAGCCCCGTGCGCAACGTGATGTTGGCGGAGTGGCGTGGATTCCCGGCGGTCAGCTCCTCGAACGAGGTCATCACCATCTTCACGGGCCGGCGCGCCGCAAGCGCCAGGTAATAGCAAAGGACCGTGTCCATCAGCGAGCCTTTGCCGCCGAAATCGCCACCGATATAGACAGGGTTGAACCTGAGGCGGTTTTCCGGCACCCCGATCGCGGGCGCCATCTGTGCGCGCGCGATATGCGGTCCCTTGTTGGCGGCCCAGATATCGACGATGCCGTCCGCGCCGACCGCGACGACGCAGGTATGCGGCTCGATATAGCCCTGGTGGACCCCTGGCACCGCGAAGCTGTGTTCGAACACCCGGTGCGCGCCCGCCAGCGCGCCCGCGACATCGCCGTGCCCCAGCGTCAGGTGCGAAATCACGTTGGGAATGGGTGGGAACATGTGCAGCTCGGCGTGATGCCCGCCGACCGCGCCGGCACCGACCTCCACCTTTTCCGGATGCAGGATCGGCGCCCCCGGCCGCATCGCCTCTTCGGCGGTGAACACCGCCGGCAGCGGCTCGTACTCGACCTCGATGAGCTCAAGTGCGGCTTCGGCAATATCATCCGAGTCGGCGGCGACCGCTGCCACCTTGTCGCCGACGAACCGAACCACATCCGCGGCAAGGACGGGAACGTCTCGGCACAGGCGCCCAAAACGGATATCGGGGACGTCGGCGCCGGTAAGCACGGCGTGGACGCCCGGCAGCGCCTTCGCCTGTCGCACGTCGATCGAGACGATGCGCGCGCTCGGATGGGGGCTGCGCAGGCATCGGCCGAAGATCATGCCCGGCACGTCGAAGTCACCAGTGTAACGGGCGCGCCCGGTCACCTTGGCAACGCCGTCCACGCGTCTGACCGGATGACCGACGCCCTTTCCGGTTCGCTTTTCTGCCGCCATCGGATGACAACTCTCGGGTTGGTCTCGTCGCGTGGCCAAGTGTAACCGTCGCACTTGCCAGCGCAAGACGTTGGCGGCGGACCCCTCGGGATCATGACCCGAGGCAGAGCTGCTGCTTGCGCGCCCATTCCCAAATTGTAACGATGTCGCCATGACGAGCATGTGCGCGATTGCGATTATCGGCGGCGGACTGGCCGGATTGGCCGCGGCGAAGGCCCTCGCCACCGTTGGGTTACAGGCCGAAATCTTCGAGCGGGCCCCTACCCTTGGCGAGATTGGCGCCGGCATCAATACCAGCCCGCAGGCATCGAAGGTGCTGGCGGCGATCGGGCTCGGCGAGCAAATCGCGGCGGTCGCCAACGTGCTTCCCGGCTTCGTCACCCGCGACATGCACACCGGCGAACAGCTTGAATATTTCGAGCGCAACCGCGAGCAGCAGCGCTATGGCGCGCCACATTACACGTTCCACCGCGCCGACCTCATGCAGGTGCTGGCAAGCGGCGTCGAGCCCGATCTTTTGCATCTTGATCACCGCCTGATCGCCATCGAAGAGCGCGCCTCGGGCGCGTCACTCACCTTTGCCAATGGCGTGACGCGCGAGGCGGCAATCGTGATCGGCGCCGATGGTCTTCACTCGGTGGTCCGGCGCGCGCTCTATGGCGACGACCATCCCACCTATACCGGGCAGATGGTTTGGCGCGCGCTTCTCAAAGGCAGCGAGGTTCCGTCCTTCGTGCTCGAGCCGATGGGCCGGGTACAGTGGCTTGGCCCCGGCCGGCATTTCTGGGCCTACTATCTGCGCGGCCGCGAGGTCGTGAACATCGTGACCCAGGAAGACACCGACCAATGGGTCGAAGAAGGCTGGTCGATCCCTGGCGACCCGGCCGAAATGCGCCTGAGCTTTCCCAATCCCGAGCCGACCCTGAAGGCGCTGCTCGATGTCGTGACCGAATGCTCGAAATGGGGACTGTTCACGCGGCCC
>Ga0335072_10012224_pt1 | contig 12259 bp, 7 predicted proteins | sample Lox_Sample_21_FD_206725 | JGI IMG/M metagenome (GOLD analysis project Ga0335072, IMG submission 206725) | Soil microbial communities from Loxahatchee National Wildlife Refuge, Florida, United States - Lox_Sample_2.1 | ecosystem: Environmental > Terrestrial > Soil > Wetlands | place: USA: Florida...
TGCCGCGCAGATGATCCGGGAACGCGCCCGCCTGTTCTTTGCCGCGCTTCCGGCGCGCGCGAACGCCCGAGGGAACGGACCCGAACCGCGAGGGGGCGAAGGCCGTATGCCCTTCACCAATCGCGAGGAGTTCCTCGAGCAGCAGGGTGACGTCTACCTCGGCGTGCTGAACGCCCTGCACCGCATGGAAGGCGAGCTGGAGCGAGTAAAGGGAGAAGAAGCGCAGCCCCTCCGCAAACGAACCGGGATGGTCCGTGAACAGCTCAAGTTCCTGATGGAGTCCGAGGACCGCAACACTGTCTTTTGGCTGGAACGCCGCAGCGGACGCCAGATGAGCACACACCTCCAGGCCACGCCCATTGACGTCTCGGAATTGCTGCGCCAACTGCTGTTCGAGGCCTATCCCAGCGTGGTGCTGACCTCGGCCACGCTCACCGTGCAGGGCGGCTTCGCACACTTCCGCAAGCGCCTCGGCCTCGATGAGACGCGCGAGCTGGTCGTACCCTCGCATTTCCAGTACGCGCGGCAGGCCATGCTCTATCTGCCGCCGGAAATGCCCGATCCCCGCGAGCCCAACTTCCAGGATGAAGCGGCGCGGCGCATGTGCCGGATGCTTCAGATCACCCAGGGGCGCGCGTTCTGCCTCTTCACCAGCTATCAGCAGATGCGCGATCTCTACGAGCGCCTGCTCGTCGAGGTCGGCTTCCCGTTGCTGTTGCAGGGAACAGCTCCGAAGAAGGCGCTGCTCGAGGAGTTCCGTGCTACGCCCAACGCCGTGCTCTTCGGCACGTCGAGTTTCTGGCAGGGCGTCGATGTCCAGGGCGATGCCCTGAGCTGCGTGATCGTCGACCGTTTGCCCTTTGCTGTGCCAACCGACCCCGTCGTCCAGGCGCGAATGCGGGCCATCGAGGAAGCCGGGGGCAGCCCGTTCTTCGAGTACCAGGTGCCGTCGGCGGTGATCACGCTGAAGCAGGGCTTCGGGCGGCTGATCCGCTCGCTCGACGATCGGGGTGTACTGATGCTGCTGGACCCACGCCTCGAGCGGCAGCGCTACGGGCGCATCTTTCTGGAGAGCCTGCCCCCCTATCGCATCACGCAAAACATCGGGGATGTGGAAGAGTTTTTTGGCGGTAGGCGGTAGGCGGTAGGCGGTAGGCGGTAGGGAATAGGGAGTAGGGAATAGGGAATAGGGAATAGGGAGTAGGGAGTCGCTTCCAGCTTCCTGTGTCTAGCTACCGGCCACCGGCTATTCGCTTCCTGCTCCAACGTGTTGCGCCAAAGCACGCACCTGGCCGGGCTGTGTGACGCAGCGCACATTCCTGCGCGCACCCCCTCACCCAGGTGATCCTGAGCACCAACATCCGTGATTTCAATCACATGTCGATTTCCCGGGAGTTTGGCACGGCCCGTGCATTACGTCCGGGTGTCAAGCAATACCCCAGGAGAGAAGACAATGGAACGGAATCAGGGATGTCTCGATTGCCCGGCTCGCGGTAAGCACATGTTCTGCAGCATGAATGACTCGGAGATGGGGAAGTTCGACAGCCTCGGCACCCCGGTTCGATTCAGCAGCGGCGCGGTCATCTTCCGCGAAGGCGACAACTGCGGTTCGGTCCACGTGCTCTGCTCCGGCCGCGTGAAGCTCTCGGCCACCAGCCGCGAAGGCCGCACCCTGATTCTCAAAATCGCCCGCGCCGGCGAAGTCCTCGGCCTCTCCGCCGCCCTGGCCGGCCAGCCCTTCGAAGTCACCGCCGAAACCGTGGAACCCTGCCAGCTGAAAACCATTCGCCGCCAGGCGCTGCTCGATTTTCTGGATCGCAACCCCGATGCCAGCATGCGCGCCGCCCGGTGCGTCGCTCAGGAATACAAAGCTGCTTTCAGTGAAGTACGCCGGTTAGCCCTCCCCGCAACGGCCTCAGGCCGGGTAGCGAACTTGCTGCTCGACTGGAGCCGTGAGCAATCCCCCGATAACACAGCAAACGGCCGCTGCATGATGCCCCTCACGCACGAAGAGATCGCATCCATGACCGCGACCACGCGCGAAACTGTGACCCGCGTCCTCGGTCAGCTCAAGCGCGATCAACTCATTTCCATCCGCGGCGCCTCGCTCACCGTTCTGCAACCACAGGCGCTGGAACGGCTCGCGGTTTAACAAGCCAGGCCCTCCCCCTGGAGTTGTAAGTTTCTTGCTGTACCTGCAGTTATCTTTTCCGAGGCAGCCCGCAAAGGCTGCCTCTTTTATTTCCGGTGTCTGCTTTCCTGGTACCACGGAATATTGATCACAACGATGCGTTGCTTACCCCGCACCAGCAGAAGAAGCTTCAGCAGGCTCGACCGCTGGTTGTGCAGAAGGTTCTCCCACCAGTGGTGGACCACCAGCTCCGGAACCAAAACCGCGATATGCCGGTCTTCGTGCACACGCTCCTCAGAGAGGATGTACTCCAGAATCGGCAATATCACCGTCCGGTACGGCGACCTCAGGCGCTGAAACTTCGGGTCGGGCAGGCCTGCCTCGCGCAGCGGCTTCAGGATCTTCTCCGTCCAGATGCTCGAAAGTTCATCCTTGCCATGATCCACATCGGGTGAGTCGACGTGAACGATCTGCAGCTCATTCGAGATCGACATGGCGAAACGAAGCGCCTTGGCAGAGAGGCGGCTCCACCGGTCCATCGGGATGATCACGATGGGAGGACGGATGTTGGTCGTCTGCAGCGGCTCCGGGCAGGCCGTTTCCCGCGCGACGTGCTGATAGTGTCGATGCACACCCGCCATTGCGAAGATCAGGATCGGGATCAGCATCGCTGTGACCCACGCGCCCTCGGCAAATTTTGTAACCAGCACCACCAGAGTCGTGATGCCGGTAGCCACCGCGCCCAGGCCGTTGACGAACATGCGCAGCCGCGCATGAGGTTCGCCGCGATGACGCACCCAGTGCACCACCATCCCGGCCTGCGACAGCGTGAATGCCATAAAGGCCCCAATGGCATACAGGGGAATGAGTCGATCGGTGACGCCCCCGAAAAGCATCAGCAGGGAAGCCGTAAGAAAGACCAGAACGTAAATGCCCCACGAGTACAGAAGCCGCCGGCCGCGCAGCGTGAAGACGTGCGGAGCGTAGCCTTTGAGCGCGATCGAGCGCGTCAGCCGCGGGAAGTCCGCGAACGCCGTGTTCGCAGACAGCGCAAGAACCAGCAGGATGGACCCCATGGTGACGTAGTAGAACCAGTTGCGCCCTGTAACGGCCAGAGTCAGTTGCGAGAGAACACTCTGGTAGCCCGAGCCGTTCGGGGCGGTGGCTCCGACGTTGTAGAAATGGCACAGCGCCGCGATGCCCCCCAGCAAAACGCTGAGCAGAACGATGATGACCGTGAGAGCGCCGCGAGCATTCTTCGTGGTTGGCTCGCGAAACGCCATCACCCCGTTGCTCACCGCCTCAACGCCGGTCATCGCTGTGCAGCCGCTGGAAAAGACCTTGAGCAGAAGCCACAGGCTCACTGCCGCTGTGGCGCGTGGAAGCGCCGCAGGCGGGACGACCGGAGCGGGATGGCCTCCGCTGGCGAAAGAGTGAAAAAGGCCGATGCCAATAACAATGAGCAAAGTAACCAGAAACAGCCAGGTAGGGATCAGGAATACTACGCCCGTGTCGCGGACTCCGCGCATGTTCACCAAAGTCAGCAGCGCGAGGACCCCAAGGCAAAGCACCAGCGTGTGCGGCTGCAGCGACGGCACCGCCGAGATCAGCGCCCCGATGCCGGCAGAAATGCCCACCGCTGCCGTCAGTACGTAGTCGATCATCAGCGCAGAGGCTGCCAGCAGTCCTGCACGATCGCCAAGATTCTCGCCGGCGACAGTGAAAGAGCCTCCTCCGTGCGGATACGCCTCAATGGTCTGCGAGTACGAGAAATAAAGAATGACCAGCAGGATCAGGATGGCGATGGTGATCGGGCCGATGAAGTGGATGCCGCCAATCCCCAGCGGCAGCAGCAGGGTGAGAGCCGCCTCCGGTCCATAGGCGGCCGAACTGAGCGCATCCAGCCCGAACACCGGGATGCCTGCCGCTGGCCCGATGTGCTCGGCGCGCTCTTCTGAAGTCGGGAGGGGCCGGCCAAACAGCAGATCGATGATTTGCATGAGCGGTTCTGAGAAACTTCTGTCCCGTCAGGGATTCAGATGCTTCCTGAAGAAATGGGCCATCAGTGCGTCAGCCTCTTTCGATTCCGGCAGGTTGGGGTCATTCCAAAACGCATGAGGCAGGCCCTCAAAAACCACCAGTTCGGCGTTGTCATTGCCCGCGCGCAGAAAAGCCCGGTGGAGTATGGTCGTCCCGCTCAGCAGCGCGTCGCGGCCGCTGGTGATGAACAGCGTCGGCGGCATGTTGCGCAGATCGGCGAACAGCGGCGAAAGCACCGGGTCGCGCAGATCCGTTGTTCCCACATAGGACCGGTCGTGCGCGGCTGCGTCGGGCGGCTCCATATGCCCCGACAGGCCGTTCAGCGTGTACATAGCCCACGAGTCGCCGAGGCGCGAGAAGTCCCCCAGGCCGGAAAAAATGCCGAGCGCGCCAGGCAGCGGAAGCCCGAGCTGGCGCAGTTTTACCGCAACCTCGCCGGTCAGGATCGCTCCGGCCGAGGTCCCGTACACAGCGATGTGTTCCGGCTTATAAGTCTTCAGGAGTTCCCTGTAAACGGCGACGGCGTCATCCACGTCGGCGGGGAAGGGATGCTCCGGCGCCAGGCGATACAACGCAGCCACAACCTTCATCTTCGTGAGGTTGGCGATGGGGATAGTCTCCGTCCAGGAGCCAGAATCGGAATTGAATCCCCCGCCATGGAGGTTCAACAGCACGCGATCCGGCGCCATGCCGGCGACCGGCGTAATGATGCGCACCGGGATACCGCCCAGAGTGCCCTCGGAGCGATGCACCGGATAGAGCTGCTCGGAAACGTCGCCGGCGTGGTTTTGCCATACATCGGTGCCATGACGACGCTCTTCGAGGCTCTGCGGATTCACGGCATCGGACACCTGGCGAGACAGCGACTTCTTTGCCTCGGGACTCAGATCGCCAGGAACCGGAATGACGCGCGTGATGTGGGCCGCGCCGTCCGCATCGATGTAGCTGGTGTCGGTGTTGGGCGCCTGCGCCGCCGTTGTGCCCTGCTGAGCCAGAGCGAGACCTGAGGACAACAGCAACACCACGCCGGCAAAAAATTTCATGCGCGTCTCCCCGACCGAAGATGGACGAGGAAGGATACCAGAGAGGCCTCACCACAAAAGCAAACGGCCCGCTTTCCAGCGGGCCTGCTTCAGAGGCTTAAGGAGGGGATACCAGGGGAAGTTTGGAGGTCCTGCGCAACTGCGCAGGCGATTAAAGGAAGAGACTCAATACAACCAGGTAGGTTGGAAACGCTTGAAGTAGCCTCTGGTGATGTCTATATAGATGCAGGGAGCGTCCCCGGGTTGTTCCTCTGCGAAGAAAAATTTAAACCAAACAAAATGAGCAACCTGCAGTTTGTTATGCACCTTGCTGTGCCTATTGATGGTAAAGAATCTCGTACAACCCCGATCCGTGAGGTGGCAGCGATGCTTCGATGTGGTCCAGCCGCCCCAGATCCTTCCTCCCCCATAGATCGCGCATTGCGAATTTCCCAAACTGAATGCCAAGATCCTGCCACGTGTAATTCACATTCTGCGGCTGGTCCGACAAATTAAACACAGCAACGTAATCGCCGATGTGCTCCGGCGCCGACGCCATCCAGACAACGGAGTCCCCCTTTTCGATCACCGGGTGATTGTTCTCGCCGTACTGATCCACAGCAATCAGCTCCGGACTGGTGAGAATCGACTCCGTGAATGCGTCCATCTTCAGCAGATTCGTCCCGATGAAAAGCGGCGATCGTGCCATGCACCACAGGGTCATCATCGTGCGCACTTCATCGCGCGTGAACCGCGTCTGCCGAGCCTGTCCCCACCCCGGCTTCGGCCCCAGATAGCCGATCGGGAGCATGTCCGCATCCGGCCAGTGACCAGGGCCGGCCGAACTGTTCCACTTCGACAGCAGCGCGAACTGATTCTTCAGTGGCTGTGGGAAAGCCGGCGCGTCCGCGGGCTTCGACCACAGATCCCACATGTCGTCGGAGATGCGCCAAAGCTGCGAACTGCGCGAAACATCGGTCGCGTCCTCGATGGGCGTCGGTCCCGGCGAGAGGCTCAGCACGATCGACCGCCCGCTGCGCCGAAGAGCCTCGTGCACCATGTGGATCTCATCGGCCTTATAGGGTCGAGAGATGCAGTCGACCTTCAGGTAATCCACGCCCCACTTCGCGTACAGGTCGGCCAGCGAATCATACCAGGCTTGCCCGGCCTTGTTGTTTTTTACCCCGTAGTTGTCCGAATTCCAGGAGCACGTATCGGAAGTATCTGCGGCCTCCGCAGCCGTGAAGTGCGAACCCGCAATGTGCAGGTTGCGAGCCACCGCCTCGCGCGGAATACCGCGCACGATATGAATGCCGAATTTCAGACCCAGGGAATGCACCCAGTCGGCCAGCGGGCGAAAACCCTTGCCGTCCGCCGCAGAAGGGAAGCGATTCACGGCGGGCATCGTGCGGCCATCGTCGGACATCGTGTAGTCCATGTGGCCAACCGGGTTCTCAGGATGCTGCGCGAACCACCCCTCGTCGATAACCACATATTGCCAGCTGAAGCGCTGCAGGTTGTTATGGAACCACGTGACGCTGTCGCGGAAGTTCTGCTCGTCGATGGTCAGTCCCCACGAATCCCAGCTGTTCCATCCCATCGGAGGCGTTTGAGCAAGCATGGCCGTGTCGTCACGGGAAGAGCGCGCGGGCATAGAAGAAAGAGAAACAGCAAGAAGAGCGAGAGCGACCGGCAGAACAGCTTTCGCCGCATAACTGCGCATGGATCAGAACCTCGGCCCGGCGGTTGGATAACACTCCTACGCTACACCCACGACTGTTTTCGCTGCGGTATACTCCTCTTTCTATGCGTGTATCTGTAATCCTGCCTGCGGCCGGCATAGGCACGCGAATGGCGCCCGGACACTCAACCCAGATTGCCCCAAAGCAGTTCCAGGAACTGGCCGGAAAACCGATTCTGATCCGCACCCTGCAGGCCTTCGCTGAAATCCCCGAAGTAACATCGCTGGTCGTCGCCGTGCGCGCAACGGAAATGGAGCGGCTGACCGCGCAAATCTTCGAGCATGGTTTTGCCGAGCGCGTGCGCGTCGTCGAGGGCGGCGATTCGCGCCAGGAAAGCGTGTGCAACGCGCTCAAGACGCTGGACTGCTCCGAAGACGACATCGTTCTCGTGCACGATGCGGTGCGCCCTCTGATCGAACCTGCGGTCATCCGCCGGGTCATTGAAGCCGTCCGCAAACACGAAGCGGCGATCGTCGGCCTGCCCGCGGTGGACACGATCAAACAGGTGGAGCGAACCGCAGACGGCGCGATTGTGACCGCGACCATTCCCCGCGAATACATCGTGCAGGCGCAGACCCCGCAGGGCTTTCGCTGCGGCCTGCTGCGCCGCGCATTCGCCGACGCCGAGGCTGACGGTTTTGTCGGAACCGACGAAGCAAGCCTCGTGGAACGGGCCGGAAGTCAGGTATTCGTCGTGCCCGGCTCGGCCTCCAACCTCAAAATTACCCAGCCCGGCGATCTGGAACTGGCGGAGTTTTATCTCGCGCACCGCGCCAACTCGCATTAACATTTCGCAGTAAACTGGCAATCGGAAAAAGCTGATATACCCTGAAGAAGTTGCCGGGAAATAACGCATGGATATCCGCATCGGTTATGGCTGGGATTCGCACGCATTCAGGCCGGGCGTGCCGCTCAGGATCGGTGGTCTCAGCATCGATCACCCTGAGGGCCTCGCCGGGCACTCCGATGGCGATGTGCTGCTCCACGCGCTGACCGATGCCTTGCTGGGTGCGGTGTCTGCCGGCGACATCGGCAGTTTCTTTCCCCCAGGCGACGCGCGCTGGAAGGATGCCGATTCGAAGATATTCCTCGATCTCGCGAAGGAAGAAATCCGCAACGCCGGCTACAGGATCGTCAACGTCGACACCACTCTGGTGCTGAACGCGCCGAAGATCGGCCCCATCTCCAGCGACATGCGCGAGCGCGTGGCGGAGCTGCTGGAGATTCTCCCCGTCAACGTCGGCATCAAAGCCAAAACTCCGGAAGGACTGGACGCCAACCACGTCGCCCAGGCACACGCCGTGGTGCTGCTGCAGCGCATCGAGGAGCCGGGCGGACTCGAGACCATGAGTGCTGTGATCCAGAGCCAGCGCGAACTGGAAGACGTGGTGCGCGACCTGGTCAGCCAGGTGCACGGCGTCGCTGTGAAAGCGCCGTTCGACACCGACGACATTACCTGATGCAGTTGCCAGAAAATCCTGGCCGGCAATGAGTCGGCCCCGGATGTGCAACAACCAGAGGTACAATTCCCCGAACCGCAATTGCAGTGTTGCTTTGAACTGAAGCTTCCTGACGAAATCCCCCGTCTGTACTCCGCAAACGATTTCGGGATAACCCGAAGTACGTAAGCTGTTCACGCGGCAACGGAGATGCGATCCTGCGCCGCTATCCAGGAATTTTCCGGAGGGTCGAGTGGCACGTCGCTGTCTTCGTTTCTGCGTGGCCGCGGGTTGTTGGGCGGCCGGTTCCATGCTGTCTGGTCTTCTTCTCGCACAACAAACCACGCACGACGCGCCTCAGCCCTCATCGATCTACGATCAGCTTCATTACCGCTTCATCGGCCCTCCCGGAAACCGCGTCACGTCGGTCCTCGGCGTTCCCGGCGACAACAACATCTACTATGCCGGCGCTGCCTCCGGCGGCGTCTGGAAATCCTGGGATGGCGGAGACCAGTGGTACCCGATCTTCGACAGCCAGGACGCACAGTCCATCGGTTCCATCGCCCTGGCGCCTTCCAATCCCAACATCGTCTGGGTCGGAACCGGAGAGCCCTTCATCCGCAGCAATGTCTCGCTCGGCAATGGGATCTACAAATCCATCGACGGCGGCAAAACCTGGAAACACATGGGTCTGGAGAAGACCGGACGCATCGGGCGCATCCTCATCGATCCTTCGAATCCCGAAATCGTCTACGCCGCAGCGCTCGGTACCTGCTACGGACCGCAGCAGGAGCGCGGAGTCTACCGCACCACCGACGGCGGCGTGACATGGAAGCGCGTGCTGTTCGTCGACGAGAACACCGGCGTCTACGACATCACCATGGACCCGGGTGATTCTCAAAAGATCATCGCCGCCAGCTGGCAGATCGACATCAAGACCTGGGGGCGCAACAGCGGCGGCCCCGGCAGCGGCCTGTTCGTAACCAGCGACGGCGGCGAGAACTGGACCCGTCTCACCGGACACGGACTGCCGCCCTCACCCCTCGGCAAGATCGCCGTCAGCTTTGCTCCGAGCGACGGGCGCCGCGTCTACGCGCTCATCGAAACTGGCCAGGGTGGAACGCTGTGGCGCTCCGACGACGGAGGCGACGACTGGAAAGTGGTCAACTACAGCCGCCTGCTCAACGAGCGTCCCCACTATTACACGCGCATGCTCGTGATGCCCGACAACGAAAACGAAGTCTACTTCCCGTCGAATGGCATCAGCGCCACGTTTGACGGCGGCGAAACCTCCGACCACATGCATTGCCCTGGCGACGATCCTGCACCAGGAGCCGGCGGTCGCGAGCGTGGCGGCTGCGGCGGCGACAACCACGACATGTGGTCCGACCCGAAGAATCCCGCGCGCATGATGATCGGCAGCGATGGCGGCGTGCTCATCAGCACTGAGCGCGGCCGCGCATGGCACTTCACTCGCCTTCCCATCGCGCAGATGTACCACGTGGCCACCGACAACCGCATTCCCTACGACGTCTACGGCCAGATGCAGGACGGCATGCCCCTGCGCGGCCCCAGCGATGTTCCAGGCGGCGGAGAGATTGGCGCTGGTGAATGGACCACGACGGCCGGCTGCGAGACCGGCTGGAATATGCCCGATCCGGTCGACAACAACATCGTGTGGGGCGGCTGCTACGCAGGCGTCACTGAGCGCTTCGATGCGCGCAGCGGCTTTGCGCGATCAGTGAGCGTGTGGCCCGATCGCACCATGGGCGCCAATGCGGGTCAGGTAAAGATCCGCATGAACTGGACCTACCCCATCGCTATCTCGCCCCACGACCACAACACCGTCTACGTGGGCAGCCAGTATGTGCACCGCACCACCGACGGCGGCCAGACCTGGCAGCAGATCAGCCCCGACCTGACACTGAACGATCCATCCATGCACGGAGATTCCGGCGGCCTGACCGTCGACAACCTCAGTGTCGAATACGCCGGCGTCGTCTACGCAATCGCCGAGTCGCCGGTCGAGAAGGGACAAATCTGGGCCGGCACCAATGATGGCCAGCTCCAGATGACGCGCGACGACGGCAAGAACTGGACCAACCTGACCGCAAACATCACCGGCCTCTTTCCGAAGATGACAGTCGACAGCATCGAGCCCTCGAAGTATGCAGCGGGCACCTGCTATGTAGCATTCGATGGCCATCAGGTCGACAATCGCGATCCCTGGCTCTTCAAAACCACCGACTTCGGGAAGACCTGGACAAAGATCACCGACGGCATCCCCGCCTCCCAGCTCAGCTACACGCATGTCGTGCGTGAAGACCCGGTTCGCCGAGGCCTGCTCTACGCCGGCACTGAGAACGGCCTCTACATCTCAATGGACGATGGCGCGCACTGGACGCCCTTCCAGCAGAATCTGCCGCACACGCCCGTCTACTGGCTCACCATTCAGCCCGAGTTCAATGACCTGGTCGTCGGCACCTATGGCCGTGGCTTCTGGATCCTCGACGACATCTCACCTCTGCAGACAATGAAACCGGATCTGGCGGATCAACCCAGCCATCTGTTCCCGGTCCGCCATGCATACCGTCTCCGTGCGGGCATACGCAGAGAACTCGCGCCCGAGGGCACCGCGGCCGGACACAATCCTCCGCCGGGCGTTCCCATCAACTTTCTTCTGAAATCGGAAAAGTCCAAAGTCACGCTCGACATCAGCGACAGTCAGGGCAAACTCATCCAGCACCTCAAACCAACCACACACCCTGGCATGAATCGCGTCTGGTGGAATCTCCGCTACGAGAAAACCACCGTGGTCGCCCTGCGCACAACGCCCCCCGGCAACCCTCACATCTGGTCCGAGAAGCGCTTTGCCGGCAAGGAAACGCGCCCCGTCTTCTATTACGGAGTCGGCGGAGGCGCTACCGACGGTCCGCTGGTTGCGCCGGGGACCTACACCGCAACGCTTACCGTCGATGGCCACCCGCAGCAACAAAAGATCGTCGTGGTCAAGGACCCCAGGACCTCCGCGACTCTGGAAGAAGCGATCGCGGGATCGGCGCTGTCGTATCGAATCTATGAGGACACAAACCACTCCGCGCAGCTGATCAATCAGATTGAGTGGAGCCGCCGCCAGCTCGAAGATACACGCAGGTTATTGGTCGCGAAAAAGGCAGAGAAGACCCTGCTCGACGCGACTGATGCCCTGAACCGGAAATATCTCGACCAGGAAGATCAGCTGCTCCACCCCACAATCGCAGAGGGCGACGAAAAGTCGTTTCGCGGGCCGGTTGGACTCTACCTCAAGTTCATCTGGCTCGGCGCCGAGGTCGGCACCGGCGGCGGAGACGTCTCCGGCAATTCCGATTTTGCGCCGACCGGCCCCGAGAAGGAAGTATTCAGCCTGCTCGATAAACAGCTCGACTCCGTTGCCGACGGCGTAAAGCAAATCGACGATCGCGACACCGCAGCCTACAATGCCACCCTTGCCAAAGCCGGAATTGCCCGCATCACAACGGTTCCTCAAGGCACACCGCCGTCGGACGAGGATGCCGACAAGTCCGCCGCGGACGCCGGTGACGACAGCAATCTGTAACCGCATGCCTCTTTTGTAGTCTGCAATCGGGCCGGGACGACGGGGCTCGAACCCACAACCTATCCCGTGCAAAGGCGGCATTCTTTGCGCCGTTAACCACGGGTGTGCGTACTCCGCGAACTCGCGGGCGTTACAACCCATCACGGATTTCTCGGAGGGAAGAATCCTGTCGCTTCGAAGCTGGGTATATCATCATGCTCCGCTTTGGGGTCCACGACCGTGTTCTGGAACTGCGCGATCTTCCAAACTCCGTCGCGCTTCACCGTCGTGAAGGAACCCCGGGTCTTCGT
>Ga0335072_10012225_pt1 | contig 12259 bp, 9 predicted proteins | sample Lox_Sample_21_FD_206725 | JGI IMG/M metagenome (GOLD analysis project Ga0335072, IMG submission 206725) | Soil microbial communities from Loxahatchee National Wildlife Refuge, Florida, United States - Lox_Sample_2.1 | ecosystem: Environmental > Terrestrial > Soil > Wetlands | place: USA: Florida...
GCAGCCGGCCGCAAAGTAATAGCCCCAGCTCTCGGCCAGCTCAGCCACCAGCAAGAGACCCCGGCCGCGTTCGGTGTCGTCCGCGACCGACCGCAGCACTGGCACACGCAGGCTGTCGTCGCGCACCTCCACGCCCCAAACAGCAGCCGAAACAGCGCTCGACCAGCGCGTAGAGGTTCGGCTGACCCGCCAGGCGATGTTGTCGCGCGAGCGGCCCATGCAAGTCCGCGCCGTTCTGGACGAGACCTGCATCCGTCGACTGGTCGGCGGCCGGGAGGTAATGCGCCCCCAGCTTGTCCGCCTGCTGGAACTGGCCGAGCGGCCGAACGTGATCATGCAGGTGCTCCCGTTCGAGGTCGGCGCGCATCCCGGCACGATGCTGGGACCATTCACGGTGCTCAGCTTCGAGCATCCCGCCGACCCGGGCGTCGTCTACGTCGAAGGAGACTCCGACCCTTATCCTGATCGTGAGGGTGACCTGCAACGCTACACGGTGGCCTTCGATCGCCTGCGGAGCCTGGCACTGTCGGTTCCCCAGACGAGCAACCTCCTGCGGCAAGCGCTTGAGGCACTGTGAACAACCCAAGAGGAGGGTGCGAGCGTGGAAGACACCGAGCTGGCTCGCGCCACCTGGCGCAAGGCCTCACGCAGCCAGGGCAACGGCGCCTGCATCGAAGTAGCGAATCTGAGCGCAGGACACGTGGCGGTACGTGACAGCAGGGACGTGACCGGCCCCGCTATCGTAATGACGAGCGACCAATGGCGGGCATTCATGACCCGCATCCTGTGCAGCGAACCAGGCTAATTAAGCGTAGGTAACTCCCCAAGGCGGACGTGCTCGCCGCTTATTACTCCTGGTGCTTGACCAGGCAGGTCCGATACACCCCCGCAGGCGACAGGACGCCGCCGTCGAATACGAGTTCGTCACCGGCGACGAGGCTATAGCGCGGGTCACGCCGCTGCTGGCACGGCGTATGCCGCCTATCTGCGGGCGCGCGAAGCGGGCACGGTCGCGACGCTGGAGAATGGCAGTCCGGTCACATAACGCGTTTTGGCACCCAGCTCCCCGCGAGTGAGGCTGTTCGCGACGGAGGGACGCGACTGGCGGATCCGTCCCCGGCGGTGCCATGAACGGCGCGACGACGTCCCCGACCGCCGGCACGTGCAGCGTGAGTTCGATGTCGTGCCTGACCGCCATGAAGTCCGCCGCCAACCCCATAATCGCCGCCAGCTTCAGTCCGGTCCCAGCCCTACATCTCGGCCGGTTCGGGCAAAGGACCGGCGGGCCAGATCGTCGTGTGCACGTCGAGGAATGTCCGCCAGTCGAACTCGTGCCTCATGTCCTCGAGTTGGACGCTCAGCGCGGCGACATCGCCGGGCGCGGAGGCCCTCTCGACGGCGTCCTGGGTCTGCCTGATCCGCGTTCCCAGCTCTGCCAGGGTCAGCACGGGACCGCCGGCAACCTTCGCGTCCCAGCGGGCTTTCCATCGTGCGACGCGGCCCTGCGCCCACTCGTTGAGCTGCGCGATCCAGCTCTCCCCGAGATACCAGGGATAAGGAACTGGCAGTGCGTGGCCACGGCACACAACGCCGGGCACTCGCTGGGTGGTTGGGCGCGGCCCCTCATCCACTCTTCACTCCCGATTCGCGGCGAACATCCGCAACTCACCGGACTGGGACACCAGCCTGCTGATCATCACCTACGACGAGCACGGCGGCTTCTACGACTCGGTCCCGCCGCCCGCCGCCACCCCGCCCGACGACGGCAGCCCCAGCACCTACAACCAGTGGGGCTTCACCTTCGCCCAGCTCGGGGTCCGGGTCCCGGCCGTCGTGGTCTCCCCGTGGATCGCGCCGCGCACCGTCGACCACACGGTCTACGACCACTCATCCGTCCCCGCCACCATCGAGCGGCTCTTCGCCCTGCCGCCCCTCACCGCCCGCGACGCGGCCGCGAACGACGTGACGCCCCTGCTCACCGAAGCGCGCCCCCGCGCCGACGCGCCCGCCCGACTGAACTATCCGGCCCCTCCGACGCTCCGCGCCGCGATCGACCCGCAAGCAGCGCAAGCCACCCTCAGCGAACCCATCCCGGACTCGGGCAGCCTCCCCGGCTTCCTGCAAATCTTGCTGAAGACCGACCTCGAACTGTCCACCACACCGCAGGAGCAAGACGAAGCGCAGGCCAGGCACGCGGCGGTCACCACCCGCGCCGACGCCCGCTCCTACATCAACTACGTGATGGCCAAAGCCCACGCGGCAAAAACCGCCAGCCCCGCCCCAGCGCCCTGAAAGTCAAACCCACAAATCCATCATCTCGAACGGTCCGTGCCTCCGCCTTCACCCTCACCAGTCTCGCTCTCCCCGGAGTCCTTGGTCCCAGGTCATGACGTCACCGCAGACGCGTCCTTAGCAGTCGTCCTCTGCCAACTCCCCGCTATGCAAGACGCCGGCAATAGCCCGTGCGCGCCACGGCCCGGTCGAGTCGTACAACTCCTGCTCCGTATCCACGGTGGAGACCAGCACCCCAGGCACGTTGCGCTCCAGCCGCCCAATCGTGACCCCATCCGACCGGACAAAGAACGCAGGCCACAGACTCTTCGGCGCCGAGCTATTCGGGCACGAGATCCACACGTTGTTGCAGGCAGCCGACGCGGTCATCACGGCCGGCATCGTGATCCCCGGATAGGTGAACGTCGCGGCCGGGTTCAGCGCCGCATACTCGCCGCCAATCGCGGCCCCGATCGCCGCAACCCGCTCAGCCGAGGCGTTGCCCGCGTGGAACGAATGGAACATGACCTGCACCCCGAGCGTCGCGTACTGCCGGTACAGCTCCGGAAACCGGTAGTCGTAGCAGATCAACGCCCCGCACCGAATCCCATGGATCTCCCAGGTACTGAAGTGATTCCCCGGGCTGTAGTGATCGAGATCGGTCCCGCCCAGAAACCGCTTGTCATAACGCGCGACAACCTCACCGCCGTCGCTGATCACGTACAAGCTGTTATGCGGCGGGCTAACCCCACTGAACCGATGCGCCGACCCAGCCACCACCCAGATCCCCAGCTCGGCCGCGCGCCTCCGCACTCGCTCGGTCACGCGGTTAAGTGCATCCCAGTCGAACCCGCCGAACCCCTCGAAGTCCACCCCCGCGTACCCCGACAGCGCCCCCTCCGGAAAGTGCGCGACGCGGGCCTCAAGCCGCGCGGCCTCTTCCATCTGCGCGATCATCCACCCGGCGTTCCGCTCGACATCCGGACTCACCGGGAACTGGCAGGTAGCCACCTTCAAAACGGTCACCACCCGATTCTCCACGAATCGTCCGCCCATCAACAACTTTTCATCGAACACACCTACTGATAAAATCATCTGTACAGCCTGAAAACAGGCGGGCCGCCGAGGTGCTGCAACACCATCGACGGCCCTAGACCCACCCCAGAACCAAGCTGGAGCAGATCATGTCGACCATCATCGCCCGTCCGTCCCCCGAAGCCCACCCCGACCGCGACGCCGCCGCGCGCCACCGCGCCGACCGCCTCGCCAAGGCCACCACCGACCAGATGCAGGCCGCCTTCGCCTACCTCAGCATGATCGACCCCGAAGCCTTCGAGATCGCCATGACCGCCACCGCCCAGGCCCCCGACGATCCCGAAGACGAAGAGCCCATCCCCTTGTGTGCGACCTGCGGCGCCCCCATCGGCATCTTCCCAAACATCACTCTCAACTGGCGCCATTACCGCGGCAGTTCAGCCGTCTCCGGCGCCCAAGAAACCTATGACTCCGGCCATGCGACCGAGGTCGCCTGGTACCTCGAGCACGAGGCCGCCGAACAGTTCTAGCCAGCCATCACTCGCCCGGTGGCCCTCCGACCCCCGGAGGGCCACCGGGCTTTCGCATGCCCGCAATGGTTTGCCACTAGTCACCAATAGTCTTCTTGCCAAAGGCGGCGATGTGACTTCCAGGCGAGTTCGGGGCACGTGAAGCGGTTCATATCCGAGTCGTTTGGTCTGGGGATGCTCACCACGGCTGCGGAGCGCCATCACCTGTGGGAGCTGAAGGACAGTGACCTCCATAACTTCGACGTGCTCCCCGCTAAGCTGGCCGCGCAGTACCCGGGTTCCGGAATCCGCCCGGACCTGCTCTTCGACTTCACCAGCCAAGGGCAGAAGCAGCGCCTAGCCGGGGAATCACGCGGTCGCTCGTCGGCCAGGCCGGTGCTGCCCGCGAGCAAGAGTCAGCGAGAGCGCCTCACCCTGGATCCGCCGACGAAATCCCCGAGATTGTCGGCACTGAGGCAAACGCCATTCACAAATCAAGCGGTGGATCCAGGCTAAGAGGGAACCGAATAATCCCCTCGCGTAGGGGAATGTCTCCGGGTCGTCTGAGGTGTGACAAAGCGTTGCCAGACTGACTACGCTGTACCCCGCAGTCATCAAGGCGATGTTATGTTCCGACTGTAAGGCCAAGGCAGGTGTGTGTGGAACCCCTCGAGCCGGGCGATGCGACCCAGCTAGGTGGCATCGCGTTGCGCGGTCGGCTCGGTGAGGGTGGCATGGGCACGGTCTACTACGGGATCACCCCCGACGGCGACGAACTCGCGGTGAAAACAATCCAGGACCGCTACGTAAACCGCCCGGACCTGAGGAGCCGGTTCGAGCGGGAGGTGGAGGCCATGGAGATGGTGCAAGGGCCCAGGGTCGCCAACCTTATCGCCGCTGCAGCCCCCGGCGAGATGAGGCCGTGGCTCGCCACCGAATACATCCGCGGCCTGACGCTCACCCAGTACGTGGGAGAGCACAGCACCCTCCCGTCGGTCCTCTCCGCGGCTCTCGGTATCGCCCTGAGTGATGCCCTCGCAACGATCCATCAGGCGGGCGTCCTGCACCGGGACCTGAAGCCCGCCAACGTCATCCTTGGACCGGATGGGCCACGGGTGATCGACTTCGGCCTTGCGGCGTTGACCGACCGGCCGGGGGACCTTACAGTCACTAACGACGTGCTCGGCACTCCGGCCTGTATGTCCCCGGAGCAGGCGATATCGTCACGAGACGTGACCGCTGCGACGGATGTCTACGCGCTTGGCGCGACGCTGACCTTCGCGGCGGCCGGCCACTACCCGTACCAGGGCGAGACAGGACGCGATACGCAGAACGCCATCACCGACCCTGCTGTCGAACCGGACCTGTCTGGTATCCCGGCCGTCCTGCTTCCCACGATCTCCGGCATGCTCGCGTATGCTGCGGCAGCCAGGCCAACGGTCGGCGACGTCCACGCGGAACTGGCCAAGATTCTCGCGGACGCGGGCCAGACCGACCCGGACGCCGCCGTATGGCTCTTGGCGGAAGCTACCTTCCGGAACAGCCCTGGCGCCCCGGAGCGCCCGCGAACCATCCCGCCGCCACAGCGACTGCCGGATCCCGAAGGTGATCCGCGCGTCCCGAGCGCGCTCGTCAGGGAGGCAGCCGATCGGCTCCGCCGCGATTACGCTGCATCCGCGCCCTTCTAGCAACCGCATTGACTGCAGGGTAACAATGGCTTCCAAGGGACCAAACGACTCATGACGATGACCGACTCGGACGCGAACCAGGCAGCGACGCCCTTTCCGCCAGGCGCGCGGATCGAGGTTCGTGGCGCTGAGTGGCTGGTGCGCAACTGCACCCAGACCACGCACTCCGGCTACAAGATCACGGCGACCGGTGTGAGCGAGTTCGTCCGCGAGGAGGGCGCCGTCTTCTTCACCGCGCTCGAAGACCCGCAGCCGGTCCTCCTCGACCCCAGCAAGACCAGGCTCTTCCCCGACGAGACGTCCAAGTTCGCGCTGTCGCGGCTGTACCTCGAAGCCACGCTCCGCCGTACCCCGCTCCCGCAAGCCGAGCGCGGCCTCGCGATGCCAGACAGCTTTCTTCTCGACGCGCTCACCTACCAGCAGCGCCCCGCCGAGCTGGCCCTTAAGAACCTGCGGCCGCGCATCCTCCTCGCCGATGTCGTCGGCCTCGGCAAGACTTTGGAAATCGGCCTCATCCTGGCCGAGCTCATCCGACGGGGACGTGGCGACCGCATCCTCGTCGTCACTCCGCAGCAGGTCCTTGAGCAATTCCAGCTGGAACTGTGGACGCGGTTCGCCATTCCGCTCATCCGCCTGGATTCGGTCGGCATCGAGCGAATCCAGCGCGAGATCCCGGCCGGCCGCAACCCGTTCACGTACTACAAGCGGATCATCATCTCTGTCGACACGCTGAAGAACGTGGGCCGCTTCGGCCAGCACCTCGACAACATGCACTGGGACGCCGTCGTCATCGACGAGTCGCACAACCTGATCGGCTCGGGCAGCCAGAACCTCCGCCACCGGCTCGCGCAGCGCCTCGCCAAGCGCACTGACGCCCTGCTGCTCGCCAGCGCCACCCCGCACAACGGTGACGCCGAGTCCTTTGCCCAGCTGATCAAGATGCTGGACCCGGCCGCCATCGCGGACGAGCGCAACTACGCGGCCAAGGATATCGACCACCTGTACATTCGCCGCACCAAGATCAGCCGCGAGGTTACCAACGAGATCGGCGCGAAGTGGCGTGAACGCGGCCCATCGGTTTCCCTGCGGTGCCCGGCATCCCAAGCCGAAGAGAAGGTCTTCGCGGAACTGACGCGAACCTGGCTCGCCGACCCATCACAGGCACCTGGTGCCGGCATCGACCGGCGCCTGTTCCCGTACACCCTCCTCAAGACGTTCCTCTCTAGCCACAAGGCCCTGGCCGCGACCGCACGCAAGCGGTCGAAGAACAGCGCTGATATCAGGGAACAGACGGCCCTGGAACGCCTGGCGGGACTCGCCGACCAGGTCACCGACGCCGACTCAGCCAAGCTGAACAAGCTCGTTGCGCACCTGACGGAGATCGGCGTCGGCCCGCACAGCGCTACCCGCGCGGTCGTGTTCTCCGAGTCCGTGCCCACTCTCGAATGGCTGAGCAAAGTCCTCCCGGCCAAACTCGGCCTCACCAAGGAACGGCGGATCGCCGACACGGACACGGAGAAGCAGGTCGAGCTCATGCACGCAGGCCTGCCCGACACCCGGCAGCAGAAGATCATCGAGCGCTTCGCCCTCACCGACTCCCTGGTCCGCGTCCTGCTCACCACCGACGTCCTGTCCGAGGGCGTGAACATGCAGGCCCAGTGCCATCACCTCATCCACTACGACCTGCCCTGGTCGCTGATCCGTATCGAGCAGCGCAACGGCCGCATCGACCGCTACGGCCAGGTCCACCGGCCCCAGTTCGCCGCCCTGGTCCTCACCTCGGCCACCGACGGCGCAAAGGACGACACCACCGTCGCCGAGAAGCTCCTGGCGCGAGAAGAGACCGCGCACAGCCAGCTCGGCACTGCCGAAGGCGTCACCCGCCAGTTCACCTCCGCGAGGGAAGAGGACCGCCTGGTCAAGGACCTCCTGGCCGGCAAGACGGTCGAGCAGTCCATCGACGAACTGGCCGGCACGGACCCCGGCCTCGACTTCCTCGCCGACCTCCTGGGCGGCGTCGGCGACCAGTCGGTGGACACCGCGCCGGAATGCGCCCGCCTGCCCCGCCTGTTCGCGTCCACCGAGCAGTTCGCCCGGGCAGCGCTCACCGAGGCCGCGTCCACTTTGCGCGTCGACGATGACGGCGAACTGCTCGCGTTCGCCCCGCCAGACGACCTCATCCAGCGGCTCTCAGTGCTGCCCGCGTCCTACCTGCGCCAGCACAAGATCGACGAGCGGATGAAGGTGACGTTCAGCAAGCGGCTCGCGCAGCGCAAGCTCGACGAGGCCCGCACGACCAAGACCTGGTGGCCGGACATCGCCTACCTCTCCGACCTGCACCCCATGATCGACTGGCTGACCGACAAGGTGCTGCTCCAGGTCCCCCGCCAGCAGGCCCCGGTCCTGCTCGCCAGGGTCGATGAGCCTGCCTTCCTCATCGAGGGCGTCTACTCCAACGCCCTCGGCCAGCCCACCGTCGTCGAGTGGATGGCGGTCACCGGACTCCCCGACAGCCCGCGCATCGAGGAAATGACCGACGCGCTCACCCGCGCAGGCGTCGGCCCCGCCCTGGTCAATACCCGCCAGTTCGGCGACATCGCCGCGCTGGAGCGCTTGGTGCCCGCCGCCGTCGACGCGGCCCGGACGCACCTGGAAGCCTGCCGCGCCGAATACGACGCCAAGGTCAACGGCCCGATCGAGGAGTACCGCGCCCGCTTGGGCACCTGGGAGCAGCTCAGCCTGGACTTCCTGCAGGCTCAGCAGCGGGGCAAGCGCGAACAGGTCAGCGAGACGGCCAAGGAACTGCGCCGCCTCACCGACGCGCTCCGCACCGCCGGAGAGCCGCTGCTCCGCGTCCTCGCCGTCCTTGCCCCAGCCGCGGACGACACAGCTGAGGAGAGCGCCCGATGAGCTACGACTCCATCACCAACCGCGGCGACTACCTCTCCCCGCACTACCTCGCCGAGGTGCTGCCCCGCGACCTGGCGAAGAAGACCAGCCTCCGTACCCGCTGGGCCGAACGCGACAAGGCGGGCGAGCCCACCCCGGTCAAGGGCCTGCGCGGCCTGCGCCGTGAGTACTTCGAAGCGCGGCTGTCGCTGAAGGACAGGTCCGAGACCGGCCAGCTTCGTGGCAAAGAACTGAAAGTCCAAGAACTAAAAGAAATAAGTGAGCTGAACGGGAGCGTGCTTCGCGCTCTCGGCTTCACTCCAGCGCCGCAGGTGCTCACCGTCGAGCGCGCGGGCGAGCCGTTCGAGCTCCCCGTTGCCTACTCCGGCCAGAACGTCCTCGCCATCGACTGTGCCTGGGCCACCGACACGGACGCTGCCTTCGACGCCGACGGCGGCGGTCGCCTGCTGGCCCCGCTGGAGCTCTCCAACCGGGAGAAGATCGAGACCGGCGCCAAGCTCGCCCGCTGGCTCTTCGCCGCCGACGAGCCCCCACGGTACGTCCTGCTGCTGCACGGCGGGGCGATCGTCCTCGCCGACCGGCTCACCTGGGCCGAGGGCCGCTACCTGGCGGTCTCCCTGGACACGGCACTGGAACGGGCCGACACCACCGAGCTCGAGCTGATCGCCGCCCTCTTCTCCGCCGACGCCCTCCAGCCCCCCGCCGAAGGCGGCGAGGAACCTCTGGCCGCCTTCATCGACGGCTCCCGCCAGCACGCCGTCGGCGTCTCCGCCGAGCTCCGCGAGGGCCTCCGCGAGTCCGTGCAGATCATCGCCAACGAGGTACTCGACCGGCTTCGCGACCAGGGCATCGACGACCCGGCCAGGATCTACGACGGGAACCTGGCCAAGGACCTGGGCCGCCAATCGCTCCGCTACCTGTACCGGATCCTTTTCCTCCTCTACGCCGAGGCCCGCCCCGAGCTAGGCATCCTCCCGGTCGACGACGAGGACTACATGGCCGGCTACTCGATGGCCCGCCTCGGCGAGCTCGTCGCCCGCCGCCTCGGGGGAGAGGAAGCCCGGGAGAGCTTCCACCTGTACGAGTCCCTAGCCGTCCTGTTCCGCATGGTCAACGACGGCCATGCAAATCCCGGCGACGGCGAGGGCCTCCAGTTCGAGGCGATGAAGGCCGACCTATTCGACCCGTCCCGGACGAAGCTAATCGGCGGGCTCGTTGATCCCACCGACGACAGTGAGGGCGTGGAATCCGAACAAAAGGGCGGCCCGCGCTTCTACGACACCCGCCTCCGCGACGGCGCGCTCTATGAGGTGCTCCGCCGCCTCATGCTGTCGAAAGGAAAGGGCGCTGGCAGGGGCGGTCGCCAGGGCAGGACCGAGCGCGGCGGATTCATCTCCTACGCGCAGCTCGGCATCTCCCAGCTCGGCGCGGTCTACGAGGGCCTCATGTCCTACACCGGCTTCATCGCCGCCGAACAACTATACGAGGTAGCGAAGCCAGGCAAGGACGGCAAGGGCGGCGACCCGACCGGCGGGTCCTGGATGATCCCCGCCTCCAAAGTCCCCGACTACGCCGACGACGTCTTCGTCAAGGTCAAGGACGAGAACGGCTTCCAGACCGGCGAACGGGTCCGGTACGCCCCCGGCTCGTTCGTCTACCGCCTAGCCGGCCGCGACCGGCAGACCAGCGCTTCCTACTACACCCCGCAGTCGCTCACCTCGGTCACGGTCCAGCTTGCCCTGGAGCAGCGGGTCAAGGAGCAGGAGAACGCGGAAGACGGCACCAAGGTCACTGCCAATGAGGTGCTCCGCTGGCGCATCTGCGAGCCGGCCCTCGGCTCCGGCGCGTTCCTCAACGAGGCGATCGACCAGACAGCGGCCCTCTACCTGAAGCTCCGCGAGGAAGAGACCGACAACCGCCTCGAGCCGGAGGAACGCGCCCTCGCCCTGCAGCGGATCAAGGCGTACATCGCCCTGCACAACTGCTACGGCGTCGACCTCAACGAGACCGCCGTCGAGCTCGCCGAGGTCTCAATCTGGCTCAATGTCATGCACCGGGGTCTGCAGGCCCCGTGGTTCGGCCTGCACCTGGTCCGGGGCAACTCCCTGATCGGCGCGGGGCGCCGCCTCTACCCGGCGCACGCCCTCGCGAAGGGCCAGTGGCTGAAGACCGCCGCGGAAGACCATCCGTTTTCGACGGGCAAGGTCCCGTCCGGTCACGTCCACCACTTCCTGCTCCCGGCCGCAGGCTGGGGTGCGGTCGCGGGGGAGAAAGAGGCGAAGGAACTAGCCCCCGAGCAGGCGAGGCAACTAGCGACCTGGCGCAAGCAACTCCAGAAATCACCGTCAGACCGGAGGACCGCAGGCCACAAGCTCTCTCAGGTCCAGCGCCTCCAAGCCTTGTCGGCCCGCGCCGAGTACCTGTGGAACCTGGTCATCGAGCGCCTGCGCATCTCCGAACGCGAGATCAGCCGCCCAATCAACGTCTGGGGCGCGGAGAACCTGCCCCACGCCCAGGAAGCGATCCCGCGCGATCAGATCGTTGAGGACCTGAAAACACCTGGCACCCCGTACTGGCGCCTGAAGACGATCATGGACGCCTGGTGCGCTCTGTGGTTCTGGCCCCTCGACAAGACGGATCTACTCGATGGCTCGGCGGGCGCATACAAAACCACGTCACCGGCTATTACTCTCCCACCGGGGGGAGGAACGGCCCCAGCACCGGAACCCGCCCCGGTCGACCCCGACCCGAGCTTCCCCAAGGTCTGGGAGATGGACTCCCTCTTCGGTGAAACGCCAAGACAGCTCACCCTCGCCGAGGCCGCCCCGAAGAAGCCCCGCCCTGCCAAGCCGACCGTGACCCACCGCTCCCCGGTCCCCCTGGCCAACCTCGACGACTGGCTTGACTTCGCCGAGTCCCTCCTCGGCCGCCAGGACATCAAGGAAGGCACCCTCGGCCGGACCTGGAACAACCTCACCCAGCTGGGCGAGCACGAGGACGAGATACAAGACGCCGTCCACATGGACATGGACTCGTTCATGCGCGTCGCCGAACGCTTCCCCTGGCTAAAAACAGTCGAGGAAATCGCTGCCAACCAGGGTTTCTTTCACTGGGAACTCCGCTTCGCCTCAGTCTTCAAAGAGGGCGGCTTCGACCTCCAGGTAGGTAACCCCCCGTGGGTCCGGCCTACCTGGGAAGAGAATTCGGTGCTCGCAGAGTTCGACCCCTGGTTCGAACTTACGGAGAAGCCACCCGTGCCCGTGCACAAGGCGCGCAAAGCGGATCTGTTGTCGTTCGTGAGCGCTCATCGCTTCTACCTGGAAGAACTGACCGGGCAGACTGCGGTAGAAGCATTCATGAGTAACGTCGGCACATACGGTCTTTTGGCGGGCACTCAGCCGGACCTGTATCGAGCCTTCATGATCAGGACATGGCGCAGCATCAGCTCCTGCGGCACTGTGGGCCTACTGCATCCAGATACGCACTTCGTCGGCGATCGCGAGAGGTTCCTGCGTGCTGAGGCATATCACCGTTTGCGGCTCCACGGGAATTTCGTTAACTCGTCTAACCGATTTTTCGCTCCTCCTGTTTCTCGTACCGCCGACTTTGGAATTCATATCTATGGACGTCCTAAGAAAATCGGTTTTGCGCATCTGAGTTGGCTTATGGACGCAGCGGAGCTACCACGGTCCTTGGAGCTGAAGGAGGCAGGTGAACTGCCGGATGGCTGGAACGAGGCGGACGGCCTGCCCGGAGTGAAGTATAACGGCGACTGGGATGCGCGGCCGCACCCAAAGCGTGTCGTCTGGGTCGATCCGGACATGCTTGCCATTTGGCGACTGGTCG
>Ga0335072_10012226_pt1 | contig 12258 bp, 22 predicted proteins | sample Lox_Sample_21_FD_206725 | JGI IMG/M metagenome (GOLD analysis project Ga0335072, IMG submission 206725) | Soil microbial communities from Loxahatchee National Wildlife Refuge, Florida, United States - Lox_Sample_2.1 | ecosystem: Environmental > Terrestrial > Soil > Wetlands | place: USA...
AGATGGTGATCTGCGTATTGTTGAAGGTCGCCGCAACATAGACGATGCCGTGCGGCACCACGCGCCGTTCGCGCTTCTTCTTGAATTCTTTTTTGCGCTTTGCCGCCGCCGGTTTTGCCGGCGTCGCGGTTGCGTCCGGCGCCGCGCCTTTTTGTTCTTTTGCCACTGTTCACTCCGTTCGTGTTTCGCGAAATCTGAAACCTTGCTCGCAAGGGCGAAATGAATTGCGCCCCTACAAGTACAAGAATGCTAGCCCTTCTTGCCGACGGTCTTCTTCTTCGCCGCCACTGCACCGCGCCGCGGGCCTTTCCTGGTGCGCGCGTTCGTGTGCGTGCGCTGCCCGCGCACTGGAAGATTGCGGCGATGGCGGATTCCGCGGTACGCCTGGATTTCGATCAGCCGGCGGATGTTCATTTGGATCTCCTTGCGGAGATCGCCTTCCACGCGGCCCTCTTTTTCGATTTCCTGGCGAAGATGGTTCACTTCGTCCTCCGTCAGGTCGCGGATCTTTTTCGTGTGATCGACGCCGGCTTTCGCGGCGAGCTTTCGTGCGCGCTCCTGTCCGATGCCGTAGATCGAAGTCAGTCCGACCCAAAGGCGCTTCTGCGGCGGAAGGTCAACACCTGCGATGCGTGCCATTCTCTCTCCTTAACCCTGGCGCTGCTTGTGCTTGGGATTGACGCAAATGACCCGTACTACTCCGCGCCGGTGAATCACCTTGCATTTGTCACAAATCTTTTTTACCGATGCACGTACTTTCATTCCCTTGTCCCTCATTCCGACCGCTCTGGCCGCTCAGCGATCCGCCTCGAAAGGCGAATCCTGCAAAAACCCCATTAGATGACGCACCTGCTGTCAAAGTCGCAGAACCAAAATTGCGGCTCTAAAGACCTGCCACTGCAACTGCCGCTACAACTGCTACTACTTGTAGCGGTAGACGATGCGGCCGCGCGTCAAATCGTACGGCGAGAGTTCGACCGCTACTTTGTCTCCCGCCAAAATCCGTATAAAATTTTTGCGCATCTTGCCGGAAACGTGCGCCAGCACTTGATGCTTGTTTTCGAGCTCCACGCGAAACATGGCATTGGGCAACGGCTCAATCACAGTGGCCATGACTTCGATGGCGTCCTCTTTCGGATTGCCAGAGTCGCCTTTTTCCTTTTTCTCGCGAATGGGTCTCGGCATAAGCTCCTGCGCTGCCAGCGCGGGGTTTAGACCCCGGCGCTGTGTTGCTTGTTCCTGACACTGGGCACGATAAATCGTGCCCCCACAAACTCTGGTACCCCCGCCTGCCGATCACCCATTACCACGACGGCCGGAATCTCTACCACGACGGGCCGGTCATTTCTTTCGGACGCGTCAAAATCCAGGGGCCGTTGGCCGTAACCGCGACGGTGTGCTCGAAATGCGCCGAGGGACTGCCATCAGCCGTTTCCGCCACCCACTCGTCGCGCATCCGCACTTCCGGCCGGCCCGCGTTGACCATCGGCTCGACGGCGATGACCATGCCCTCTTGCAACCGCGCGCCGCGCCCTTCTTCGCCGTAGTTCGGCAGGTTCGGTTCGTCGTGCATCTTCGTGCCGATGCCGTGCCCGACAAATTCGCGCACCACCGAATAGCCGTGTTGCTCGACCCAGCTTTGCACCGCGTGGCCGACATCGCCGAGGCGGTTGCCAGCGCGCATCTTATCAATCGCGCGGTCTAGCGATTCGCGGGTGACGTCCAGCAGCTTCTTCACTTCCGGTCGAATCTGCCCTACCGGCACGGTGACCGCCGAATCCGCGAAGTATCCGTCCACTTCCATCCCGAAATCGATCGAGACGATATCACCCTCGCGCAGCTTGCGCTTGGGCGACGGAATTCCGTGAACGATCTCGCCGTTCACCGAAGTGCAAAGCGAGCACGGATAACCGCGGTACCCCTTGAACGCCGCTTTGCCCGGCTGGCCGGCGATTTTTTCCTCGGCGAACTTCTCGAGGTCCATCGTCGTCAGCCCCGGCCGCACCATGTCTCGAAGCGCCGTCAAAGTTTCATGCACGATGAGCCCGGCGCGGTACATCTTTTCCAGCTCTTCCGCGCTTCGCAAATGAATCGACATCGTTTCTATTTGCGGCCCTTCCCGGGCCGGCTAAAGCTTTCCGCGCACGAGTTGCAGCGTACGGCACACTTGCTGCTCAACATCTTCCACGCTCTTCGAGGCGTCCACATCGTGAAGCAGGCCCAGCCGCCGGTAGTACGCAACCAGAGGCTCCGTCTGCTTGTGGTACGCCTGTAACCGCGGCGCAACAATTTCTTCCCGGTCGTCGGGCCGCTGCACGAGTTCCCCACCATCGTTGTCGCAGCGTCCTTCGACCTTGGGCGGGCGCTCGTAAAGATTATAAATCTCGCCCCCCGTCTTGCACATGCGCCGGCCAGTGATGCGCCGGAGAATCAGGTCCGTGTCGATCACCAGATGAATCACCAGCGGCCGCCGAAATCCGCCTTGCCTCAGCAACTCGCCCAGGTAATGCGCCTGGGCGACAGTTCGCGGAAACCCGTCAAACACAAAGCCGTGCGAGCAATCCGGCCGTTCGATGCGCTCGCGAACCATCTTGAGCACCAGCGAATCCGGAACAAGCTCGCCGCGCTCCATGATCGGCTTGGCTTTCGCCCCAAGCGGCGTGCCTTTGGCGATGTGCTCCCGGAGCATATCGCCGGTCGAAAGATGCGGCACCATGTATTGGACCGCAAGCTTTTTCGCTTGCGTGCCTTTCCCGGCGCCCGGAGGCCCGAGGAAAATCACGGCGCGATTGAGCTCTTCCGGCGGCCGCTTTAACGGCTCCGCTGGGCTCGTCGCCATACTGTTACCGCCGGCCGCGCAACCGGCCCTTTCGAGCAAAGCCGTCGTAGTTCCGCATAACCAACTGGGCTTCGAGCTGCTGAATGGTGTCCATGGCCACGCCTACGACAATCAAGAGCGACGTGCCGCCGAAATAAAACTGCACGCCAAGCCCTTTCAGAAACCAAACGGGGAAATGCCGGTCAAACCAGGAACCGATGCCCCATCCAAGATGGTCGAGATGAATACCCGCAATCATCCATTCCGGCAACAAACAAACCATTGCGAGATATACCGCGCCGATGAACGTCAGCCTCTTCAGAATCTTGCTGACATGCTCGGAAGTGTTGCGGCCCGGCCGGATTCCCGGAATAAATCCGCCGTTCTTGCGCATGTTGTCGGCAAGCTCGGTGGGATTGAAAACGATCCCAACGTAAAAGAACGAGAACAGCATGATCATCGCGATGTACACCACGGTATAGAGCGGCTCGCCCCAAGCCAGCCGTTCCTTGATGGTGTTCACGAACGCCCAACGGCTGCCTAAAACCAGCGCGGCTGTCGCGGGAAACGCCAGCAGCGAACTGGCGAAAATCGGCGGAATCACGCCGCCGGAATTCACGCGCAAAGGCAAGTAAGAAGATTGCCCGCCCATTACTTTGCGGCCGATGACGCGCTTGGCGTACTGCACGGGAATACGGCGCTGCCCGCCCTCGACATACACGATGAACGCCACAACGGCGATCATCACGGCGATGAGGAAAATGAGAGCCAGCCCGGTGAACGGCCCCCAAGCTTCCGTCTTCGCCTTGGTGACCAGGTCATCGATGGCGCGCGGCAAGCCGACGACGATACCGACGAAAATGATCAGCGACATGCCGTTGCCGATGCCGCGCTCACTAATCTGTTCGCCAAGCCACATGATGAAAGCCGAGCCTGTCGTGAGCGTCAGAATGGTCATCAGCGTGAAGCCCCAGCCGGGGTGATAGACCAGCGACTGACCGCTCATATTCGCGTGCTGCAAAGTGGTGGCAATGGTCAGCGACTGAACGACGCTTAGAATGATCGTCAAATAACGCGTGTACTGCGTGATTTTGCGGCGGCCAAGTTCGCCTTCTTTTTGCAGGCGCTCGAGGTACGGAAAAACCACCTGCATCAACTGCAGGATAATGGATGCCGTGATGTACGGCATGATGCCGAGAGCGAAAATAGTCATCTGGCGGAAGTTGCCGCCGCTGAACAGGTCGAAGATACCCAGAACGGAGCCTTGCGATTCGTTGAAAATCTGCTCGAGCACGCCGGCGTTGATGCCGGGCGTGGGAATGTGCGCACCGATGCGGTACACCGCCAGCAACGCCAGCGTGAACATGACGCGGTTCCGCAAGTCCGGAATGCGGAACATGTTCTGGAGAGCTTCGACGAATCGTTTCATACGTTTGCCTTACAAGTCCCAATGACGCTAAAACTTTACGCTACCACCTCGAACGTGCCGCCTGCTTTCGTGATCTTATCCTTGGCCGACGCGCTGAAAGCATGCGCGTGAATCGCAAGCTTGGTCTTCAATTCGCCATCGCCCAAAACCTTGATCGGATCGGTCACGCGGCGCACAAAACCGTGGGCGCGAAGCAGATCCGGAGTCACTGTTTCGCCGGCAGGAAAAACGTTCAGCTCCTCGAGATTGACGACCGAATACGTCACACCGAACGGATTGTGGAACCCACGCTTCGGCATGCGCCGATGCAGCGGCATTTGGCCGCCCTCAAATCCGCGCCGGCGGGAATAGCCGCGGCGGGATTTTTGTCCCTTATCGCCGGAACCTGAGGTCTTGCCCAGCTTCGAGCCCATGCCGCGGCCGATGCGCACTTTGCGGTGCCGCGAGCCTTTCGGCGGCCTCAAAGTCGAGAGGCTGGCCACGGCTTGGGGATGCCCAGCGCTTTTCGCGGCTTTGCGGCCGCGTGAAACCTTTTTCACCATCGCTTTACTCCACCACTTCCACGAGATGCCGCACTTTGTGGATCATGCCGCGAACCGCCGGCGTGTCCTCGCGCTCGACCACTTGATGCATTCGGCGCAGACCGAGGCCGCGGATGCACTGGCGCATGTCATCGGTGCAGCTGATGAAGCTGACTACCCACTTCACCTTGACCTTGCCGCCCTTCCCTTTGCCGATTCTCTCTTCGCTCGATTTCTTTTTGCCGGCCATTAGCTGTTCTCACTCCCAGCCGCTTTTTGCATGCGGCCGCTGATTTCGTCGACGGTTTTCGAGCGCGTTTCCGCGACTTGCGCGGCGTCTTTCAAGCCGAGCAGCGCGGCGAACGTGGCTTTGACGACGTTGTGTGGATTCGAGGTGCCCAGCGACTTCGTCAGCACGTTGGAAATCCCCGCCACTTGCATCACTTTGCGCACCGGGCCGCCGGCAATGACGCCCGTGCCATCCGGAGCGGGCTTAAGCAGCACTTGCGCCGAGCCGTAGCGCCCGAGCACTTGATGAGGAATCGTTGAGCCTTTCATATTCAGCTTAATCAAATTCTTTTTGGCTTGCTCGATGGCTTTTTTGATGGCCATGGGAACTTCGCGGGCTTTGCCCATCCCGAAGCCGGCGTGGCCGTGGCTATCGCCAACAACCACGAGCGCCGAAAAACTGAGATTCTTGCCGCCCTTCACGACTTTCGTGACGCGGTTGATGGCGATCACGTCGTCTTTCAAATCGGACGGATTCACCTCCAAGAGCCTGCGTACCGCTAAACTGTCTCGCAAAATTTGCTTCGACATAGGCTTAGAACTGTAACCCCGCTTCCCGCGCCGCGTCGGCGAGCGCCTTGACGCGGCCGTGATACTTGTAACCGCCGCGGTCGAACACTACCTTGCTGACTCCGGCGGACTTCGCACGTTCGGCAATGGTCTTGCCGATCACTTTGGCCGCCGCGATGTTTCCGCCGCCTTTCAAATTCTTCTTGGTTTCGCCGTCAACGGAGCTGGCCGAAACCAGGGTTTTTCCGCTGCGGTCGTCGATCACCTGCGCATAGATATGCCCGAGCGAGCGATAGACGCACAGGCGCGGGCGTTCCGTGGTGCCTTCGACGCGCTGGCGCACGCGTTCGTGAACGCGCAGGCGGTGAAGATTTTTCGATAGCTTGCGAACTCTTGCCGATGCCACTGTTTCTTCTCCTGAATCCTAAACCCTGCCTAACTCCGAAGAACAAATCCTGCCCAGACGGGCGCAATGAACTGCGCCCCTACAAATTCGCGCGGGCCTTGCGGCCAACAAAAACTACGCGGCTCCGCCAGCCTTGGCTCCGGCTTTGCCGGCCTTTTTCTTCAGCCGCTCGCCGGTGATGCGCACGCCCTTTTGCTTGTATGGGTCGGGCGGGCGCAACGCGCGAAGATCCGCGGCGACTTGTCCCACTTTGCCTTTGTCCGCGCCGCTGACCACGATGTGCGTCTGCTTGTCCACCGTGATCTGGATCCCTTCCGGAACCGGAAATTCGATGGGATGCGACTTGCCGAGAGCAAAGGCGACAACTTTGCCTTTGAGCTCGGCGCGGTAGCCCACACCGACGATATCCAAATCCTTCTTGAAGCCTTGCGTGACGCCGTGAACGGCGTTGGCCACGAGAGCGCGCGCGAGGCCGTGAAGGGCGCGATGGTCTTCGGTTTCGCGAAGAGCCGTGAGCACGCCGTCCTTCTGCTGGAACGTGATGCCGCGCGGCAGCGGGACGATGAGCTTGCCTTTGGGGCCTTGCACGTCGACCTGGCCGCCTTGCAGCGCGATTTTCACGCCCGCGGGAACTGGAATTGGTTTGCGTCCGATACGTGACATCTGTTCGTCCTTGTCCTTAGTCCTTGCGCCTCAAACTTCAAAGTCGCCGTGCGTTTCAAATGGGCGGGGCAAGCCCCGCGTCTACCGATTCAGAATACCTACCAAACCTCGCAAAGAATTTCGCCGCCGACATTAGCCTTGCGGGCGCTGCGTCCGCTCATCAAACCCTTTGGCGTCGTCAAAATGTTGATGCCCAAACCGCCAACGACGGGGCGGATTTCGGTGGCGCCAAGATAGCGGCGCGAGCCGGGGCGCGAAATGCGTTTGATGCCGGTGATCACGCTGCGGCGGTCCGGCGTGTACTTCAAGAAAACGCGGAGCATTTTGCGCGTCTTGTTCTCGTCCACGGTCTTGAAGGTCGAGATGTAGCCCTCTTCCTTGAGGATGCGCGCAATTTCCGTCTTGAGCTTGGACGCGGGCACGTCCACGCGCTGGTGCTTGGCGGCGGTGGCGTTGCGAATGCGCGTCAAAAAATCGGCGATGGGATCCGTTTGCATCGTTTCTCCTAAGGCTCCTACCAGCTGGCTTTCACGACGCCGGGGATTTCTCCCTTGAGCGCCATGCCGCGAAAACAGATGCGGCACATCTGGAACTTGCGGATATATCCGCGGGCGCGGCCGCAAACGCGGCAGCGGTTGCGAACGCGCACTTTGAACTTGGGCTTTTTGTGCGTCTTGGCGATTTTTGCGGTGCGTGCCATTTATTGCGCTCCTCCGGGAACGCGCAGGGGAACTCCGAGACCTTTGAGAAGCTCGCGGCCTTCCTCGTCGTTCTTTGCGGTGGTCGTCAAGGTGACGTTCATGCCCTTGATCTTGTCCACGCGGGTGTAATCGATTTCAGGGAACACCAGCTGATCCTTCAGGCCGAGAGTGTAGTTGCCCCGGCCGTCGAAGGCGTTCGAAGGCAAGCCGCGGAAATCGCGGACGCGCGGCAGAACCACGTTGCAGAGGCGGTCCAGAAACTCGTACATTTTTTCTCCGCGAAGGGTGACGGCGCAGCCGATGGGCATGCCTTTGCGGATTTTGAAGTTGGCGATGGATTTCTTGGCGCGGGTAATGATGGCCTTTTGCCCGGTGATCTGGCCGAGCTCGACCGCGGCGGTATCCAGCAGCTTGGCATTCTGGCTGGCTTCGCCGAGACCGATATTCACCGTGATCTTCTGCAGTTTCGGAACGGCCATCTGGTTGTTCCAGCCGAAGCGCTTCATTAGCGCCGGCACCGTTTCGCTGCTGTATCGTTCGTGCAATCGCGTCTTCATTTCTCTTTTCTGCCTCGTCCCTTACTATTCGAGCCTTACTTTTCGAGCGTAGTGTTGCAGTGCCGGCAAGCGCGCACTTTCGTCCCGTCGGGAAGAACATTGTGTCCCAGGCGGGTCTGCTTGCCGCAGCTGGGGCAAACCACCATCACGTTCGAAACGTTGATCGAGCCTTCCTTTTCCACGATGCCGCCCTTGATGTTTTTGCCGGGATTCGGCCGCGTGTGACGCTTGATGATAAAAGCGTGCTCCACCACCACCGTATTATTCTTCGCGTTGATCGAGAGCACGCGCCCCGTTTTGCCCGCATCGCGGCCGGCGATGATTTTCACCTGGTCGCCCTTGCGGATGTTGATGGTGTGCCGCTCGGGTCTTTCATGCCTGAGTGTCATTGCTTACCAAACCTCCGGAGCCAGCGACACGATCTTGGTGAACTTCTTGTCGCGCAGCTCTCTAGCTACCGGGCCGAACACGCGCGTTCCCACGGGTTCGCCGGCATCGTTGATCAAAACCGCGGCATTATCGTCAAACCGGATGTACGTGCCATCCTTGCGCCGCCGCTCTTTGCGCATTCGAACGATTACAGCTTTGACGACCGTGCCCTGCTTGACCTGGCTTTCCGGCGTGGCTTCTTTTACCGACGCGGTGATGACGTCACCGAGTCCGGCTTTCAGTCCAGCGTCGCCGCCCACCGGCATGATGCACATCAGCTTCCGCGCGCCGGAATTGTCGGCTACCGTCAGCCAGGTTCGCATCTGAATCATTGGTGTGCTCCCCTGTCCCTTTTACTGCGCCGACGCGTTCCGCGTCAGCACTTCCTTGAGCCGCCAGCGCTTCAGGCGGGAAAGCGGCCGCGAAGCCACGATCCGCACCGTGTCGCCCTGTTTTGCCGCACGCTTTTCATCGTGGGCGTAAAATTTCTTCGAAATGCGCACCACGCGGTGATACTTGGGGTGCTGCACCAGGCGCGTCACTTCGACGACGATGGTCTTTTCCATCTTCGCGCTGGTTACTTTGCCGGTGAGCACGGTGCGCTCGCCGCGCGTGTTCGCGTTCGTTGCCGCTGCCGCTGGTGTTTCGGTTGTCATTACGCCTTCCCTGCTGCTTGCGCCTTCGAGGCTGCCGCTATTTCTTGCGCGCGGAGAAGCGTCTTCACGCGCGCCAAATCCTTTTTCGATTCGCGCAAACGCTTCAGCGCTTCCGCCTGGCCCGTCGAAAGCTGGAACTTCAGCCGGAAAATTTGCTCGGTCAGCTCTTTGTGCTGCGCTTCGAGTTCGTTCACGCCTGCTTCACGAATTTTATCAATGCGCCGTGGCATAACTAGAAGCTCCCCGTTCGAGTAATAAATTTCGTCGGAATCGGCAGCTTGTGCGCCGCCAGCTCCATGGCTTCCTTGGCCGTGGCTTCATCGACGCCCGCCATTTCGAACATGATGCGGCCCGGCTTCACGACCGCGACCCACTTTTCCGGCGCGCCTTTGCCTTTGCCCATGCGGGTTTCCGCGGGCTTTTTGGTGAAGGGCTTATCCGGAAAAATGCGAATCCAAAGTTTGCCCCCGCGCTTGATGAAGCGAGTGATGGCCACACGCGACGCTTCGATTTGGCGGTCGGTAATCCACGCGGCTTCAAGCGCTTTCAATCCGTAGTCCCCGAAAGCCAGATCGCCGCCGCGCCAGGCTTTGCCCGTGCGCCGGCCGCGCATCTGCTTGCGGTACTTCACTTTTTTCGGCATCAACATCGCTGTGTTCTCGCTTCCCTAATCCCGTTTCTTTCGCCAGCCGCTTTCTCTGCAGCCGATATTGCTATTCGTTATGCCGCGGCGACGGCGTCGCGTTCCTTCTGGATCTTCGAAGCGCGCTTTGGCACGTTCTCGCCTTGGTAGACCCAGCACTTCACGCCAATCACTCCGTAGGTCGTTTGCGCTTCGGCAGTGCCGTAATCGATATCCGCGCGGAGAGTTTGCAGCGGCAGACGCCCCTGCAGATACCATTCCTTGCGGGCGATTTCCGCGCCGTTCAACCGGCCGGCAACGCGCACTTTGATGCCTTTACAGCCGAAGCGAAGAGCCGAGTCCACCGCTTTGCGCATCGCGCGGCGAAACGCCACGCGCTTTTCGAGCTGCAATGCAATCGATTCCGCGACGAGCTGCGCGTCGAGCTCGGGCCGATGCACTTCCTGAATGTCGATGTGCACCTCGCGCTTGGTGCGCTTCTGCACTTCCTGCTTCAGTTTGTCGATTTCCGCGCCTTTGCGCCCGATGATGATGCCCGGCCGGGCCGTGTAAATGCGGACGACGAGTTTGTTGGCGGCGCGCTCGATGTCGATCGAGCTGATGCCCGCGCTCTTCAAGCGCTCTTTCAGTTCGCGGCGCAGCTTCACGTCTTCGTGGAGCAAATCGGCGTAATCGCGGTCGGCGTACCAGCGTGATTTGAACGGCTTGTTATAGCCGAGGCGAAACCCGTAAGGGTGCGTCTTCTGTCCCATTACTTTTTCCCCTTTTTCGAAGGCGTCGACTTTCCCGTCAGAGCTTTGCGAACGCGCCGCATGGTGCCGCGCGCGCCCTTCTGCGCTTCCGCTTCGGCGATGTTCGCCGCAACGCGTTCAGCCGCTGCAACGTGGTGCTCGGCGACGCCGACCCACAAATGCGCGGTCCGCTTCTGGTAGCGGAACGCCCGGCCCATGGGCGCGGGACGCAGCCGCTTCCAGCGCGGCCCTTCGTTCACGAAACAATGCGAAACATACAGTTCGTCCACATCCAGCGGTGAACCCGCGTCTTCCGCTTTGCGCTCGGCGTTGGAAATCGCGCTGCGCAAAACCTTTTCAATGTGCTTTCCTGCGCGCTTTGGCGTATAGCGCAGCGTCTGCAGCGCATCTTGCGCTTTTTGCCCGCGAATCAAATCCATCACGAGACGCGCCTTTTGCGGCGACATGCGAACATGCCGCGCCAGCGCATGCGCTTCGATCAACCCGGATTGTGTTTGCACGTCAGCCATGACTTATGCCTTCGGCGCAGCTGCGCCGCCTCCCGCTGGTGCCGCGCTTGGCGCTGCGCCGCCTGCCGGAGCCGCGCCCGCAGCCTTCTCGAGCGCCGCTTTCACGGCATGGCCTTTGAACGAGCGCGTCGGCGAAAATTCACCCAGCTTGTGCCCAATCATCTGCTCGGTCACATACACGGGAATGAATTTCTTTCCGTTGTGCACGGCGATGGTGTGCCCAATCATTTCCGGCACGATCGTCGAGCGCCGCGACCAGGTCTTCACCACTTTCTTTTCGTTGCGCGTGTTCAGCCCTTCGACTTTTTCACGCAGATGGCCGTCGACGAACGGCCCTTTTTTTAGTGAGCGTGCCATCGATTCCCTATTCCTCCACTCGGCGCAAGCGGCCCCAGGGCGCGCGCCGCATCTTTTTGAATCCCCTCACTGGCCCAGGAACGCGGTGCGACTTCGGGCAAAACGGGCACACAAACCGCGTGCCTTGCGCATTCGGAATTCTTTCCACGATCACCGCCCAGCCCGGCTTGCACAGCTTGTACAGCACCGGCTCCGGCGGAGCCACCGGCACTTTCACCGCCGGGCGCGCCGGTTTAGCGCTCTTTAGCAGTGCGCGCTTTGGCGCCGCCTTTGTGTTGCGAGCTGACCGCTTCGCGGCTGCCCGCCTTAACGATGTCCGCCGCCCTGCTGCTCGTGCTGTTCTTGTTGCTCTCATCGCGTTTGCTCTCGCCAGGCTGCTCTGCCATCACCGCCCGGCTTCCAGCGTTTGCTGCGTCACGCTCTTTCGTTTGCGTCCTTTACTTCCTTCTCTCGACAATGTTGCGGTCCGTGCGTTTATTGTTCCGCGTCTTCTTGCCCAGCGTCGGGAAAGCCCATGGCGTCTGCGGGTGATTGCCCTTGACGCGGCCTTCGCCGCCGCCGTGCGGATGGTCCACGGGATTCATAGCCACGCCGCGAACCGTCGGCCGGATTCCGCGCCAACGCGTGCGGCCTGCTTTGCCGAACGTCTCGTTTTCATGGTCGAGATTGCCCACTTGCCCGACCGTCGCCATGCAATCCAGCGAAAACTTGCGAACTTCGCCGGAAGGCAGTTTCACCAAAGCAATGTCGCCCTCTTTGCTGAGCAACTGCGCCGAGCCGCCTGCCGAACGGACCACTTGTCCGCCGCGTCCGGGATTCAGCTCCAGGTTGTGGACCATGGTGCCCGGCGGAATGTGCTTGATCTGCAGCGCATTGCCGGGAAGAATGTCCGCGCCCTCGCCAGTGGAAACCGTCGCGCCGACTTCGAGGCCAACGGGGTGTAGGATGTAGCGCTTGTCGCCGTCGGCGTAGTGCAACAACGCAAGATTCGCGCTGCGGTTCGGGTCGTATTCAATCGC
>Ga0335072_10012228_pt1 | contig 12257 bp, 8 predicted proteins | sample Lox_Sample_21_FD_206725 | JGI IMG/M metagenome (GOLD analysis project Ga0335072, IMG submission 206725) | Soil microbial communities from Loxahatchee National Wildlife Refuge, Florida, United States - Lox_Sample_2.1 | ecosystem: Environmental > Terrestrial > Soil > Wetlands | place: USA: Florida...
GGCCCGAACAGGACGAGCAGCTCGGCGGGCTCTGGCCCGGCGCCGCCGAACCAGTGCGGGGTGCGGGTGTCGAACTCGGCGGCCTCGCCGGTCTTCATGATGAAGTCGAGGTCGGCGAGCCGCAGCCGCACGCGGCCGGACAGGACGTACATCCATTCGTAGCCCTCGTGGGTGCGCAGTTCGGCATCGGGCTCGGCGGGTGGCAGGAGCATCTTGTACGCCCGTGGCCCGCCCGGCCGCTGCGTTAGCGGGATGAGCGTGCGGCCGTGGCGGCGCACGGGCCTGGCGCGAACGCGCGGATCACCGGGCGGCGGCATGCCGACCAGTTCGTCGAGCGGCGCCTGGTAGGTGCGTGATAGAGCAAGCAGCAGCTCCAGGGTCGGCTTGCGGCCGCCCGATTCCAGCCGCGACAGCGTGCTAACCGAGATGCCAGTGGCTGCCGAGACGCTGGCGAGGGTGGCGCCACGCTGCTGGCGCAGCGCCCGCAGCCGCGGGCCGACTGCGCCGAGCACACGATCTTCGTTCACGCTTCTATTGCTGCTTCGGCAAACGGATTTGTCAAATCTCGTGCCCGCGGCTCATCGTGGGCGCATGAACAGCAGCTATGACATCGTGGTGGTCGGCGGCGGCGCGGCCGGCCTGGCGGGCGCGGTGGCGCTTGCCAGGTCCCGCCGCTCGGTGCTGGTGGTGGACGCGGGCGAGCCGCGCAACGCCCCGGCCGCGCACGTTCACAACTTCCTCACCCGCGACGGCACGCCGCCAGCCCGCATCTACGCGGCAGGCCGCGAGGAGCTGGCCAGGTATGGCGGCGACGTCGAGACCGGTCGGGTCGCCGCGCTGAGCCGGGACGGCGAGCGCTTCACCGTTCAGATCGGCGACCGGGCGGTAGTCGCGAGGCGACTGCTGATAGCGACCGGTCTGCACGATGAGCTTCCGGATGTGCCAGGCCTGGCCGAGCGGTGGGGCATCGATGTGCTGCACTGCCCGTACTGCCACGGGTGGGAAGTACGGGACCAGAAGATCGGCATCCTGGCCACCGGCCCCGGCGCGGTGCACCAGGCACTGCTATTCCGTCAGCTCAGCCAGCATGTGACTGTGCTGGCGCATACTGCCAAGGAACTCATGCATGAGCAGCACGAACAGTTCGCGGCGCTGGGTATCGCCGTCGTCGAGGGCACAGTCGTCCAGGTGGAGGCTGACGACAACCGCTTGACCGGCGTAACGCTCGCCGACGGTAGCCGTGTCCCGCTGGACGCGCTCATCGTGGCACCCCGGATGACTGCGAACGCGGAACTGCTCGCACCGCTCGGCCTGGCTCCGGTCGAGGTGACTTCGGGCGGGCAGGTGCTCGGCACCCAGATCCAGGCCGACCCGTCCGGGGCCACTAGCGTGCCCGGCGTGTGGGTAGCCGGCAACCTCGCCAGCATGCAGGCACAGGTCATCACCTCTGCTGCCGCGGGACTGACCGCCGGCGCGGCAATCAACGCCGATCTGGTCGCCGAGGACGCCAGGCGCGCAGTCGGTGCGGCGCTGACCACCGCTCGCCCGGCGTGACGGTAACTGCTTAGACGCAGATCACCGCCTCCATACGCCCCAGGTAACCGGCCCTGGTGATGAGCAATGCGCATTCCGATCGGCCACAAGATAGGACTACTTGCGACTGGAATGATCGTTATCTGCCATTTTCCGCGGAGCGGTCGAGGGCATCACCGAGCCCTGCGCCTATTTCCCGGAGGTCCAGTCACCAGGCCCTGACTGAGTCAGATAGACGGGGTAGCCGTCGGGATCGAGAATTGCGGCGTCGCGTTCACCCCATGGCTCGTCCGTCGCTTCCTGCAGGACCGGGACACCCTTATCCCGCAGCTCGCGGAGAGCCGCGTCCACGTCCGGCACGCTGAGATACATCTCCGTGCGACCGTGCCGGGCGGTAGCGATGTCTGCACTGTCCAGCTCTGCCGGGTGCAGCAGCAGGCGAGTTTCGCCGAGTTGTACAGCTATCCGGCCACGATGTTCGTACACCCTGGGCAGACCCAGCGTGTGCTCGTAGAACGCTGCCGCCCGGCTCACGTCGGCGACGTGGACAACGACCGTTCGAAGTCCCTGCACACTCACGGCCACGATCGCACCTCACTTCAAAGTTAGTACTAACTTCAATTTATGAAGTATCCTGCCGAGGGCAGGAGGAGCGCAAGATGCAGGGGCTAGAGCACCAGCAGTCGCTTAGCAAAGCGACTGCCCTGCTCGGGCGGCCCTGGACTCTGCTGATCATCGACGCGCTGGCTAGTTCACCATGCCGGTTCAGCGAGCTCGCTCGTCGGCTGCCTGGCATCTCTACCAATCTGCTCACTGAACGCCTCCGGCAGCTGCAAGCCTTCGGAATCGTCGAGCGCGACACCGGCTCGATGCCGCATTTCGTCATCACCTACCGGCTGACGGAACTGGGCACACAACTGGAACCGATCATCGGGGAGCTCGCCGCCTGGGCATCGCAGCTTCCCGACAGGAGTTGCTGAACGGGCTGGCGCCCGGGTAAGCAGCCGTCATGGTCCCGTGCATGAGCCCAGGTCAGGTCTGAGTTCGCCGCGCGCCCACGATTCGGGCGATTCCGATCACGGCAAGTATGAAGCCGCCCCCGGTGAGAGCCACTGCCTCTGTCCAGGTGCCGTCCACCCAGAGGCAGTGGCTCGCGACGTTAGTCGAGGCGCCCTGCGCGAGCTCGCCCATCGCGCTGGTGCAGATTCCGTGCATGCGAGACAGGTTGAACGTGCCGGCCGAGCCAGCGTGCCAGGACCAGACCCAGGTGAGGGTCAGCGTCGCGAGCGCGCAGACGAACAGGGCGGCTCCAATGACGATCAGGCTCGTGTCCAGCAACCCGGCCGCGGACCCCGCGGCGCTGGCGCTGTCGACGGTCTCCGCCTGCGCGAGCCGCTGAGTTAGATCTCCGCCGGGAGGCCGCTCACTGGCATTCGGAGGCCCACTGGCAGTCGTGGGCTCACTGGCAGTCGTGGGCTCACTGGCAGTCGGGGACTCGCTTTCAGGCAAGGACTCATTGCGAGGTAGGAGTTCACCGGTCGGCAGGGGTTCGCTGGGGAGCATGGCTTCGCTTGCGGGCACTTGCCCGTTGCCGGTCGGGGGCTCACTGGCAGTCGGAGGTGCACCGCCGGACCGGCGTTCCGTGGCTGGCGCCGGTCCGCTAGCCGACGCTGGATCCTTGCCCGTGTCCTGCTGGCTGGCGCACACGACCCCTCCTGGCGGGACTCAGGGCCCAGGGTGGGTGACCGCCGTGGTGAAGCGGACGCCGCCCAGAATCTTTGCGCAGGCGTAGCTTCTGATGGCCTAGCCATCAATGCATACTCTCGCCAATGTAGCCCCGCCGACCGGCATGAGGTAGTGGATAGGCACTACGCCGCCGTTAGCAATGGCCTAGAAGCCGCATTTTTAATGAAAGCCGCGAAGCTAGCTCGCTAACGGCGTCTTTTCACGGATTTCGTGCGCTCTGGTGCCCTAGTTTGTGCCGTTTCGCGCGACCGAAATCCGTGAAAAGACAATGCGTGACGGCTGGACTACATTACGGCAACCGTATGGGCGGTATCAAATACACACATTCGGCACGAAGAATGTGACCAACCGGGCCCGCGCATTGGCCGTCGCTGCAGCGCTCGGCCCAGCCGGCGCTCAGTCCGTGCACCGCCAGCGCGCTAGTCCGTGCGCTAGTCCTTGCAGTGCCGCATGATCGTCTCGGCCACCAGCGCCGGAACGCGCACAGTCGGGTAATGGTCGACGCCGGGCATCCGGATCAGCTCGCAACCGGGGATCCGGGTGGCTGCGGCTTCATTGCTGGCGATCAGACCGGGTTCGTCCTTGTCGCCCACCATCAGCACCGTCGGAATGCGCAGCTCGCCAAGCTGGTCATAAACGGGCTCGCCAGCCTGCTCGAACTGCTCCTCGCCGGCCCAGGCTTGCTGGGCCGAGCGCATCAGCTCCGTGATCAGCGGATCGGGGCCCGCCGCTGCCCACTGCTCGAGGCTCAGGTTAAGCAGGCCATCCTGGTCGCCAGCAGCCGCCAGCGCTTCGAACTGTGCCTCAAGCTCGGGATACTCGGGATAGGGGTAGCCGCCGATGCCAGGACATAGCAGCACGATCGTGCGAACCCGGTGAGGCTGCGCGAGCGCAAGCTCGAGCGAGGTCAGGCCGCCCATGCTGCAGCCGACGACATGTGCGCTGTCAACGCCGAGCTGGTCGAGTACCAGCTGCGCGTCGCCGAGCAAGGTGAAATTCTCGGTCGGCTCCGGCGAACGTCCGAAGCCCCGCACGTCGTACCGGATCGCCCGGAAGTTGGCCGTGAGCTGATTCCACACCGGGTCCCACATCCGGGCGTCCCCGACGCCCTCGTGCAGCAAGAACAGCGGCGGCCCGGAACCGCCTGAGTCCTCGCACCAGATTTTGTCGGCACCTGCCGTCAGCATGGTCTGCATAGTCCGAACGTAGCCTGCCTGGTTCGGCCTGATCACTCCGATATCGAGCTACTTCAGTTCCGGAGGCCGTCGATGCCCGATGATGTGCACCTCTGCCCGGGGCTTCAGCGACGGCAGAGCGAGCGGGGAGGGCAGAGCGAGCAGGGAGGGGACAGCGACGCGGCCCGGCTGACCAGCTTGCTGCTTAATGAACCATGGTTCGCGCTGGCCCTCGGCGCGGTGGCCGCGAGCGGCCTGCCCGACGCCTGGATCGGCGCCGGGGCGGTCCGCGATGTCGTGTGGGGTCAGCTGTACGGCGAGTTCAGTCCGGATGCGGTCAGGGACGTGGACGTGGCCTACTTCGACCCGGCTGACCTCAGCCCGGAGCGAGACGTCAAGGCACAGGAGACGCTTGCCGTGCTCGCCGGCCTGCCCTGGGAGGCGACCAACCAGGCAGCCGTGCACACGTGGTATCACCGCTATTTCGGCGGCGACCCGGTCGAGCCGTTCGGCTGCGTGCACGACGCCATCGCGACGTGGCCGGAGACAGCTACCTGTGTCGGCGTCAGGCGCCGGGCTGGCGTAGTCGAGGTCTGCGCGCCGCACGGGCTGGCCGACCTGCTTGGCGGAGTGTGGCGGGTGAACCCGGTCCGGGTGACGCCCGAGATCTCGCGGGCGCGGCTGGCAAGGCAGCGCGCTGCGGCAAGGTGGCCGGGGGTGACGGTGGTGCTGCCGGGGTAGGCGGGCGCGTTCCCGCGATAAATCAGGGAACGGGCATTACTGCGCCGGTGCCGCGGCACCGGCGCAGCTACCGCGCAGCCTTCGCCGATGGTGCTGCCGGCGGGTGATCTAGGGTGGACTCAGCGGCTCGCGACTAACCCCGTGCTGGCCCCTCGGCCCTGCCATGAGGCGCGTCCGGGACATCTGCGCCGTCGGGATTGCCGCGCAGCCGGGCCTGGCTTTCCAATCCTCAGTCTTCAGGCAGAGAGGGTTCCATGAGCAAGAACGCAGCAGCAGCGGGCACGATCGACATCGGCGGTGACCTCACGGTCAACCGGATGGGATTCGGCGCCATGCGCATCACCGGCCAGGGCATCTGGGGACCGCCGCCGGACCGGGACAGGGCAAAGGCGGCTTTGCGGCAGGCAGTCGAGCTGGGCGTGAATTTCATCGATACAGCCGACTCTTATGGCCCGAGCGTCAGCGAGGAACTGATCGCCGAGACGCTGCATCCGTATCCCGACGACCTTGTGATCGCGACCAAGGGCGGCCTGGTCCGGCCGGGCCCGGGGCGCTGGGAGGCCGACGGGCGGCCGGAGCACCTGCGGGAGGCGTGCGAAGGCAGCCTGCGCAGGCTGAAGCTCGACCAGATTCCGCTGTACCAGTTCCACCGGCCGGACTCGAAGGTGCCGCTTGCCGAGTCCATCGGGGTCCTGACGGAACTCAAGCAGGAAGGCAAGATCCGCCATATCGGCGTGTCCAACTTCTCTGAAGATCAGTTGCGGGATGCGCAGAAGCTGACCCCGGTGGTGTCGGTGCAGAACCGCTACAACCTGAACGACCGGTCGTCGGAATCGATGGTCGACCTGTGCGACTCCGAGGGGATCGTGTTCCTGCCCTGGGCGCCGATCCAGCAGGCCGATGAGCTGATCCCGGTCGTGACGGCGGCGCGCCGGCTCGGCGTGGGCACTCGTCAGGTCGCGCTTGCCTGGCTGCTGGCCAGGTCGGCGCAGATACTGCCGATTCCCGGCTCGGGCTCGGCTGATCACGTCGCCGAGAATGTGGCGGCAGCCTCGGTGGAGCTCACCAGCGACGAGTCGAACGCGATCTTCGCGCTGACGCAGTAATCCGGCGCCCTGCGCACCTTCAATCATGATCACGAAGACTTTTGGGTCTGACAGGCACAAAAGTCTTCGTGATCACGGTTGCAGCGGTGAAGAATCGAATTTAGGTCCGAGTCCTGAACCAACCTGTCAGAGTTCATCGTTACGATAATCGAGTAGGCAGGAGTAGCCGAGAGCACTGACTGGCCTGGGGCTTGCCAGGCCGCGGCAACGGAGGGCAGAGGCATGGGCTGGGATAACCCGCCAGTGCCGTGGCGGGAGTTCGAGCGCCGCCTGTCCTGGGGCAAGGGGACTGGCCAGGAGCCGGGGGGAGACCGGGAGTCGGCGGGGGACCAGGCGCACGGCCGCGCCGGGGACCGCGGGGCGAGCGGGGAGGCTGCAGAAGGCGAGGCTGCCAACCGCGAGCCGGGCCAGCCGGTGACCCGCCTGCCAGTCGGGCCGCAGTCAGTCGGGCCGCAGTCTCCGGCTGGGAGGGTGGCCGGGCCGGAACTGGCCGGCGCGGAGCTGCACTGCCACTCCTCTTACAGCTTCCTGGACGGGGCGTCGAGCCCTGCTGACCTGGTGTGCGAGGCGGCGGCTCGCGGCCTGGCCGCGCTGGCGATCACCGATCACGACGGCATGTACGGGGTGCCGCAGTTCGCCCAGGCAGCGGCGCGGCTGCGGGACGGCGGGATCAGGCTTGGCACCGTGTTCGGGGCTGAGCTCAGCCTGGATCTGGAGCGCCGGGCATCGGTCGCCGGCCGCCGCTCTGGCGCCAACCGCTCCGGGAGCCATGCGGCACAGTTCACCGGCGCCCGGACGGCTCATCGCGCCGGCACCCAGGCGACCGGCGCTTGGCCTGCCGGGACGCCTCGGGCGGGCGTTCCCGATCCGGTGGGCAGGCACCTGCTTGTCCTCGCTCGTGATCCAGAGGGGTACCGGCGGCTCTGCCAGGTCATCAGCGCCGCGCAGCTGGCCGGCGGGGAGAAGGGCCTGCCGATCTACGACGAGCCCGCGCTCGGCGGCGCGCACGACGGGCACTGGGTGGTACTTACCGGCTGTCGCAAGGGCGCGGTCCCGGCGGCGCTGGCGGCCCGCGGTCCTGATGCGGCCGCGCGCGAGCTGGCGGGGCTGATCGGCGCGTTCGGCCGGGAGAACGTCAAGGTTGAGCTCACGGTCGGCAATCAGCCAGCCGATGACGAGCGCAACGACGCGCTAGCGGCACTGGCGGAAGCCGCCGGCGTGGACACCATTGCCACCGGGAACGTGCACTATGCCGCCCCTCAGGACGCGAGACTGGCGCAGGCGCTTGCCGCCATCAGGGCCCGGTTCAGCCTGGATGAGATGGACGGCTGGCTGGCCGCGGCCGGCGGCGGTTACCTGCGTTCGGCCGCGGAGATGGCCGCCCGGCTGGACCGTTACCCCGGCGTGGCAGAGCGGACGGTGGAGCTAGCCGCCGACTGCGCGTTCGACTTCCACGTCATCGCGCCGAGGCTGCCGGATTTCGGCGTCCCGGAGGGTCACACCGAGGCCAGCTGGCTGCGTGAACTGGTCGCCCGGAAGGCGCCCGGCCGGTACGGCACCCCGGAGGCGGAGCGCATCGACGGCGCCTACGCGCAGATCACCCGCGAGCTGAGCGTCATCGAGCAGCTGGGCTTCCCCGGCTATTTCCTGATCGTGCACGAGATCGTGGAGTTCTGCGAGGACAACGGCATCTTGTGCCAGGGCCGCGGCTCGGCGGCCAACTCGGCGGTCTGCTACGCGCTCGGGATCACCAGCGTCGATCCGGTGCAGCACGGCCTGCTGTTCGAGCGGTTCCTGTCCGAGGGCCGGGACGGGCCGCCGGACATCGACCTGGACATCGAGCACCGGCGCCGCGAGGAAGTCATTCAGCACGTCTACTCCAGGTACGGCCGCCAGAACGCCGCGCAGGTCGCGAACGTGATCAGCTACCGGCCGCGGATGGCCATCAGGGACGCGGGGCGCGCGCTCGGTTACGAGCCAGAGCAGCAGAACGAGTGGTCCCGGCAGGTCGGCCCGCGGCAGTACGGGCCAGGGCAGCCAGTCCCCCCGGACGCGGGCGTTCCCGATGCGGTAGTGGAGATGGCAGGCCGGATGCAGCGGTTGCCGCGGCACCTCGGCATCCACTCCGGCGGGATGGTGATCTGCGACCGGCCGGTGGGAGAGGTGTGCCCGGTGGAGTGGGCGCGGATGCCGGAGCGCAGCGTGCTGCAGTGGGACAAAGACGACTGCGCGTACGCGGGGCTCGTCAAGTTCGACCTGCTCGGCCTCGGCATGCTGACCGCCTTGCGGGACTGCTTCGAACTCGTGGAGCAGGCACACGGAATCCGCTGGACGCTAGCCTCGATCCCGCAGGAGGACCCTGGCGTCTACGTGATGCTGCAGAAGGCTGACACCGTCGGGGTGTTCCAGGTCGAGTCACGGGCTCAGATGGCGACCCTGCCGCGGCTGCGCCCGGAGAAGTTCTATGACCTGGTCGTGGAAGTAGCGCTGATCAGGCCGGGACCGATCCAGGGCGGTTCGGTGCACCCGTACATGCGCCGGCGGCACGGTGACGAGCAGCCTGACCTGCCGCATCCGCTGATGGAGCATGCGCTCGGCAAGACGCTCGGCGTTCCCCTGTTCCAGGAGCAGATGATGCAGATCGCCATCGACTGCGCCGGGTTCAGCCCGACCGAGGCCGACCGGCTGCGCCAGGCGATGAGTTCCAAGCGCGCGCCGGAGCGGATCGAGGAACTGCGCGAGCGGCTGCTGGCCGGCATGGCCGAGCGCGGCATCCCGCTCGATGTCGCGGAGGACATCTACGTCAAGATCCTGGCGTTCTCCAGCTACGGATTCCCCGAGTCGCACGCGATCAGCTTCGCCTACCTGGTGTACGCCAGCGCCTGGCTGAAGTGCTACTACCCGGCCGCGTTCACCGCTGCGCTGCTGCGTGCCCAGCCGATGGGCTTCTACGCGCCCGCCAGCCTCATCAGCGACGTGCGCCGGCACGGCGTCACGGTCCGCGGCGTGGACGTGAACGCCAGTGGCGTGCTGGCGACCCTGGAGAAGAACGAAGAGACCGGGAACGGGGCTTTTGCCGCTGATCCGCCCGCCGGGGGACTGCCGGCTCCGGGCCAGCCAGTGATCAGGCTCGGGCTGTCGGAAGTCCGCAACCTGGGCACCAGGGCGGCCGAGGAGATCGTGGCCGGCCAGCCGTATGCGGACCTGGAGGATTTTGCCCGGCGTACCACCGTGCCGGTCGCCGCGCTGGAGGCACTGGCCATGGGCGGCGCGTTCGGCTGCTTTGGCGTGAGCAGGCGGGAGGCGCTGTGGGCGGCGGGCGCCGCGGCGACCATCCGGGCGGATCAGCTGCCCGGCACGACACTGGGCATGACCGCGCCGCCGTTGCCGGCGATGACGGCCGCCGAGGAGACCTTCGCCGACCTGTGGGCGACCGGGACCTACGGGACGCACCCGATCGAGCACATCAGGACCATGCTCGACGAGCGGGGGGTGCTGCCCGCAGATCGCCTGACGGGCGCGGAGAATGGGAGGAACGTTCTCGTCGGCGGACTGGTCACGCACCGCCAGCAGCCGGGGACTGCGCGTGGCGTGGTCTTCCTCAGCCTGGAGGATGAGACCGGGATGGCCAACATCATCTGCCCGCCGAATGTGTGGCAGCGCTTCCGCAAGATCGGGGTGGACGCGAACGCGCTGCTCATCCACGGCCGGGTCGAGCGGCTGGACGGTGCTGTCAGCCTGCTGGCCACAAAACTAGAGCGGCTCCGCGTCGTCGCCGCTGCTCGCAGCCGCGACTTCCGCTAGCGGCCGGGTCAAGACTTCCGGCTAGTGGGGGTCAATTTGTATCTCCGTGCGAGAAGATGGTCGACTACGGGGGCGGCTAATCCCTGGTGCCACACCAGCGGACAACCGGCAAACGAGTGACATTAAGCGCGAGGAGAAGCATGCCCTTCGACGTTGCCCGCACGTTCGCGGAGCGTTCCGGGGAGAACTTTGCCCTACACGAGCGGTACATGAACCCCCAGCTATCCAGGACACTGAGGACGCTGGGGTTCGACCGCAACTACGTACGCGCAGAGGGCAGCTACCTCTACGACGACGCTGGCCAGCGGTACCTCGACTACCTGTCTGGCTTCGGGGTTTATGCCCTGGGAAGAAGCCACCCTGGCATCAAGGCAGCGCTCCACCAGGCGCTCGACCTGGACCTGCCCAACATGATCCAGATGGACTGCGCGCTCCTTCCCGGCCTCCTGGCCGAGCAGCTCGTCGCCCGGACGCACCCCGGCATCCAGCGGGTGTTCTTCTGCAACTCGGGGGCCGAGTCCATCGAGGCCGCCATCAAGTTCTCCCGTGCCTCGACCGGGCGGTCGAAGATCCTGTACGCCGAGCATGCCTTCCACGGACTCACGACTGGCGCCCTGGCGCTCAACGGTGGCAAGGAGTTCCGCAAGGGCTTCGGCACGCTTCTGGAGACCGCGGCCGTCCCGTTCGGCGACCTCGCGGCGCTTGAGCAGCAGTTGCAGGGCAAGGACGTGGCGGCATTCATCGTCGAGCCGATCCAGGGCAAGGGCGTCTACTGCGCGCCGGGCGAGTACTGGCGAGCCGCCCAGGACCTGTGCCGCCGCTACGGGACGCTGCTGGTCACCGACGAGGTTCAGACCGGGCTCGGACGCACCGGCCGGTTCTTGTGTCACGAGCACTGGGGCCTCGAGCCCGACATCATCACGATCTCCAAGGCGATGTCGGGCGGTTTCGTGCCGATCGGCGCCATGCTGACCACCGAGAAGATCTTCGCGAGCGTCTACGACTCCATGGAGGACGCGCTCAAGCACTCGACGACCTTCGGGCGCAATCAGATGGCCATGGTGGCGGGGCTTGCCACGCTCGCGGCCTTCGATGACGAAGACATCGTCGGGCGAGCGGAGCGCACCGGGGCTGAGTTGCAGGGCAAGCTGCGCGGACTGGCCGCGAAGTACGAGCTGATCAAGGATGTCCGCGGGATCGGGCTGATGGTCGGCATCGAGTTCGGCGAGCCCGAGTCGAAGTCGGCGGCTCGCCGGTTCCGGACCCTGGAGCGGTTGCGGACAGGCATGTTCTCGCAGATGGTCGTCGTGCCGCTGTTCCACCGCCACCGGATCATCACCCAAGTCGCTGCTGACAACGTCAACATCATCAAGCTGCTGCCGCCGCTGATCTCCGGATCAGAGGAGGTCGACTACTTCATCGCCGCGCTCGACGACGTCATGGCTGACGCACAGCGCGGCTCCGGCCTTACCGTTGAGTTCGGCCGCACCATGGTGCGCGGCGTCATGCACCGCAAGTCGCTGCGCAGCATCGCCAGTTCCAAGCCGGTGGCCGGCCGGGCCGCGCCAGCGGCTCCGGCTCCTGTGCCGCAGGATAAGGCCCGTGGTTCTAGTGCGGGCCAGGGCCGCTCTGGTGGCGCTGTCACAGCCAGCGACGTCCGGGAGCGTGCGCAAGATGAAGGGACCGCGGCCGCACCCGGCGATCTCGGGGATCCCGGCCGGTGGCCGTCGGCGGGTATCTCCGCTGCGAGCGATACCGGCTACCTGGCCGCGGTCGCGCCGCTCGAGCCGGGCGACCGGGTAGTCATTACCGGCGCGGCGGGGTTCATCGGGGCGGCGGTCGCTCGAGCAGTGCAGGCCAGGGGCGCTCATGTGGTCGCCGTCACCGAGCCGGGCGCGGATGACGGAAACCTTCGCGGTCTCGATGTCGAGCGTGCGGTGCTCGACATCCGCGACGCTGCGGGACTCCGGTCGGCCGTCGCGGGGGCTCGCTATGTCTTTCACCTTGCCGCGATCTACCGGTTCTGGGCTCGCGACCCGCAGATCTTTCACGAGGTCAACGTGGGCGGCACGCTCAATGTGATCGATGCCGTCCGGGCCGCCGGCGCGCAGCGCCTGGTGTACACCTCCACGGTCGGTGTCCTCGGCCTCGG
>Ga0335072_10012230_pt1 | contig 12256 bp, 11 predicted proteins | sample Lox_Sample_21_FD_206725 | JGI IMG/M metagenome (GOLD analysis project Ga0335072, IMG submission 206725) | Soil microbial communities from Loxahatchee National Wildlife Refuge, Florida, United States - Lox_Sample_2.1 | ecosystem: Environmental > Terrestrial > Soil > Wetlands | place: USA...
CGCACGGCGCGCCTCGGGCAGCTCCGGAAGTTTTCTCTTGATCTCGGACAAGAACTCCGCCGAAACAATCAGCGGCGGCAGATCGGGTTCGGGGAAATAGCGGTAATCGTGGGCCTGCTCTTTGGAGCGCATCGAATAGGTGCGGCCCTCGTTCGCATTCCATAGCCGCGTCTCCTGCACCACGCGGCCGCCTGATTCGATGATCTCGACCTGGCGCTCGATCTCGTACTCGAGCGCCGCGCGGATGAAGCGAAAGCTGTTGACGTTTTTCACCTCAGCCTTTGTGCCGAAGCGCTCCGCGCCTTTGAGACGCACGCTCACATTGGCGTCGCAGCGAAGCGATCCTTCTTCCATGTTGCAGTCCGAGACGCCGGTGTAGAGCAGGATCTCTTTGAGCCGCGTGAGGTATTCGAAGGCTTCGTCGGGAGTGCGGATGTCGGGCTCGCTCACAATCTCGGCGAGCGGCGTGCCGCAGCGGTTCAGGTCGAGATAGGTGCGCGTGGCGGAGTCGGCAAAGCCTTCGTGCAGGCTTTTGCCCGCGTCCTCTTCCATGTGCAGGCGCGTAATGCCGATGCGCTTCGTTCGGCCATCCAAAGTTGGAACTTCAATCCAGCCGTGCTCGGCGATCGGCTTGTCGAACTGCGAGATCTGGTAGCCCTTGGGCAGATCGGGATAGAAGTAATTCTTGCGCGCGAAGATCGACCGCTCGTTTACCGTGCAGTGCAGCGCCAGCGCCGCCAGCGTAGCGAATTCCACCGCTTTCTCATTGAGGACCGGCAGAGCTCCGGGCAAACCGAGGCACACCGGACAGACGTTCGTATTCGGAGCCGATCCAAATTTGTTGGCGCAGCCGCAAAAGATCTTGGAGGCCGTGAGCAGCTGCACGTGCACTTCAAGGCCGATCACCGGCTCATACTTAGCCAGAACGTCAGGAGAGATCGATACCGCGGCGGACATAGGTAGATTTTAGCGCGGCAGAGACACAACTCCGCTCACTCGGGGGATTGCGACACCGCTCCGGATCAATTTGTTTACGCTTGCGCTACGGGCGGGCGTGGGGCGGCTGTCTGCTGCGGCTGCGCGGGCTTTGGCCGGGCGGCGCCTTCTTTTTTGGACGGGGCGAGAATGGCGTGCAGGATGGTGCCTTCCATGCGTGGCATGAACTCGACGATCCCGGCGTCGCCTACGTCCTGAATGAGCCGGTTGATGATGTTGTAACCGAGTTCCCGGTGGGCCATCTGGCGACCGCGGAAGCGCAGGCTCGCTTTGACCTTGTCGCCTTCATTCAGAAAGCGGACTGCCTGGTTCTTTTTGGTCTGGTAATCGTGCTCATCCACGGTGACGGAGAACTTGACTTCCTTGACGACAATGACCTTCTGCCGTTTGCGGGCAGCGCGTTCACTCTTTTCTTTCTCGTAAAGATAGCGGCCGTAGTCCTGGATGCGGCAGACCGGCGGCACTGCATTGGGTGAAACCTCAACCAGGTCCAAGCCCCGCTCGCGGGCGATTTTGAGCGCCTCAAATGGCGGCAGAATACCGAGCTGCTCTCCGTTTTCGTCGATTACGCGAATCTCTCGCGCGCGAATTCGATCGTTGATGCGGATAAAGGACTTGGCCGAACGTTTATCGAGTGCGATGGTGCTCCTCCAGGCGCTGTGCTCGCTTCAAGAGCCCAGGGAAGGTCCCGGGCGCCGCCCGAGCCCACGGGCGCACACTGAGTATAGCATTGGCTCGGCTGGCCGCGATGCAGGCGGGTAACGAGGGTAATGGTCTGATCAGGATAGGCCGTGACGCACGGGCAGCCTCAGGATGGATGCACGTCCTGGAATGGCACGGTGTGCTTCCAGATGAAGGCCTCACCCAGATTCAGGTGCGCATTACCCTGAAAGTCAACGAAGCCCACTTTGTTCGCATCATAGATTGCCGAGGCCGACGGCATTTGCGGGGCGATCAGCACAAAGGTCGTGCCTCCGGGACCGGGCGTGGCATTGCGGCGCAGATCGAGCAGAGCCTTGCTGATCTGCGGTTCGGTTGCATCGGAGGCAACGGCGCAAGTGAGCGTCCGCTGGCGGCCGAACACGTCAATCGATGCCACAATCTCGCGCTGATGTCCCGGGCGAAACGGTTCCAGCTTGATCTCGCGCAGCCTCACGCCTGAAACCTGCTGAAGCACGGCTTTGAGCGCACCGGCTGCCTGCAATTCCACCAACACTTTTGAACCATTCTTTTTCATCGCATTCTCCGAGCTGCTCCATCCGGATTGCCGGTCCTTGCCGCGGCTGCTACCGTGCCGAGCAATGCTCCGAAGCCCGGCCGCTGTTCCGAATGGTGTGGCTGATTTGAGCCATGTTGGGGAATGGGCACTAATCCGGCAATGCACGAGGCCGTAACTTCAGGAGGCCACATGCATGTCGAAACATCACAGCTGCGCGGTGCGCTTAATGTAAAGGAATTCTTTCCGCAGGGAGTCATCTCAAGGGACGGAGACATCCTGCATGCCCGGTCATGAAAGACCTTGGCATTCAGCCAATCGCTGAGCCGGCGGTCGCAAATCACGGGCCGGAAGTTCCAAAATTCGGGTTTCAGCTCGCAGTTGATGCGCAACTCGCCAAGCCGCAGTTCGACCGAAGGGACTCGCTCAGGAAAATAATCGTGGACGTCGGCGTCGCGCAAAACTAAACCAAGAGTTTTGCGTCCGCTCGATTGAACTCTGACCAACATGACTTGCCTCCGCGCACAACACGCCGGAATAAGGTCAGCACAAGAGCTGGATCGCGTACGTAGCCGCCGGTGGCAGATGAGCAGAGCGAAGAATTCGCTCACTGGCTGGAAACGTGTGATCGTGGATTTACTTTTATGATGTGCTCATTCAGAGGCATTGTCAAGAAAAACCCCGCAAACACGCGCTTTCAACGCATCGAAGAAACGCATTCTTTACCATTGCGGCGCAGAATGCGTGAGGAACATCCGCATGCAAACCGCACGGAAATCAAAGAAGCGGCGCTGCTTCCAGCGCCAGCGCGCGATTGAGATGTCTCACTGTGATACGCAGTGATTGATTTGCGGACACACTACCTTCCATCTCCACAGGAAGAAAGTTTTCTGTCAGGGCGGCAGTGCGATTGCGTGCGGCGAGCGCGGCGGGTGTATGAAGCGTAATCGCCTGCAGTGTGCGGCCGATGAAGTTGCGCCTATGCATTTCGGTTTTTTCGGTCGCCAGCACGCGAAGCGCGGACATGCGCTCATCCACCACGGCTGCCGCGACGGGAGACTGCGCATGCAAAGTCCATCCACGCGTGCCGGGACGCGGCGAAAACGGAAACAGATGCAGATAGCCGAAGGGCAGCGCGCGCACAAAGGCCAGCGTCTCCCCGAACTCCGCATCGGTTTCACCAGGAAAGCCCACCATCACATCGGCGCCGATGGTGAGTTCCGCGCCCACTGCGCGCAGGAGTGCTTCGATTTTGTCTGCGTAGTGCCAAGGCCGGTAGCGGCGGTGCATGCGGCGGAGCACTGCATCGGAGCCGGACTGCAGCGGCAGGTGCGCATGACGCGCCAAACGTGTGCCGCCGAACTCGGCCATCAAGCCAATGAGCTCATCATCCCAATCCATCGGCTCGATCGAGCTGAGCCGCAGCCGCGGCAGGCTGGTCTGCGTGAGAATCTGGCGCACCAATCCTGCGAAAGTGGCGCGCGGCGTCAAGTCGCTGCCCCAGCGGCCGAGATTGATTCCCGACAGCACCAGCTCATTGCCGCCTGCGGCAACAAAGCCTTCTACCTGCTTCATCACCGTGGCGTAGGGCAGGCTTCTGGAGGAGCCGCGGGTCTGAGGAATGACACAGAACGTGCAGCGATTGCCGCAACCTTCCTGGATCTTGAGATTGGGCCGAGTCTGTACGGATGGCGCGATCTGCACTTCTTCAAGAAACGAGTGCGCGAAACGATCGTCGGCCCATATGGGCGCTGAAGCAGCCAGCAGCGACTCCACGCGGACCAGCTGATCGGGAGCGGGTGGCGGTGCAAGCGGTCCACGAGTGAGATCCAAAATGATCCGCGGCGCCAGGGCTTTGTGGCTGTTGCCGATGACCGCAGTCACGCCGGCCATGCCGGCCAGTTCCTGCGGGGCGCGCTGGGCATAGCATCCGGTGACCACAATCTTCGCCGCGGGATTTGCGCGGTGTGCGCGGCGAATGAAGGCACGCGCCTGCCGGTCCGCCTCTGCCGTGACGCTGCAGGTGTTGACAACCACCACGTCGGCCTCGGCCGTCCGATCTGCACTTTGCTGGCCCGTTCCACGCAGATGCGCGGCGATCGCCTCGCCATCGGCGCGCGCCGACCTGCAGCCGAAGTGCTCGATGTGGAATCCCGGCATCTCTCTTAGTTTACGGCCCGCTCACATGCCACGAACGAATGTCGGGCGTATATCATCACGCCATGCAAGCGAGCCACGAACCGGACCGTACCACGCCCCCGGAACTCGCGGGAGTGCTGCGCGAGCTTATGGATCGCGAACCGATCTTCCATCGACCGGAGTTCGGCACGACGCGGGCCGACTTTGAACGCATGACCCGGGAGGATTTCTGGGAGACGGGCGCTTCGGGCCGGCGCTACAGCCGCGCCGATGTGCTGGACGAGCTGGAAAGGCGCTATTCCAGTCCTCACGAAGATATCTGGGAAACGAGCGACTTCTGCTGCAGCGAGCTTGAGCCGGCGCTCTATCTGCTGACCTATACGCTCGTGCAGAACCATGTGCGCAAGACGCGCCGCACCACGATCTGGCAGCGGACCCGGGAAGGCTGGAAGATCGTCTACCACCAGGGCACGATCGTGGAGTAGCGCACCGGGATACCGCGCATCAAGATTGGGAATCAGGCATCCGATATACTTGAAAAGGGGCTAAACGCGCCTTCGCAGCCTCTTCCCAGCACATGCCCTCTTCCTCCGCCGCCAGTCTCTCTGCAAGCACTCGCGCCGCATCCAGAAGCGAGATATGGCGCATTATGGGCTACGTCTACTTCACGTTCATCTGCTATCTTTCCATCGGCTTGCCCCTGGCGGTATTGCCGCCCTATGTGCATCTGCGGATGGGCTATAGCGCCGTACTCGCCGGGCTGGTCATCAGCATCCAGTACATTGCCACGCTGGCCAGCCGGCCCTGGGCCGGGCGCATCTCTGACCGCCAGGGTGCAAAGCTCTCCGTTATCTGGGGGATGATGGCCTGCACTATCAGCGCGGCATTTCTCGTGGCCGCGGCGGGGCTTTACTCCATGCACATCCACTCGCTCAGCTTCTGGAGTCTCATCCTGAGCCGCCTGGTCCTGGGCATTGGTGAAAGCCTCGGCTCAACCGGCGCAACGCTTTGGGGCATCACCGCCGCCGGGCCGGAGGCGACCGCCAAGGTGATCTCCTACAACGGCATCTGCACCTATGGCGCCATGGCGCTGGGTGCGCCGCTGGGTGTCGTCATGGACCAGCAATGGGGCCTGGCCTCGCTGGGAATCTTCACCATCTTCATCAGCGCGTTCAGCCTGGCGGTTGCGATGCGGAAGGATCCCGTGCCGGTGATACCGGGTGAGCATCTGCCCTTCACCCATGTGCTGGGCCGCGTGGCGCCGCACGGCATGGGACTGGCGCTAGGCGGCGTCTGCTACAGCGTGCTGGCCACGTTCATTACGCTGTTTTATGCCGCGCGCCACTGGAACGGCGCCGCACTGTGCCTTACTGCTTTTGGCGTCGCCTTTATCCTGGCCCGTCTCTTCTTTATCCAGACCATCAATGCCTATGGCGGATTTCCCGTGGCCATTGTCTGCCTTTGTGTCGAGACCATCGGGTTGTTTCTGCTCTGGCGCTCCAACTCGCCGTCGGTCGCGCTTACCGGCGCGTCCCTCGGCGGCTTTGGCTTTTCGCTGGTCTTCCCGGCTATCGGCGTGGAAGCAGTAAAGCGCGTTCCGGAAAATAACCGCGGCACCGCGCTGGGCGTGTTCACCGCATTCGCCGATGTTTCGTTCTTCCTGGTCGGGCCCATCGCCGGTGCGGTGATCGGCTGGTTTGGTTACAGCAGCGTTTTTCTCTTTGCGCTCATCAGCGTGCTTGCCGCGCTGGGGATTGTCATCGTGCTCAAGCAGACACAGCGGACCGAATCTCAACCTGCGGGAGAATAGAACGGAGTCCCCTCGACTGGGTGAAATACGCACTCTGCCCGCCTACTCGTAGCGAATCGCCTTCACCGGATCGAGCGCCGCAGCCCGGCGCGCCGGCAACCAACAGGCGAAGAGGCCTACCGACCCCAGCAGGACGCTGACCGACATCAACAGAACCGGGTCTGACGCGGGGGCGCCGATAGGCATGCTCGCCATCATGCGGATCACGGGAAAAGCCGCGGCCACCCCCAGGGTGAGCCCCACAACAATCTGCCCCACCCCGCGCCTCATCACCAAAGCGAGGATGTTGCGCGCATTCGCGCCCAGAGCCATGCGGACGCCAATCTCCTGTGTGCGGCTGCTGGTTGCCTGCGCGATGACGGCGTAGATTCCGACGGCAGCCATGAGCAGGGCGATCAGTGCGAATCCGGTAAACAGCTTACTGAACAGGTGCAGATACCACTGCTGATGTGCAATCGCCTGCGGCAGCATGTACACATCGCGCAAGGGCAGGTCCTGGTCGAGGCTTTGCACGGCGGCGCGCACGGCCGATGTCGGGTTGCCATCGGACTCCACGACCAGCGCCGCACCGTTCCAACCCTCCTGGCGATAGGGCACATAGAGAAGCGGTTTGGGATCCTTCTCGTCCAGTTGCTGCACAATGTTCGCCGAGACACCAACTACCGTGATCCAGTCGCCCGGCTGGCCTTTGTCATCGTAGAAACGGAACCGCTTCCCGATCGGGCTTTGATTGAGCCAGAAGTGGGTGGCGCACTCGCGGGTGAGAATGGCCACTTTGTGATTAGCCGTGCCATCCATTTCGGTGAAGTCGCGGCCCGTCAGAATAGGCAGGTGGATGGCATCGAGATAACCCGGACTTTGTAGGACGAAAGCAACCTCGGGCCGATGCGACGCGTCAGGAACCGGAGTTGCGTGCTCGATCTCGACCGCTCGCGTATTTGCTCCCAGGCCGGGCAGGTCTGATGCCAGCGCCACGCGGGTCACGCCAGGCATAGTCCTCAGGCGCGGCAACAGCTGGTCGTAGAAACGCTCGCGCGCGTCGGCGTCTTTATAACGTGCATCAGGAAAATCGATGCGCGCCGTCATGATCTGCTGCACAGGCACATCAGGATTCGCAGCCAAGGCCCGTAACAGGCTGTGGACAAAAACGCCTGCCCCGGTGAGCAGCACGAGCGTGAGCGCAAACTGAAAAACGACCATCACGGCAGAGAGCCAGCCGCCACGATGTCTGCCCACGCTGCGCACTCCCTCTTTGAGCACATCATTGAGATCCACGTGGGAAGAGCGCAGCGCCGGAGCCATGCCGAACAAGAGGCCGCTCACAATGCACAGCGCGGCGAAGTAGCCGAAGACCTGGTAATCCATCGTGAACTGGACCCAATAAGGCTTGCCGACATTTTGCGTGGAGAGATCGAACCAATGAACCCCTAGTAGCGCCAGCACCAGGCCGAGCAGTCCGCCTAGCACACTGAGCAGAACACTCTCAATCAGCAGCTGGCGAATCATCCGCCACCGCGCAGCGCCGAGCGCGGCGCGAATCGACATCTCGCGCTGGCGGCCGAGGGCGCGGCTCAGCATCATGTTCGCGACGTTCGCGCAGGCGATGAGCAGCACGAATCCAACCGCAGCCTGCATGAGCAGAAAGATCATGCGGATGTTGCCGCCATTGTATTGCTCGTTGAACGTCTGGACGGTGACGCCGACGTCTTTATCGGTATCGGGATACTGCGCGGCGAGGCGGCCGGCAATTGCACTCAAATCGGCGCGGGCCTGGGCAATGGACGTACCCGGCTTGAGCGTGGCAAAGAGTTGCAGCGGGCGGTTGGTGCGCTTTTCAAGATCCGGTGTGGGGACCAGCGGCATCCACATGTCGATGGTGGAGGGAAACTTAAATCCCTTGGGCATGACGCCGATAATCGTCGCCGGCTTTTCATTCACGCGCACCTGCCGGCCGATCACCTTCGGCGAACCGGCGTAACGATCTTGCCAGATGCCGTATCCGAGCAGGAGAACGGGCGAAGCGCCGGGCTTGTCGTCGCCCGGAATGAATCCGCGGCCCAGCACTGGCGGAATATGCAGCATCTCGAAGATGCCCGACGAGGCCCGTTCCATTTGATACGCCTGCGGAGGCACGCCATTCTCGCTCAGAATGCCCTCTTCGTCGCTCGCGGCCTCCAGCGCCTCAAAGGACGAAGACTGCGCGCGATAATCGCGGAAATCCGGATAGGAGACGCGCATCGCGTTGTTGTTGCTGCGCGTCAGGCTGCGGTCGCGGATCGCCACCAGGCGCGATCCACCGGGAACGGGCACCGGCTTGAACAAAGCCGCATTGGTCAGCGTAAAGACCATGGTGTTGAGACCGATGCCCAAAGCCAGTGTCGCCACTACGGCGGCGGAGAACCAGCGATGGGCAAAAATCATGCGCAGGGCGAACCGCAGGTCGTGTGTCATCACCAGACATACGGGTATGGGGCGGCGGATGTTTCACTGATCTTCGAAAATTGCCGGGACCAAATCCACGAGTAGCCGAGATCACCCAGGAGGGAGAGCACTCCTGCTGGCGCAGCGGGCTGCTATTCTGGGCACTCACCGGGCTCAATCCGTTTCTGCCGCCGTGCGAAAAGGGAGACCGACGTGGTGAAACTTTCGAGGATCGCTCCGGAACTGCCCGCCGTGGACCTGGAATCAGCGCTGGAACACTACAGACGGAAGCTGGGTTTCGAGTCAGGATGCGAATGCGTTCGGGCGACTATGCAATGGGGCAATCGTGATTTTCGCTTGCGCGACGAATTCGGGAATGAGATCAAGTTTACTGAGCCGCTGACCGAGGATGAAGCGAAGCACGCAGAACAGCTCTGATCGTTGTTCTGGACTTTCCTTTGCCATCTGCATGCAAAACGGCCACCCCGAAGGGTGGCCGCTGACCGTTCACTGACAGCTGATCACTGTCAGCTGCGTGTTCTACCGCTCGTTCTTGCGCCAGTTGATCAGATCGCCCAGAGTCGTGGTCGAGCTTGAAACCGGATGCTTGTGGCTCTCCTGCTTGTAGCTCTCTACCTGAGCACGGCTGGCTTCGTGCCCCACAGCGCGCAGGCTCAAGCCAACCTTCTTCTCTTCCACGTTGATCTTGATGATCTTGAAGTCGTGCTCCTGGCCCGCTTCAAGCTTGGCGTGTGCATCGCCGGAGTCGCCGGCCTCGGAGATGTGGCATAGACCCTCTACGCCCTCCGCGATTTCGACGAACGCGCCGAACTGCGCCGTGCGCAGCACCTTGCCGTGGACCACGTCGCCCACACGATGCGTGGCAAAGAAGCTCTCCCAGACATCGGGCTGAAGCTGCTTGATGCCGAGGCTCAGGCGGCGGTTCTGCGGCTCAACACCGAGAACAACGGCCTTCACCTTTTCGCCTTTCTTCACAACTTCCGAAGGATGCTTCACGCGCTTGGTCCAACTCAGGTTCGAGACATGTACCAGACCATCGATGCCGTCCTCGATCTCGATGAACGCGCCGAAATCGGTAAGATTGCGGACGCGGCCTTCGACGATCGTTCCCACGGGATAACGCTCGGTGAGGTTCTCCCACGGATTCTCCAGGAGCTGCTTCATGCCCAGCGAGATACGCCGATCTGCGGGGTTCACGCTCAGCACCACCGTGTCGACCTCGTCGCCGGGCTTGACCAGCTTGGAGGGGTGCTTGAGCCGCTTCGACCAGGTCATCTCGGAGAGATGAACCAGGCCCTCGATGCCCTGCTCCAGCTCGATAAACGCGCCGTAATCGGTCACCGACAGCACGCGGCCGTGCACGCGCGCACCCACCGGGTAGCGCTCGGTTGCGTCGAGCCAGGGATCAGGCGTCAACTGCTTGAAACCCAGTGAGACGCGCTGCTTGTCTTTGTCGAACTTGAGCACCTTCACCTGGATCTCATCGCCCACATTGACCAGGTCGCGGGGATGCGTGAGCCGGCCCCAGCTCATGTCGGTGATGTGCAGCAGGCCGTCGATGCCGCCGAGATCAACAAACGCGCCGTAGTCGGTAAGGTTCTTCACTGTACCGGTAAGCACCGCGCCTTCGCCCAGATGCTCCATCGTGGCGGAGCGCTTGGAGTTCTGCTCTTCCTCGAGCAACTCCTTGCGGCTCACCACCACATTGCCGCGCTTCTTGTTGAGCTTGATGACCCGAACTTCGATCTGCTGGCCGAGATAGCCGTCAAGGTTGCGTACGGGGCGAATCTCGAGCTGCGATCCGGGCAGGAACGCCTTGAGGCCGATGTCCACGGTCAGGCCGCCCTTCACGCGGCTCACCACCGTGCCCATCACCGGCGTCTTCTCGTTCGCGGCCTTCTCAATCGAGTCCCACACGCGCAGGCGCTGCGCCCGCTCGTAGCTCACCAGGTAGCCACCCTCGGGCTCTTCGCGCTCGATGACCACGTCGATGATGTCGCCGGGATGGAACTTCACCGCACCGGTATGGTCGACCACCTGCTCCAGGGGCACCAACCCCTCGGACTTCAGGCCTACGTCCACCACCAGGTGCTTTTCCGTCTGCTTGATCACAGTGCCCGGGACAAGCTTGTCTCCATAGGCTTCGACGGCAGCGGCCTCGGCAGCCTGCTCGCGTTCGAACGCTTCGAGCGCTGCGGAGAAATCTTCCGCTGCATCCTGTGTGCCTGCAGACTCGCCGGCAGACACTGTCGGATGCGCCGCGTGCGTCGGCTCGGAATCGGCGTACGGGTGTGCGGGAACCTGAGATTCTTCCGCCGGCCGGGTTGTATGGGTATCGGCGTCCAGCATATGTGCTTCGACAGCGTCAGCAGTCTCAAGGTTGGACGTGGATTCGTACGACGGCTGATCGAGTTCCGTCGCAGGGTCTAGAGTAGGGGTTTCCAATTCGGTGTTCAGGGTTATGCTCTCGGGTTCGGGATTGAGGACGTTTGCCATTCCTACCAGCTCCGGGATTTCTCGCTGTGCGGTGGTCTGGGCCTGCCGCTGGTCGGCTCCCTCGCCGCGATTGCCGCAGCCCGGGCGCCTTCCTCGTCCCTGCCGTTGCACTCTATAGCGAACCGGTTGAAGTTTTCCGAAGCGACAGCGTCCCCAGTGCACTTGCGCTAGGGAACGGGGAGCGACTGTCTCCTTGGGAAACACCCGGCAGGCAATGGCTTGCTGGAGGGCGGCCGCAACTCACTGCTGGAAATCCGCGCAGGAAGCTACGCTCACGAGTGTAGCAATCTCTGCAAGCCAGCGTCAAACTGCCTTTTCGATGCGCCGTCCCATGAGCCGGTGTTACAAAAACTCGCCCCCGCTTGCGCAAGGCCTCATGCCGCATGGATCGCGGCACAGGCAAATACCGGCTGCAGACGCCCTCTATACTGAACCGTACGGCCCTGAACCGGGCGACTCGGCGAGAAAATGGAACGCTTCTGGACCCCCTGGCGCTACACCTACGTCACTACGGCGGATAAAGCTGTGCGTCTCGGTATCCCCGAAGCTCTTTCCGCATGGCCCGGGGATACCGGCTGCGTGTTTTGCAATCTCATCGCTGCCGTCGACCACGCAATCGAACAGGGGATGGAGCGGGAAGACGCGGAGGCCGCCGCCGGGCTGATTCTTCGCGCGAAACACTGTTTCATCTGCCTGAATGCCTTCCCGTACACATCGGGCCATGTGATGGCGATGCCCTACGCGCATCTTGACCGGCTCGCCCGGCTGCCGGAAGAAGCGGCGCACGAGCTGATGGATCTAACACAGCTCACCGAGCGCGCGCTCGACCGGGTTTACACGCCGCACGGCTTCAACTTCGGTATGAATGTGGGCCAGGCCGCCGGCGCGGGCGTTGCCGGCCACATCCACCTGCACGCCATGCCGCGCTGGATCGGCGATACCAGCTTTATCACCACCGTGGGCGAGACACGCGTGCTTCCGGAAGATCTGGATACCACCTGGAAGCGGCTGCGTGCGGCCTTCGCGGAGCTGGCCGCCGAGCAGGTTGGCAAGCCCGCTCGGTAGCGACAGGCACAACTTCAGAGCTTCTCTAAATCGGCACAGGCTTCCCGATTGCGGACCCGCATCAAGGAAGTCACTCGTTTCCAGCCGCTTTT
>Ga0335072_10012232_pt1 | contig 12255 bp, 7 predicted proteins | sample Lox_Sample_21_FD_206725 | JGI IMG/M metagenome (GOLD analysis project Ga0335072, IMG submission 206725) | Soil microbial communities from Loxahatchee National Wildlife Refuge, Florida, United States - Lox_Sample_2.1 | ecosystem: Environmental > Terrestrial > Soil > Wetlands | place: USA: Florida...
TCGGCGTCCCCCGATACGGCGATGACGGTGGCCGACGGCAACTCGGTGATCGCGGTGCAGACCTCCGAGGACGGACTGCGGTTCTACTGGAACCAGTACGGCACCAACAACTGGCACGGCGAGCAGGTCGCCGCGAACGGCACCACCTTCTCCCAGCCAGCCATCGCCCAGGTCGGCAACACCGTCGTGATCGCGGTCGAGGGCGTCTACAACAGCATGGACCTGTACTGGCAGACCAACGGCGCCAGCGGCTGGAACGCCGAGACCGTGTCCACGATTCGGACGACCTACTCCGCGCCGTCACTCGTCCAGAACGGCAACACCACGATCATCGCCGCTGAAGGCCCCAGCAACAGCCTCGACTTCTACTGGGCATTCAATGGCACCACCAACTGGTACCCCGAAGTCGTGGCCGGTGCCGGGACCACGTTCTCCGCGCCTGCGATCGCGGCCAATACGGCTGGCAATGGCGTGAACATCGTTGCCGAGGGACCCAGCGACAGCCTGGACTTCTACTGGGCGATCAACGGCACCGCCACCTGGTACCCCGAGGTCGTGGCCGGCGCCGGCTCCATCGACTCGGCTCCCGCGATTGTCGCCCAGAACAACGGCGTCAACATCGTGGCGGCCAACGGGAGCCTCGGGTCGACCTTCTGGTGGGCCTTCAACGGCTCCCCGACCTGGACCCCGTCCACCGTGGCGGGCGGAGACATCAGCGGCCCGTCGATCGTGGCCTACCCCGGCGACCCCGGCGGAGTCCACGTCGTAGCCAGGGGACTGTTCGGCGACAGCCCGGGCGTCAGCACGAACGTCAACGGCAGCGGCACCTGGACGTGGACCGCGCTCTATAACAACGGACCCGCGGCACCAATCGCCACGGGCGTCCCGTCGGTCACCATGAACAACGGCAGCGAGAACATCGCCTTCGAAGACACCCAGGGCGACCTTCTCTTCTACTGGGAAGACAGTTCCGGGGCATTTCACGGGGAAACCGTGGACACCGCCGCCAACCTGTAACCGGGCCCCGGGTCGGCGGCCGCCTCCTGCCGGAGGCGGTCGCCGGCGTTCAGCGGCCGAGACTATGGTCGACGCCGATCAGAGTTGGGACCAGCTACGGAAGCCGCATCCGCGGCTGCTCGGCCAAAACTTCTGAAATTCTTGGCCGGAAATACGACGACGACTTCTGTACCTTCCCGTCTGCACGAAGAATCGGAGTGCCATTGGCATCGAGCTTACTCATGTTTGAACGATGAACCTCATGCAAGACTAGGTCGAGGTCGATACCGTACGTCAGGGCAGTTCCGTATACCACATACATGATATCCGCGAGAGCATCAGCAATACCAGTGAGATCTTTCATCTTGGACGCATGTATGAATTCCTGAACCTCTTCTTCCAGCAGGTCGACGCGCAAGCTAGCGAGTCCTTCATCGACATCGACATCTGGCCGTTCTTGCATCGGCAATCCAAACGCGGCGTGAAAGGCGCCCACAGCTCTTGCGGCGTAACTGCGCGGGGTTGCGCTTGCCGGGCACGGATCGGGATAGATAGAGAATGCCCGACCTTCATCGCAGAGTTCGACGACTGTCCGGTCCGCACCGGCCAAACCCGGCGGAAGCTGGTTGCTCGGGAACCAATCCAGGGTACTGGCCCGTTCTGAGTCCCTGCTGAACCCCTGGCCGTCCCGCGTTGTGGCCGTGAAGAAGAGACGGAGCTCTTCTTCAACTCCCACACTATGCATGACGTGGCCAAGGCGGAGATCGTCAGCATCGATGAGAACGCCAACTTCCCGCTCTGCGATTCGCATCAGCGCCTGAATCACGGACTCGCCACGCTGCACCGAACCCATGGGTAACGTATAACTACTGTCGGCGGCGCCCCCTTGCTCCAGGAGCAGAATAGAGTTCCTATCAGTAAGTAAGAGACCCACCCGCACATCGGCTAGTAGCTGGCCACTGGCCGTGCTGTCGGCCGCAAAGCTAAGTGTCGTTGCCACGGCTTAATGCTTCCCGCGCTTCCGGTTGAGTCATTCCTAATCGAAGAAGGGAAGCGTACAAGGAACTCCCTGTGGATCGCCATGTGTATAACAAAGACATTCCTGTGGACGGGGGCTTTCGGATCAGCTAGGAGCTGTGCACAACCCGTCCGGGTCGGCCACAACGACCAGCGCAAATGGATTCCGAGCAACCTTGTAAGCCTGTGGAGAAAGTACTATCCAAGATCTTTTGCAAGGAGGGCACCTGGCACTAAATGGTACGTCCTGGACGTTACTCCACCATCAGGTAGTGCGACCGATCCCAGGATGCCACGCGTTCCCGCAGCGTGTCGAGCGCGGCCTGGATGCCGTCGGTCAATTCTGAGTCGACAGATATGCAGAAGAATGAACGTACGCCGAAGGCACCGAAACGCACCGTTCGAATCCGCAGTGAGGACGAGATGCCAGTGCTCAAGGTCGAGTATATGCGTTCGCGTTGCGTTTCCCAGGCCAAACGACTGCCATGCTGATACAACACAACACCGGCACCGCCAGAAATGAGCGCAGCGATCTCAGCGACAGTTACATACTTGCTAGCGAGCGGGGAAGACGCTGAGACCGAGCGGACCGCGTGGCAGTCTGCCGCTTCACGTTCGAGATGGGCGACCCCAGGCAGCTAGGCCGCCTGCTGCGCGCGGTCCGCGCCATCGATGGCGTCTACGACGTTTACCGCATCGAAGAATAGCGACCCGAACTGACCAATCAAGATCAGTGTTTTTTACGCTCTGGCGCGGCCGAATCTGGGCCGGCGCTCGTTAGCCGAGGTACTGATTGTCCGACCACGGAACGATGGGATGATAAATCGCGTATGCCCTACGAGCGATAACCAGAAAACTCGGAGTTCTGGCACGCCGGCTCGCTCTTCGACTCTATAGTCATCGACGTCAAGGCACCGTGGCGGACATCTGAGACGTGCTCGATTTGCCGGAACGCCCATTCGAGACACGGTGAATATTTGTCATGGAAGTTGCCATGTCTGATGTTTCTGACCGCTTCCGTCTGGCTACCGCCGCAAAGAATGAGGTGGAGGAGCGATGTGGCGTAGAACGTTTGCTGTTTCGATTGCGATCGCGGTATGCCTGTGCCTGACATCGCTAGCCCAAGCATCTGTTGCGGGCGGGCACACAATTGTGGGCGCCCGGTTCGTGAATGCAGCGACCCCGCCGCCGGGTGCCTACACAGGTATCTACGTCGCACCTGGCTCAACCGTAACGGTCGCTGGCAGTGGTATTGCGTACTATGGGCCGGACTACTGTACGCCGACAGACGACTCACACAGTACAGATCCAGACGGCAACCGGCCCGGCTGCGGGAAGAAGTTCGACCGGGCTGCCACCCTGCCGTCAGCCCCGATCGGGGAGTTGCTGGCGAAAACGGCGTGCGACAAAACGTACACGCCCGTCGGGACGGGCGGAACGTTCCAGTCGATCGAGGGTGGCGAGCTTTACCTTCTTTACAATGACTCTTTCTACGCGGACAACTCTGGTGGCTACCAAGCCAAAATCACCGTGCTACCGCCGCCGCCAAACTACACGGCTCCGGCCGTTTGCCACCACTATGACGTGGCGATGCAGGCCTGGATCCCGGAACGCAAAGTGGTGGACCCGCTCTATCCCGTCGCGCTCCCGTTCCTTTCTTCTGTGCCTTCGCCCATCGAGGCCCTGCTGGCAGCAGCCGGCGATCCGCCTGGGTGCTTGTCGGGTCCTGCTTTGACACCGTCGGACGATTATGTCGTGCGTTCGGTATACAAAGGTGACGGCCACAGCGACTACGGAACGGGCACCTACCGCGAAGCGAGGGAAGTCACCTTCGATTCTGATGGAAGCAAAATTTATAATCTTGCCCTCAATCAATCGCTGGCCTCCCCGGTAACCGTCCGGACGCACACGATCAGGGACCGGACCACAGGAAAAGTCTCTTCCTGCACCGACATGGTGACCGATCCAGAGGAAGCACCGCCTCCGACATCGAGCGGAAACGGCTTCGCGATGCAATATGACAGGAAGGATGGCTTAGCGGCGCTCGCGGATCCGCTTGCGGCGGAACTCTCGGCCGCCCTCGCCGTGCTCCTGCACATCAATATCAACGTATCGACGCCACCGGTCGCGGGAACGATCAGCGGGACGGTTAGTCCGTCGGGCGACCTCGCTCTTAACTTCACGCACCCGACCTTCCCGAGCCTCGGCCTGCGGGTGAAGATCGACGGATCGGTGGTACTCGGTGGCCTGGTGAACGACGTATCGTGCTTGGGGCCGCGCCAGGTTCTTGGTGTTGGCGGAGTCGTGCGGCTCGTCACGGGCCTGAATACCAGCACCACGACTCGGCTCGTCGCGGTCCCGAAGGGAAACAGGACGGTGAGCATCCCCAGTCCGCTCTGCTGGACTCAGGGTCTGCCGTGACGAGCAAGGGGCTCAGGCCGGGATGGCGGCGCGGCGCAGGCGGTCTCGGCATGCCGCCGTGCTCGGCGGCCGCGCTCACGGGCGCTTCAGGAACCTGAAATAGAACGCCCCGAATACCAGGACGATCCCGACGTTGACCGCGAGCCGTGGCCAGAAGTGGTTCCTGAAGAACAGCACGTCCACGCCGACCACGACGGCGGCCAGCGCGAGCACGTAGAGCACGATGCCTGCCTTGCTGCCCACGGCTTCGTTCTACTCCGCGGGACCGTGCGAAGCAAGGACGGGAAACGCGATGGCATGGCGGGCTGCGCGCGCGCTAGGGTCGGCAGCAGGTTAGAGGAACGTGCCGATGCCCGCGCGCAAGCAGCATTCCGGTCCGCCTGTCCGGCAGACGAAGGTCAGCCGGAGGCAGGCTGATGAGGCGCGGGACGAGCTGGCGGCCGGCGGCCTGTCGCATCAGGAACGGCGCAAGCTTCATTCGGTGATCCGCGCCCGGAACGCTGAAACAGACCGGCGGAGCCTCGAGTTCCGGCATATCGCCGTCGTCGTCGCCGGGGCACTTGCCGCGATGGCGGTGGTTGCCGTGTCGATCGGGCTGGTTTCCGCGATCCAGGTTGCTCGCGGACAGGGCACGACCGGGACCTTCATCGTTGGATACCGGACGTCGTGCCGGGCCGGATGCGCGTGGGTGGGGACGTTCCGGTATCCCGATGGCGACATGGTGTCCGGTGTCATCTATGCCAGTGGCCTGCCGCCCGGCGACGGGCCAGGTAACAGCATCCCAGCCGTTGAAACGGGGGGAACGCGATATGTCTACCCCCCGCATGACTCGCTCAGGTGGGTGGGCGACCTGCTCCTGGTGCTGCTCGTCGGTGCCGCGGTCGGCTTCCTCCTGCTGGTGAGCCCGGTTGCGCTGCGCAAGCGCACCGCGTCCCGTACCGGAGCCGGCTGACGGTCTCGAACAGGACACGACGGGGCAAAAAACGTTGAGGCCCCCGGCCGCTGGGCCTATATTCGGTGACCATAAGACAAACGTTTCTCTTAGGCACCGGCAGCCTGGGCTGCCGGGAGTTCGCCGGGTGAAGGAGATGCGCCGATGGAGTCGCCCCCACAGCGGCAGGGCAGGTCCAGGTTCAGGTTCAGGCGGCGCGGCGGGATGCTCGCCGTCGTCGCAGGGGCGGCAGCGCTTGCCCTGGTCGCGGGTGCCTGCAGCAGCAACGGCAGCGGCAGCGGCAGCGGCAGCGGGTCGTCGAACGGCGCGCCGGTGAAGGGCGGCACGGCCACGATGGCGGAGTTTCCTTCGAGCCCGCCGAACTACGTCTTCCCGTTCATGAACAGCACCTACGCGAGCAACTCCAACATCTTCGACCTGCAGTGGCTGATGTACCGGCCGCTGTACTGGTTCGGCAACGGCGCGCAGCCCACGCTGAACACCACGCTGAGCCTGGCCTACCCGGCCACCTTCAGCGGCACCAAGGTCACGGTCAAGCTGAAGAACTACAAGTGGTCCAACGGCACCCAGGTGACCGCGCAGGATGTGGTGTTCTGGCTGAACATGCTGGAGGCCGTGCCGCAGGACTGGGGCCTCGGCACCGGGTTCCCGCAGGACGTGCATGACATCACGGTTGTCAGCCCGACCGAGCTGACCATGGTGATGAACAAGGCGTACAACCCCACCTGGTTCCAGTACAACGAGCTGAGCCAGATCACGCCGATGCCGGCCGCCTGGGACCGGACCGCCTCGGGCCCGTCCAACTGCGACACGACGGTCAGCGACTGCGCCGCCGTCTACAACTACCTGAACAGCCAGGCCCAGGACACGGGCAGTTACGCGACCTCCCCGATCTGGCAGATCGTGGACGGGCCGTGGCACCTGAGCGCGTTCAACTCCGACGGGCACATGACGTTCGAGCCGAACAAGTCGTATTCCGGGCCGGTGAAGCCGAAGCTGGCCGCGTTCTCGGAGGTGCCGTTCACCACCGACTCGGCCGAGTACGACGTGCTGCAGTCGTCCAACTCCAGCACCAAGATCGACTACGGCTACCTGCCCCCCGAGGACGCCCCGGATAAGCCGGCCGGTGCGACGACCGGCGCCAACCCGCTGCGCAACTACACCCTGGCGCCGCTGTACGCGTTCGGGATCGACTACTACTCGATCAACGAGCAAGCCACCACGGGCAACGCGCCGATCCTGAAGCAGCTGTACTTCCGTGAGGCGATGGCCTACCTGACCAACCAGGAGGCGGTGATCAAGGGCCCGCTGCGCGGTTACGGCGTGCCCACGGTCGGGCCGGTCGGCAGCACGCCGGCCACCGAGTTCCTGTCGCCGACCGGCAAGTCGCAGACCTCCTCCGGTGTCGGCCCGTTCCCGTTCAGCGTGGCCAAGGCGAAGGCCCTGCTGACCAGCCACGGCTGGAAGGTCGTCCCGGGCGGGACCAGCACCTGCGTCGACCCGGCCAAGTGCGGGCCGGGCATCGCCGCGGGCAAGCCGCTGAGCTTCGTCTTCCCTTACGCGAGCGGGGTCTCCTGGATCACGTCGATGATGGCCCAACTGCAGTCGAACGCGGCGCAGGTCGGCATCAAGCTGAACCTGGAGCCGAAGCCGGCCGCGCAGGTAGGCGCGGGAGGCAACTGCGTCGTGGGCAAGATCCCGTGCAACTGGGACATGGCCTACTACGGCAACGGCTGGACGTTCTCGCCAGACTTCCTGCCGACCGGCGACACGCTGTTCATGTGCGGCGCCGTGGCGAACATCGGCGGGTACTGCAGCCAGACCAACGACTCGCTGATCCAGAAGACGCTGACCAGCCCCAGCCTGCAGGACATGTACTCCTGGCAGGACTACCTGGCCCCGCAGCTTCCTGAGGAGTGGGCACCGGATGCCGCGGCCCAGTTGACCGAGATCGCCAGCAACCTGAAGGGCGCCCTGCCGCAGAGCTCGACGCTCAGCATCAACCCGGAGAACTGGTATTTCGTGAAGTAGCTGGCAGCCCGCCGGTGACGCCGCATTCGTCACCGGCGGGCCACCAGGCGGACGACTCGGACCGGGCTACCGGCGCCGCGAGTTCATTCTCGGAGCAGGTCCGCGACGTACTGCCGTAGCTCGGCGCAGATCGGATCCTTCGCCGGGATCGCGTGCACGCTCAGGACCAGGTTCAGCGCGCTCAGGAAATACTCGTCGGGCTGCCGGAAATCTCCGTAGACCCGGCCCTGGAGAAGTGGCGGCAGGGCGTTCTGCGGGGTTCCGCTGAGCAGGATCGGCAGCACGGTCTGCTTGCGGCTCTCCGTGCCGGTGAGCCGCTGACCGATCAGGTCTCCTTCGGCAGCGACGACGAACCCGCCCATGGGCGTGTCGTTGTCGTACTTCTCCCGGTAGAGCGGCGTGCCGACCACGACGACCGTGTCGGCGCCCGCGACCTGCTCGACGAAGCGCGCCACGCTGGAGCCGATCCGCGCGTTCTCCCAGCGGTCCAGGATCACGGTGATGCCGGCCTTGGCCAGGTCGGTGGCGAGCTCGCGCTCCACCCACTGCTCGTGCTCGGGGTTGCCCCAGGCGTAGCTGATGAAACAGGTCGGCTGGTCGGCGGGTTCGGGCGCCAGCCAGGAGGTGAACCGGAACAGGGCCTGCTCGAATCGCGACCGCAGGTCCGCTGTGCGGCGCTGGGCGTCCAGGTCAGCGCTCTGATGGTGGGTGAGCTGGATCGGGACATCGGCACGCGGCAGACAGAGCCGCTCGCCGCACCGGGTGCAGAAGACGGTGTCGATGCCGTCGGCGAGCTGTTCCCGGACGACGGCCCGGTTGAGCTGGTGTCCCTGGCCGCACGCCACCGGCTCGAATCTGCGCACGGTCAGATCGCGGCGGCCCAGGAAGCTCTCGAACAGGCCCTGGAACAGCATGCGGATCGAATCCCCGGCCTCCGCGCCGAAATAGAGCACGAAGTCAAGTTCGCCCTCGCGTTCGGCCTCGAGGCGGAACCCGCACACCAGAGCATCGCCGACCACGTACTCGGCCTGGTTGCGCCATTGGTTTGTGCGCGTGAACACCTCGGTGTACCCGAGCAGCACCACCAGCGAGGCGTAGACGTTCGACACGGCCCCGGTCACCGTGTAGGCGACCCCGTCGCTGATCGGCCGCGGGTTCTTCACGGCCGGCCGCTTGAGGTTGATCAGCTCAGGAAAGACCAGGTAGACGCGCGAGTTCAGCGGGTCGGTCTCCCGGAAGCACACGCTGTGCTCCAGGAACATCGCGACCGCCGAGTCCAGCAGGACGTCGCGCTCGTCGGCGTCCAGGCTGTCCAGCTCCGGGAACACGTAATCGCCGGCCAGCACCCGCTGCTCCTCCAGCGAGCCCAGGCCCTTCGGGTTGCGGCGCGCCTCCAGCACGATCGAGGCCGCGACGTTGTTGAGCAGGTCCGGGCGCAGCAGGATCCGCGGCTCTCCGGCCGAGGTCCGCAGCAGCGCCACGTAACCGTGGTTGACGAGGTGCCCGACCGCCGCGAACATCTCCGCGTCGCTGAACTGCCGCGCCAGGTCGTCGCGCTCGAGCATCTCCCGCAACTCGGCCGGGTCGACGATCACCCGCGCGTCGTGGTCGCTCTCCTTCAGGCCGAGCACCGCGTCCTTGATCCGCTTGAAGGTCGCGGTGGTCACGGTCGGCGGCCGGGACTCCCAGTCGATCGCGCCGCGCATAAGCGCCACCAGATCGGCCAGCCCGTCGCCGGCGAGCGCGCTCGTCGTCACGTGCGCCCGGATGCCGCGCTCGGCGCAGAACCGGTCGATCTCAGCGGCGGCCAGCCGGGCCGCGCCGCGATCAGCGCGCGCCGCCACCAAGATCACTTCACGCTTCCGGCCTTCCTGCCCGGACCCCGCCACCGCGCCGAACTGACGCAGCCAGTAGTCCACGCTGCGCAGCGGGTCGTCATCGCGGGTCGGGTCGAACAGAACCAGTGCCACGTCGGCGTCATCGAGAAACAGCGCGTGGATCAGCCGGTAGTCGGGCTGGCCGGCCAGGTCCCACAGGATCGTCTCACACTGGGCGCCGTCAGCGCGGGTGGCTGCGAGCTCATCGAGGAGCCAGAACTGCTGACCGTGGGTGGAGCGATGGTCCTTGAACTCGCCATGCGCGAGCCGGTAGCCGAGCCCGGTCTTGCCCACGCCGGACTCGCCGACCAGCACGATCTTCGCCGAACTGTATGTGACGCTGGACGGCCGGGACTGGCCGAGCAGGCGATCCGGATCGAGCTGCCAGATGTGGACGACGGCGTCGTCGTCGCTCCCCTTCTCGGACCCGGCCGCCGCCAGCAGGGGCAGGCTGGGGTGAAACGCCAGGCGCGGAGACCACTCGCTGCGGCCGGGCTCGGGGATCGCCGCCACCGGGGTCCAGGACGCGCAGTCCCACAGCCGCACCAGGCCGTCGCGGCCTTTCGAGGCCAGCAGCCGCCCGTCCGCCAAGAACGAAACGCTCCGGACGTTGTCGGCGTGACCCTCGAGCGTCCGTACCAGGCGGCCGGAACCCGGTTCCCAGATCTTGATGGTGTTGTCCCAGCTCGCGCTGACGAGCACCCGGCCATCGGGGGAAAAGGCGAGGCAGCTCACGTGGTTGGAGTGATGAATGAAGTGGGCGAGGATCCCGCCGTTCGAGGCGTCCCACACACCGCCGACCTTCTCGCCGGCTGCGGCGACGGTCGCGCCGGTGGGGTCGAAAGCGACCGCCCTGACCCAGTCTCCGCTGACCTCGAGCAGGCGATGCCGAACCGTTCCCGTTTCGGCATCGATCAGCACGGAACGATGCTCGCCGCCCGCGGCCAGGTCCTCGCGGCGGGGGCTGAACGCCAGCGAGTAATACGGCGTATTTCGCAGGGTTCTCAGCAACTTCCAATTGCCGACCCGCCACAGCTTGACCGTGTTGTCGTGGCCGCCGGTCGCGAGAACCTTTCCGGCTCGGTCAAATACGGCCGCGCGGATTTGGCTCTTGTGCGCGGTGATCGTGTGCCGATGCTGGTACGAGACGCCGTCCCAGATGCGCACGGTTTTATCTTTCGAGGCCGTGGCCAGCAGCTTCCCGTCCGGCGACCATGCGACGTCGCCGAGGGCGTCGCCATGGCCGCGCAGCGTGGCGACGAGTTGGACCCCCTCAGGAACGACCGTCGTCGGGGCCGGCGGAGCGGCCGTCATAATGCACCTTCTCGGGCCACGGTCCCCCCTCCCGTAGGGCAAGCTGGCACCGATCGTAGCTGACATGGCCGGCCTTCCCCGGTGCCCCGAGTACCCGCGGCGGGCCGCGGCCGATGGGGGATGCATCCTTGCAGCGCGACGCGATGGCCGTTCCCGGCTCCGAGCCCGGACGGACGAGCCTGGCGCCGCCTACGAATAACGGAGGGTGAGCAGGGCGGCGAGGGTTTCCTTGGTGGCCTGCACGCGCTCGGCTCCGACCATCGCCACGAGCCGGGCGTCCACGTCAACGGCGGCGGCGTACACGGCCTCCGACGCGGCCGCTCCCCTGTCGGTAAGAGTGAGCAACACCCGCCGCCGGTCCCCGGGATCTTCTGCTCGCTCCGCGTAACCGCGGACGACCAGCGTGTCCACCAGCTCGCCGGCGGTCTGCTTCGATACGCCCAGGTCGCCGATGACCTCGCTCAGCGCCCGGCCGTCCGGGCCGATGAGCCCGAGGACGTAGCCGCCGTTGGGCGGCATGTCGGTGAACCCCGCCGCGGCCAGGGCGTCCCTGACGAACAGGCCGTACACGCCGCGGCCAGGCCGCAGCAGCACCGGCAGCACGGACTCCGGGGAAAGCCTTGGGTCATCGCTCATGCCTAGCAGCGTATAGAACAGTGTATTGACAGTCAAGATACTAGACAGTCCAAACTCCGGACAGCATCGGGCGCAGCCGGGGCACACCCATGACTGCCATGTGATGTAACGCCCAGGCCCCCGGTCAACCTGGTCTCTCAGCCGAAGTAGATGGTCTCGGGGTTGAGTGTCTTGCCGCGCACCGGGGCGTTCAGGAAGCTGGTGCCCGGCATCTCCGCGGCAGTGATCTTGTACGGGTTCTTCTTGCCGGCCTTGATACCGCGGGGAACGGTGATCGGGCAGCTAAAGTACCCGGCCGAGGCGCTCCAGGAGCAATAGGCGGCGGATGCCTTGATGCCCGGGCCCGACAGGGTCGCGCGGAGTTCCTTGGCGCCTGCGAGCGAGGCCGCGATGATCCCGGACACCGCGACGTCGGCCGGGTTGACCAATCGGAACCTCGCGGTGATCAGGGTGGTGTAGCCGGGCAGGGTGGTGTTGGGCCGGGGGGTGATGTAGCCGGTGAACCGGTACTCGAGCGCGCCAGCGCAGCCTGTCGAGTGCGCGCTGGCGCTCGTGCCGTCCGGGCAGGTGGCGCCGGACCAGGTGACCGATGCGACGTCCGCCTTGAACAGATCGGCGCCCGCGAGGTCGTCACCGCTCATGTTCGAGCTCACCAGAGAGGCGCCCGCCGCGTCCGCGCCGGAGAGCTGGGCGTCGACCATGCTGAGGTAGCTGACCTGGGCGCCGGCCAGATCGGCGCCGGACAGGTTCGCGCGATCGAGCCCGGACTCACTGAAGTTGGTGGCGGTCAGGTTGGCGCCGGACAGGTTCGCCCCGGTGAAGTTCGCGTCGGCGGCATCCGCGCCCGCGAGATCGGTGCCGGCGAGGTCGACGCCGGAGAGGTCGTCTGTGTACAGGGTGGCGCCCGGGCCGATCAGGAAGCCCGATCGCAGGGACCAGTCCGCTGGCAGCGAGGCGGGCGTGCCGGTGATCCCGCCGGAGTGGACCTCGTTCAGCGTGGCGCCGGCCAGG
>Ga0335072_10012233_pt1 | contig 12255 bp, 9 predicted proteins | sample Lox_Sample_21_FD_206725 | JGI IMG/M metagenome (GOLD analysis project Ga0335072, IMG submission 206725) | Soil microbial communities from Loxahatchee National Wildlife Refuge, Florida, United States - Lox_Sample_2.1 | ecosystem: Environmental > Terrestrial > Soil > Wetlands | place: USA: Florida...
AGGCCGGGCAGCCGCAGAGCCGTGGACTTATTCAGAACGCCGACGTCCTTGCCATCGAGCCATAGCTCGGTATTGTCCATGTTGGTCTGGACCACGAGCGTGCCGTATTGAAGGCCTGCCAGAGACCCAGGTTTCGCATGGTCGGGATTGAATGCCAGAACCATGTTCGGGTCGAAGCTTCCCCGTTCCGAGGTTGGATTCTGCCTTCCCTGCGTTGCCTGGCGCACGTTCTCATGGACGTATTCCGCCAGTTCATCGGCGGTGATAACTCCGTCGCCGTTGGCATCGGCAGCACCGGACAGGCCATTGACAACGTAATACGTAAAGATCCCGTGGCCGCCGCCCCAGTCCGGGCTTTCAAAACTTTGCTCGCGGTCACGGCTTGCGGTAAGGGAAAAGAGCGACTGGCGCAGATCAAGCAGCAGATGGTTCAGCTGCGTCGGGTCGGTTTCCGGCGTAATGGCGCCACTGTGACATGCATCGGTGATCAGCACCTTCCACTTCCCCTGGATCTTTGTGCCAATCAGTTCGCCGAGGGTGTCCATGGGGATCGCTGTGGCGGCCAGATGGTGGAGGTCCGTATCGTAGGGGGCCAGATAGCCCTTGCCGCCGGAGATGAATCCGTGTCCGGCGAAATAGATCAGGACGCGATCGTTGGGCGCGCTCACCGAGGGCAGCCAGGTTTCCAGTTCGTGCAGAATGTTCGCCTGCGTCGCCTGATCGTTCGTGAGCATGTGCACGTGGCTGGCAGGAAATTCACCGCCCTGCTGACTAATCAGTGTGGTGTAGATCGACTCGGCATCGCGATCGGGATAGCGCAGCTGGGCGGATGCGGGAAGGTTGGCATAGTGCGCGATGCCGACGACGAGAGCATAGCTCTGCGGCACGACTCCGCTGGGCGCGGGCACAGTCTCAGCGGGATGGACCGGCTTCAGATCGCGCGCGTTGCCATTGGGATTCTGCGGAGATGTCGAATCCGGTTGCTGAGTTTGAGCGCGGAGCACCGGAGATCCCAAAAACAGAAAAGCCGCCATGCAGGCAACGACAGCGGCAACCATCAACGAAGGGCGACGCATACGGACCTCCTTTCTGCCCTCACTCGCGATGAGCGAGGCGGAAGGTATAGATGATCGGAAAAGCCGCGTGAGATGCGGGTTGGATGGCGGTGCTGTCGCCGTCATCGGTCAGAATAATATCTCTGGAAGCGGTGCGCGCAAGCGGAACCAGTTCTCTGGGGACGGCAGCGCCCGGAGCCAGGGGCGCAATCCCAGCCGAATGATCGATGCAGTCGCCCCGCGCCTTGAAAATCGCATCGTCGCAGCGCGGAAGCAGGATGGGTCCGGGCTTACTCTCGGGAACGGAGTTGCCAGGTGCAGCCGGGGGGAGGCTCATCGGGCTGGCGCTCACGACAAAATAGAGAACATCAAAGCCTGCCGGTCCGCTGATCTGGAACCAACCATCCCCGTTGGCCGGGATGACTTCCATACGATTCGGATCGATGCGATTTTCACCCTCCGTTGCGCCTGCGGCCGGGAAGAGCGTATCCGTTTCTCCGCTGGTGCCCTGATCGACCACATAAAGATAGCCTGCAATACGGCTGGTCAATCGGAAGCGCAGAATGTCGCCGTTGTGGAAGACGGTGTCCTGAGGAACGGCTTTCGCGCTGTCGCCCTGCTTTTGCTCAAGGCGGATGGAGACCGCGCCCGCCGATTCGGCCGCCCGTGCAGAGAAGGCAGAGCCAAGCCAGAACGCAAGAATGGCGGCCAACAGCCCACAACCATGCAAGCGCGACATCATCCTGAAAACCTTGCTGGCCTGCGGGCTAATGACCATGTCGGCTCAAAGGGAACGAGATGATGGCGGGGCCAGGCGCTCCCACTGAAGGATTGCCGGGCGTGATGGTAGTCGAGCTCCCTCGCGTCAGGACAATTCCGATCGCCGTGCCTGCTGCTGCGCCCGCCACCCCAATGATGATCAGAGAGGTTTTCAGGGAAAGTCCATGCGCGACCGCCGCCGATTCGGCGGCCTGCTGGCCCGAGGAGGGAGCCTGGGAGACGTTCTTCTGCTGGATCGTGGTTTCAGTTGTGGAGCCGTTCCAGGTGACCCGCACGCGAATCTGGAAGTCACCGGAGACATTGTTGGGACGCATCGCCTGCGCCGCTGCTCGGCCGGTCTCGTCGGTCAGCGTCGAATACATGCGAGCTCCGTTCGCAAAGGTCGCCCCGGGTCCTGAATCAGGCAAAAGGAAAAGCACGAAGGCGCCGGCAATCGGCTTGTGATTCTCATCTTCTACCTGCACGATCGGCTCGCGGGCGGTCCGCTGGCGGATATCGTTGAGCGCGCCCTCTCCATCCAGGATCGTAATCAGGACTTTGGGAGTCGCCGGCACCGCCGGAGCCGGAGTTTCCTGCGTCCACGCCGCGGGTACCACGAGGCAGGACAGCAGGACGCCCAGGACAGGAAAACGTGCGTTCAAGTGCATAGTTCCTCCGCTGTGTGGCTACTGCGCGGTCTCCGGTTGCGAATCCCCTTTGGAATTTGACAAGGTCACTGTTACCGTTCCCACGCTGCTCGCATCGGAGTTAAGCGTGAAAGGCTGCGTATAGAGAAAAGTCGTACCGAAATTGTCCGACGTCGACGACTCGTACCAGGTGGTAAATGGAACGGTCAGCGGCACAATGAAATCCGTGGATCGCAGCGAGTGTCCGCTTGCCGGCGTGAAGTGGAAATGAGCCTCTGTCATGTCTCGCGTCGAGGAGAGGCCGAGGACTTCCACGGTCAGCCCATCTCCGTTGCGGTTGAGCGTCACCGACGTGATGATCGGTGGCTCCGCGGGAACCACAATCGCGACCGGAACCAGCGAGGCCGGCGTGACATCGACTCCGTTTGCATTGAGCTTCACGGTCAGCGTGATGGTTCCCGCCGTTGAGCCTGGCGAGAAATCAATCGCCGGAATCGCTGCAGAGCTGTTCGCAGGGATCTGGATCACATCGGTGGTCGTGTTGTCAGGAAATAAGACCGCGGGATCTCCTACCGTGTTCGGAGGATCAGGGGTAAAGCTCAGCGTGAGGGTGGCTGTGATGGCAGCCGGATATGGACTCACCGTCAGGGTGATCGACGAATCCTGCCCCGCGCTCACGGTAGCAGGAACGCTCGCGCTGGCTGTGGCCTGGCCGACAACCACCGTAATGGATTGTGTTGCCTGCGCGCCGCTGTAATCGAACGAATCCGTGGGTGCAAAAGTGGCCGTCACTCTCGTCGTTCCAGGAGGCAAAACGGTTCCGGCTGGCTGCGAATAAGTGAACGAACCTGGAATATTCGCCGTTGCATTCAGCTGCGCGGCTCCCAGCGGCGTTCCATATTGCATCGTCGCGGGAGGGGGCCAGGTAATCGTGGGTACCGTCTGGGTAACCGTGACAATCACGCCCGGCGAAGTGCTGGCATTGAAGTTTGCGTCAGACAAAAAGCTGGCTGTCAGCGTATGCATTCCGACGGGGAGAGTCTGCGGCGCGGTGGTGAGCGCTGCCTGCGACGATGCCGAATTGATCAGAACGTACGCGGTGGCATTCGCATTCGGGGAGACTGGCTCCGTTGTGCTCCTCGCGATGTCCGGCAAACCATCGGCGTTGAAGTCGCCGATGGCACTGATCGAGGTCACTGCAGTCGTGCCCGCCAGGGCAGTCACTGCTGCGAAGTGGCCTGTTCCGTCGTTGAGCAGCAATGCCAGCGAACCGTCGACGCCGGTAGAGAGAATGTCCGGATATCCGTCGGCATTGAAGTCGGCGACGGCGATCGCAGCCGGTTCTATCGGCGGATCCACTGTCGATGCGACCGACAGGTTGCCCTGTCCATCGTTGAACAGGACAACGATGGACGCTGGAGCATTGTCCGCTCCCTCGTTGGCGACGATCACGTCGGAGAAGCCCGTCTTCCGCAAATCGGCGGCCTGGATGGCGATCGGATTCGTTCCTTCCGAAACAATACTGGGCGTGCCAAACGTGCCATCGCCGTTTCCGAGGTACACGGCAGTGTCGCCGGCATCGACCACCGCACCCTCTCCATCCAGCAACCGGCCGGCAACGACAAGATCAGCATGCCCGCTCACCGTAAAGTGGCCGGAAGCGATGACGAAGGTCTGAAAGGTCTCCCCCGGAACTACGGGGGGCGGCGCGGAGACGAATGTTTTGAAAGTCCCGGGACCTGCGGCACCAGCGTTCAGAGCCACACCGACCAGATCATTCGAATACGACCCGTTAGCAGCGTAGGCGACGTCCGGATAACCGTCGCCATTGAAATCATCCGTGGCAATCGACGCGCTGGGGTAATTGCAGTCGCAGCTGATCCCCGATTGGTCTGCACTGATGACACTGCCTGCGACATTGAAGGTGCCGTCCGACTTCCCGGGGAGGACGTAGAATTCGTTGCCCGCAAAACCCGGAACTCCTGTCGTGGAGTACCCGTAGAGCAGGACATCCGGAGTTCCATCGTGGTTGAAGTCTGCCACCAGGTAGCCATTCACCCCTGGCGTGTAACCGGTCAGGCCGCTGTTCGTGATCTGATAGGTCGCTGCGGACTGGTAGAGACTGGCGCCTTGTCCGGAGTAGATCGTAAGTTCGGGCAGGTACGTCAGATTGGGTCCTGTGACCGCGTACCAATCCAGGATGCCCAGCGTCGCTGTTTTTCCGCTTCCGCCGTTCAGCGTGAAGATGCCGTATGGCCCATTTCCCACGTTGGTTGCGGTAGGTGGCAACGGAAAGCCTTCCGTCGAAGGGATGGGAGTCAGTGGAGCTGTGCCCAGCGAGTTTGTCCCGTCGTAAAAAAACTGCACCGAGCCGGTCGGCATTCCCGCCGCTCCCTGAGCGGGGTTCACCGTAGAACTCATCGGCAGGCTCCCCGGCAATTGCAGGTACTGGCTGTTGCTGGTGATCGTGGTGGTGCTGGCGGCCTTCTGACCGAAGGCCACCAGAGACAGGAGAAGAAAACACCCTGCGAGAACGACGCTGCGCTGCAACTCTCGAATCGGCGACAGCATCATCGCAGCGCTCCGTGAGGTTTCGTACCGAGAGCACCATCCACCGGCAGAAATGCCAGCCGTGGCGCCGAACCGTTCCCGTCGTACGCCCAGACCGTTCCCGTCCCTGGAGCGTTCACGCGAAAGACCAGATTGCCGGCCAGCGGGTCCAGCATCGACGGCGAGCATCGGCAGAGCGTGCGCGCCGCAGCCGATTGGCCGGACAGGTCGATCCGCACCAGCGTACCGCTGGCCTGATTGGCGATCACCGCCCAGTGGCCATCCGCCGAAGCTCGAATCGCGAAGGGTTGCGCGACGCCATCGGAAGGACCCGCGACCGGAACAAGATTCAGATTGCCGGTCAGGTTGCCAGCTTCCACCACGGTGTTCGTACCGGCGTCGGCCAGCATGGCCGATGGGGCTCCCGGCAGAAACGCGAGCGCGCCGAGCCGCGACAGCGTGGTCACGATTCGGGGGCTCGAATTCCCTGCAGCGAGAAACTGCACGGCAGCGGTACCATCCGCGCGCTGCGAGGCCGTCAGGATTGATCCATCATCGGCAACGGCGGCGGCACCGGCGGGCTCGGCAAAGGAGACGCGGCTGCTCGTGGGCCTGGAAAGCAGCCCCTGCAGGAGGATGCCGCCGGAACCATCGGAGGACAGCGCGAGAGCCGCCGTGCACGATGGGCTGAAGACAATCTGCGGTTTGGAAATCGTCTCGCTCGTGACTGAGGCGGGCAAACCCTGTGGTAATGCTCCCAGGGACAGGCCTCCGGCGCTCGTCGTCAGGATGGCGATCTTTCCTCGAACGCAGGCCAATGCCCCCGAGTAGGTGCCGTCATTATCGATCGCCGGGCCTTCACTCGCCGCCCCGGGCACGCCATAGAGCAAACGAAGGCCGCCGGCCTGCGGATCCCACCACGCACCCAGCAAAGGGCCGGCCGCAACGGTCTGGGCGCCGGGATTCCCGGTCGATCCGCTGGCCAGCGGATGCGTTGTGGAGCCGCACGAGGCAAGAGCGAACGCAACAACGGAAAACAAGATGGCAGATAACGGCCGGCTCGGCCAACAGCTCATGGGAGCACCCTCCTTCCATGAGGATTTTGGGCGTTTGGGGAAAGTGAGAAAGAGAGCGCCCATGATGGTGCGTGATCCGGCAGAAAAAGTCAACTCAAAAGTGCCTCATACGATACGTTCCTGTTTGATAACGGCTGCTCGCAAAACTGGCCCCGCCCGTTCTAACCCTTCAGACCGTTGCGAGCATGACGGAATGCGGTCGCAGTACGTGCCGCAAAGAGACCAGGCTGTTATCAAAAGCGGATATGCCCTACGCAAAAGCGGCCTGGGTATTGCGCTCCCGATGCCTTCGCAGTGAAAGCGGCTATTAATGGAGTGATGAATCCTGCCCGGCCGTTACAACACGGAGGCAGGGTAAAACCTCCGCCGGCATTTCAGAGACCCACGGTGAAGCGGCGCGCAGCTATGATGATTGGAACTCAGGGAGGCGTGGGTGAAGCTTCTGGCGAAATTTAACCTGGTGCTCGTTCTTATCTTCGGCATCGGCATGGGCCTGATTGCCAGCAACGCATATAGCTTTCTGATGGATCAGGCACGACAGGCGGTGCTCGAGCAGGCGGAACTGATGTCGGCCGATGCGAGTGCGACCAAAGAATATACCGACCAGCAGGTAAGCCCGATTCTGGAGAAAACGCCCGAACACAACGATCACTTCCTGTCGCAAACCATTCCCTTCTACGCTGCAAATGCGACCTTTCAACTGCTGCGCTCCACTCGCCCCGACTACACGCTGCGCGAAGCGGCGCTGAATCCGACCAACCTCGATGACCGTGCAACCGAGTGGGAAGCTGATCTCATCAACTACTTCCGCGACAATCCAGGCCAGAAGCAACATGTCGGTCAGCGAAATACTCCGACGGGTCCAGTGCTTTATGTCGCCGCACCGATCGTTGCCGAATCCGGATGCCTCAGCTGTCACAGCCAGCCGTCGGCAGCACCGACCGCCATGATTGATCACTACGGACGCGATCACGGCTTTGGCTGGACGCAAAACCAGATTATCGGGGCACAGATCGTCTCTGTACCGATGTCGGTCCCCGTGAGCATGGCCAGGAGAGGGTTTCGCGATCTGCTCGTGGGTCTGGGAGCCATCTTTCTCCTCACCATCATCCTCATCGATCTGGCCATGTACTTCCTCGTAATCCGGCCGTTGCGCCGCGTCTCCAGGAATGCCGACGTTATCAGCAAAGGTGAAATCGATATGCCGGCGCTCCAGGTAAAAGGCCGCGATGAGATTGCCGAGGTAACGGCATCGTTCAACCGGATGCACACCAGCCTGCTCAAAGCGTTTGAAATGCTGAACGGGTGATCTACTGACGCTTCATGCGCAGGAATGCGGCGCGATCGGCATCGGAGCTGATCTGCCTCGCCGCCTCCTGGTAGATGAAATCGAGATCATCGGACTGAGCGGCCAGCTTCTTCACGACGAACTTCGCCACGGGTCCGATATAGACAGCGAGCTTGCGGCTGATCTCCTCCAGAGGCAGACTTTGCAGACCGCTCGAGGATGCGGGTTTCTGCTGCAAGCCTGCTGCGGACGGGCGCGGGCCCGATGACGACGCGGGGGGAACGAGGGCCGGCGCGGGCGGGGACGGGTAGCCATGCTGTCCGCGGTCTGCGGGAAGAGCGGCATCGATCGCGCGCAGAAACTGCTCGGCCGAGGCATATCGCTGGTCGGGAATCTTCACCAGCGCCCGCATCACCGCCTCCGACAAAGGGAGCGGAACGAACGGCGCCACTTCATGAGCGGGTGGCGGAATCTGGTGCAGATGAGCCACCATCACTTCGTAGTCGCTGGCGCCGCTGATGGGAAGCCGTCCCGTGATCAGCTCATACAGGGTTACACCGACGGCATAGAGGTCCGATCTCGATGTCGCTTTCCCGCCGCTCACCTGCTCGGGAGACATGTAGTTCAGGGAGCCCAGCAGATAACCCGCGTGGGTCAGATCGGTCGAGCGGCCGGTAATGGCAATGCCGAAATCCAGCAGCTTCACCTGACCCTCCCGCGTGATCATGATGTTCGACGGTTTTATGTCGCGGTGCACTACCCCCAGGGCATGGGCATAAATCAGGGCCTGCAGAGTTTGCGTGATGTAGCGGAGCGCTTCCGGCAAGGGAATCGCAACTCTCGCCCGGCGATCGCGCAGAGTTTCGCCCTCGATCAGCTCCATGACCATGGCGAGTTGACTCTCGTAGTAGAAGGCGGTATGCAGCGAGGCGATGTTAGGGTGATTCAGAGTCGCGAGGGTTTGGACTTCACGGCGGAAGCGCTCGACCATCTCGGGAGTGCCGGACTGGCCAGGGAGGAGGATTTTCATGGCTTCGCGCCGCTCGGAGATCAGGTGCCGGACCTCGTAGACGACGCCCAGACCGCCCGCTCCCAGTTGCGCGACGACCTGGTAGTCGCCGATTCTCTGTCCCGGTTCAATTGCCATGTCTGACGCAGGAATACGAGCTGAATTGCGGACGCACCCTTGCATCATAGCGCCCAGTTGCGGGCTCCGTCTGCACGCGTCGGTTCGTCGTCTCGGGATGCCCGGCGGACTTCACGCTGGCGGGGCGACTCGGATCCACTGCATGAAGCGGTCAAGGTCAGGACGGATCCCCAGCAGTTCAGACTCGATGGTCGTGAGAGTCACGATGCCGATCCATCGATCGCAGCGCACATAGTGCTGGACCTGAAAAACCGAGGCTTGTTGCAACGACTGATGCCTGACCATGAGCAGCGCTGCTTCGGTGGCGCTGGGAAAGGCGACCGGCGCCGGCCCTGCGATCATTGGATCCTGAAAGGTCCGTCGCAGCAAGGTCACCTGCGCCCGGATGTACAGCTCGAGCTGATTGCCTGCGAGCAGTTCATCTTCCTTCAGGCAAATATTGCTGACCACGCTGCCTGTCGCCTTCTGCATGCCGAAACCGGGCATCCACGTCCAGCCCGCCGGAATCGCCGGAATGACCCAGCGCCCAATGCGCGCTTCGGAATTGCCGGCGATTTGTGGTTGGGTGCTCATTCTCGACTCAGGATTTGCGAATCACGCGCCTCCACCGGCGCCCTCAGGGAATTCCTGCCGCAGCGCACAACTGATACGCAGACGTAACCAGGGCCGTCTCGAGTGCGTCCAGAACCTGCGCATGTGCCGGTCCTGCGAAGGTCAGCGGAAATCCGTCCAGATCCTTCGCCAGTCCGCGCTTGTCCTCGGCGCTCGCAAGAATCGGCCCTGGCATCCCTGCGCGAAACGCCTCCGCTGCTTCTCGAGCAGCCGCATTCTGCCGTTCCAGCAAAGGCAGCGCTTTATCCTGCCAGGCGCGAAAAGCAGGAGCTGAGGCAAGCTGTGGATCCCGAGCCGCATCTGTAACCGCGGCGGTTACGGCTGCAACGAAAGCATTGAACGCGCTGCTGAAGCGGTCAACCAGCGCGGGCGGGACATTCCGGATCGGATCCGTCACGGCCTGCCCTTGTTCGACCACGGCGAAGAATGGATGGACCCAGGCGCGACCGTGCCCGGAGGGACGTAAAGCTGTGTTCCGCCCCCGGCGAACTGTCCCTGGCTGGACGCTGGGCCCATCCAGGCCTTCAGGCCCGCTGGGGGCACCACCGCGACCGCGACCGCGACCTTGCCATCGTCATTCCACTTCGGTTTCACGGAGCATTGTGAGCGCCAGCTCTCTTCACTGTCGGGCAGATTCGGTGTCCAATACCCACCGGCGGGATCGGAATTGTCGTCGATCACGCGGTACAACGTTGTGTTCGGTGGAACATTGACGGGCTGCACCGCCTCGAAATTCGGCGTTTCCTTTGCCGGCAAATCGGGCCAGCCTGCCTGCCGCAGTGTGATGGGAGGAAGACGGCCGCCAACCGGGGCAGAGGTCTTGATCGTACCGTCCTGTTGCAGTTCCGACTGCAGACTCGACGCGGCTGCCGGAGGCGCCGGAACTGCTACTGGCACACCCATCGCCTGGACCCCGCTGACGGCTCCAATCATGCCGCCAGCGCCGGCCATGCCGACAAGAACGGTCTCGCACCCCATGACGGCCACATCCGGAGGCCCAACGCACACCAGTTCATCGGTCACGCGCGACTGCGGCATATCGCCGACAAGCACCGTGGGAGAACCGAGAATGAAAGGACCTCCCACATGCGGCACCACCCCCGTGACCATCGGGCAAAGGTGATTGTCGCCAATGCGCGATGCGGGCAGCATCCCGATGAGGACGGTCGGGAATCCGAGCACAACAATGCCGCCGTGTGCCGTTTGACTCGTGATGGTGCAGGCTGGCATTCCCATGGTTCGTCTCGCTTAGCTTTTGGGTTTGGAAGGCGGATCGTCGCCCGGGAACCTGGGATCGGTCGGCGCGGTCGGACTCTGGGGCGACTGCGGGTCTTCCGGCGAACCAGGAGAGCCAGGAATGGCTGCCCCGCCGCTGTTGATCATCACCAGCGTTCCCTGGATCACGACACCTTCCGGCCCTACAGAAACAAACCCACCGGGACCGGAGAGGCACACACTCAGGCCGCCCTCAATGACCACATTCATGCCGCCCTTGATATGAATCTCTTCACCGGATTCGATGACGTGCAGGATCCCGGTTTTGTTGAACTGGTTCATACCCACCTGCAGCGACTGGGTCATGCCAACCTTCTCATTGCGGTTCATGCCCACTTTGATGTTCGAGTTTTGTCCGATGTCCTCCATCAGGTTCGATCCGATCTTGTGATCCCGGTCAGCGCCGATCTCCACCACCTGATTGCCGTTCACCTTGAGGTGCGCTTCGCCCTCTACCAGGGCGAGTTCTTTCCCCTTCACATGCCGGTGGGAGTCGGCATCGACTTCTTCAAACTGATTCGACTTGATGGTGGAGTGCTGCTCGTGCCCCACCAGGGTGTGCCAGTCATTCTCCACGTGCAGATCGTAGTCGCGCTCCGCATTCATGAAGATTTGCTCTTTCCCTTTGAGGTCTTCGAAGCGCAGCTCATTGGCATTGGCAGCGCCACCATCCTTCGAACTGCGCGTCAGCACGCCGGAAAGCGTGTACTGACCCGCCGGATCGTATTTCGGCATGTTCACGCCGTTGTAGACCGAGCCCACCACAATCGGCTGGTCCGGGTCCCCTTCGATAAAGTCGATCAGCACCTCATCGCCGGTGCGCGGCCAGAAATAAGTGCCCCATCCTTTTCCCGCCCATGGCTGTGCGACCCGCAGCAGCGTATTGTCCGGCGTATGTTCTTTACGCTCGCGGTCCCACCAGAACTGCACACAGACGCGGCCGTACTTATCCATGAAGGAATCTTCGCCCTCCGGTGTCACCACCAGCCCGGTGTGCATTCCGTGCACCACCGGCTTCGGCGTCAGAATCGCGGCGCGGTAAGGAATCGACGAAGGCACAGCCGTGAAACGGTTGGAATAGGGCTTCGGCTCGGCCGCGGCGCGGGTACGCCACGAGGGCATCTGATGCACGTCGTGTTCGATCCGCGTCACCAGATATTTGGTGTTGAGCTTTTCCAGGCGGTGCTCCTCCAGCTCCATCGTGAATCCGGTCATCAGGCAAATCGCGTTCGACTTTCCTTCCACCACCAGCGTGCCTGCGTCGCTGGCGTCACGGCGGACGTTCATGAACTGCGATACCAGGTCGCCGATTTTGGAGTCGGAATCCGGTTTCTTCAGATAGGCCGCGGCGCTGTCGGCATAGTCATACGCTTCGTTGCCATTGTCTTTGAGCGGTCCCTTCGTTTCGACGCTGGCAACGGGATCAGGAATGCGGCTGTTCCTGATAAAGCTGTGATCCCAGGCCGTGAACTTTCCGGTCACCATGGTCGATTTCGATCCGAAGGTGTCCACGACGAAATCGTAGAAGCCCTCGTTCTTTCCCGGCTCAGGGGCATACCGGAACTTGCTCTGGATAGCGCACTCGCTCAGCTTCGCGGAGGTATCCTGCAGCGTCAGCGTGTGTGCGTTTTCAGCGTGTTTGAAGTAATAAAAGATTCCGTGCTGCTCCATCAGACGCGAAATGAACTGAAAGTCCGTTTCACGATACTGCGTGCAGTACTCCATGGGCGTGTAACTGGCGGATGTTTCATTGGAAGGACTGATCCCGTATGGATCCAGCACTTGTTCGATGACGTCGATCACAGTCTTGTCCTGAAAGACGCGAGTGTTTCTGTTCAGAGTCAAC
>Ga0335072_10012235_pt1 | contig 12254 bp, 8 predicted proteins | sample Lox_Sample_21_FD_206725 | JGI IMG/M metagenome (GOLD analysis project Ga0335072, IMG submission 206725) | Soil microbial communities from Loxahatchee National Wildlife Refuge, Florida, United States - Lox_Sample_2.1 | ecosystem: Environmental > Terrestrial > Soil > Wetlands | place: USA: Florida...
GTTAGCAATGCTGCCGTTGCAGACGCCGCTCGAGGCATTGGCGCCTTTGACGGAAGAAGGAGCATAAGGAACAAAGTTGCCCGAGGCGTTGTAGCCATACGGCATAAAGTTTTGATAGCTCGTCAGCAGGGCAACCCTGGTTCCGTCCGACTCCTGCACGGTGAGGTACTGCGGAGCCATATTGAAGTAGGAGTCGCCTTTGTAATGATCGATCTGCTCCTCAAAGGTCAGCTTGGTGCCTCGGACCGGCTTCCAATCGAGGCCCGCGGTAAAGTCATCGGTGCTGTTGCGTTGCATTTCCTCGAGGATGACGGCGTTAGATCCGCCAATTTGATAGCCGCTCGGAGTAAGGCTCGGCCCCTGCATCACATTTTGCGAGTACCCGAAACGATAAGTCATCTTCGACAGCGGCAGCATGGTCAGGTTGGTGTCCGTCATGCGGCGCACGGTATTAAAGAGGAACGGCGATTGATTCACCTGCGGCCACGCATACGGAGTGGTCGAGCCGCTGATGGGAATCGAGTACCCGCTCGGGATTCCCGGATTGCCCAGCAGATCGTAGTCGAAGTACTGCCGATCGCGGCGGAAGATGCCGGAGAACTCATAGAACTTGCCCTTGGAAAAACTTAATTTGGCAAAGTTATACGGATCGCCGCCGAAACCGCTGCCCACCGCGGACAGATCGTCGACCAGCGGATGCTTGTTAGTTGAAAGCGCGTGCATTTCGAAGGTTTCGCCGGACACGCGCGGGCCGGATTGAAGATTGACCAGGGTGTCGTACATCGCCCCGCTGCCGTAGGTGTTGGCGATACGGCCGCCCACATCGACACTGTGATGGGCGCTGTAGCCCGCCGGAGTTGACATGTGTGTTTCCGGCGCTGGTGCCGATGAATTCGGCACAACCGGATTCTGACCGAGAACTGCGGTGGCGCCCATGACAAAAGCGGCCAACCCCGCATCCCGGATCACGCGCGCAGCCGCCAAAGCGACCCGCTGAGACAAAAACCGGAATTCAAAGTTTGTCTGTGTCATAAGAGCCCCTATCTGAGAAAAGCCGAGTTGATGTTGGAACCGTGAATAAACGTGTGGCAGCTTGTGCAGGGCACGCTGTCCGACGATCCCTGCCCCTGGCCATGAACCGTGCCCAGAGCAACCGCGCTATGGCACTGGTTGCACAGCGTGTTGACGCTGGGCATGTTCAATAACCGGGCATTCTGCGAGCCGTGCGGCGTGTGGCAGGCCAGGCATCCCTCGGCCTTCACCGGTGCATGCTCGTAAACAAAGGGCCCTCGTGTTTCGGCGTGGCACTTCGTGCAGATCAGATTCTGGTCGGCTGTCGACTTCAGATTGTTGTTCCCGAAGGTTCCATGTACGTCGTGGCAATCGCTGCAGCTCACCGCACCCTCATTCACCTTGTGGTGGTAGGGCATGTCGAACTGCGGCTTCACGTCGCTGTGGCACTCAAAGCAGAGTCTCGGCTGCGCGGTCTTGAGCAGCTCCGCCTCATCCTGGCTCTGGTGAATGCTGTGGCAGCTTATGCAACCTACTCCTGCCTTGGCGTGCGGCGAACGATCGAAATTCGGGTGTGCGCCGGCGTGGCAGCCGAGGCACTTCTCATCTACCTCCTTGGGCGTCGCCTTGGCGGGATCGAAGATCTTGGTTACGTCCCCGCCGCCATCGACGTGTGCTTTACCCGGTCCGTGACAGCTCTCGCAGGTTGCCCCGCTGGAACCGTGCATCAGCGCCATTTTTGTGTGTGGATTCGAGGCAAACCCTTTGGTTACCTCATCGTGACAGGTAGCACAGGTGTCCGATCCGACATATTCTGAAGCTGCTGCCGCATTCTGCTGGCCGGTGCCGGCAGATCCCTTCCCATTTGCGCCAGGCGCCGCAAGCGCCCCCGCCGAGAGCATGCCCGCGCCAAGCATCACCAGGCAGGCCGCAAAGCGTGCGTACAGCCTGACCGAAAATCCGTGAGCCCGACAACGTTTTTGAAACTCAACATTACGCATGTAATTACCGCCTTTTTGTCATCTGCCCTTGCCACAACCTGAAACAGACACATCGGGCGAACGTGTCTGCATTCATGGAGCAATTGCCTTTCCATGCTGAGACTTATCGCCTGATTGCTTGTTTCCGAGCAGCTGCGCTTGTGCGGAGCATCACTCTATGTGGTGAAGGTTACGTTCTTCTTTGGGGGCTATGCGGTGATGTTCGTCACATAAAAAGCGCGCCCATCATGCGCTCGGAGCCTCCTTAATCACAGACACTTGCACGCTGAAGATCACGCCGGGTTTCGCGTCTCTGTCACAAAAGGAACATGACGGATTGGAGGGCGTATTTCGTGATTGCGGGAATTATTCCTGATTAGGGAAAGGTTTTTCGCTTGTGAGGATCGTCACATCCACCGAACGATTGATTTGTGACAATCCCTTTAAGCCTTTTTTCCCGGAGAATCCAGGGCGCTCACCTTGGTTTTTGAATACGCGATGGTCGTGTCGGCAAGGTGAGAGAGACTCAGAGAGCAAGGCGCCGAGTCAGGATCGGATTGGGGAAGCCAGTGGCGGAAGGAACAATTTCGGAAGACGCGCTGGCTCGGCAGAAGCATTTGCCGCGCCAGATTCCCGCAGGTTGTGCGGCATGCTCCAACAGGCGCCCGGGGTGGTTTTGCTCGCTGGGCAGCGCGGTGCTGGCCGATCTTGAGCTGGCTACCAGCACCATCAGCCTCCCCGCCCAGGCCTCGCTGTTCACCCAGGGCGAAGATGCCCGCTGCCTCTACCTCATCTGTAGCGGATATCTCAAGCTCACCGCGGGCCGTCCCGAAGACCGGCAAATGATTGTTCGCGTCGCCGGTCCGGGCTCGATGCTCGGCCTCTATGCGGTTCTATCCCACGGAGTATATGAGGTTTCCGCCGAGTCGCTCACCACGGCTCAGCTGCGCCCGGTAGAGCGTGACCGCTTCCTCAGCTTCCTGCGCAGCCACAAAGAGGCGCAAATGCGCGCTGTCCAGTGCATCTGCCAGGAGTACCGCTTTGCCCTCCAGGACGCCTGCCGCATCGCGCTTTCTGAAACCGTGGCCACGCGCCTCGGCCGCCTGCTGCTCGAGCTGGCTCACCAGATCGGCGAGCACCTGCCCGGCGGCGAATACCGCTTCCCGCTGCTGCTCACCCACGAAGAGATGGCCTCCATGACCTGCACCACCCGCGAAACCGTCACCCGCACTCTGGGCCAGTTCCGCAAGTCCGGCTGGATCTCGATCGAGGACTCCATGGTGACCGTGCACCAGCCCGAAAAGCTGCAGATTCTGCTGTAGGAAATTCGATAACCAGCCGATTCACGCGCCCTCCCCCGATTGCTTTCCCGCGCTGCGTCATTCCGCTCCCCTATGGCGGGCTCCCTCAGTCAAACGAGCTATGATCTTAATAGCCGCCCCTTCAAGGTGGGAGATACCAGTTTTATGATTCGCATTTCTGTTGCTTCTGCCGCACTTCTGCTTTCCTGCTGCGCCGTTTCAGCCCAGACCCCAGCCACCGGTGAGTCTGCTTCGCCGCCCGCCCGCCCGGCTGCATCAACTGAGCCCGCAGTCACCACCACTGAGGGTGCCACGGTGTCCGAGTTCCAGAAGATCGAGGACTCGTGGTCCGATGCCGTCAACCGCAAAGACCAGTACGGGCTCGAGCTGGTTCTTTCGCCACTCCTGGTCGACGTTTCCGCCACGGGCGACATCACCACCCGCAACCAGCAGCTGGTGCAGGTCATCAACAACGAGGACAAGACCGTCGACCTGCAGCAGAAAGTCATCACCGTGCGGTTGCTCGGCGATATTGCAGTTGCCAACGGCACCTACACGCTGCGGCACAAGGTGAACGGCTCTGAGGTGGACGAAAAGGGCGTGTTCACCCACGTCTTTGAGCGGGTGCGGAACGGCTGGCTGTGCACCAATTCGCAGCGAACGGTCCTGCGTACCGATAGCGCCAAGACGAGCAAAAAGCAGTCCACGAGCGAAGAACCCTTCCACTTCCCGTTCTTCTCAAAAGGCGAAAAGAGCACCACAACCAGCAGTTCGCCGCAGCAATAATCGTGGTCCGTGGACGGTCGATCATCGACCGCGGAACACCTCCTCAAGTTGCAGCGGTTTGCCGCCGATAACAACCGCAGCGGGCGCGGCGGCCGGGCGCTGCCAGGCGTGATTCTTCTTTTCGGTCGGCGCTGGTACGAGTGAGGCGCTGATGCCAGGAGCCGTGGCGGCGGGGCCGGCGCCGGGAACTTTGTGACGGCGGCGTTGAGCGCACTGCTCACCGCGCCCGGCCATCAGTGGCTACAGCGGTTCCAGAATTGCCGTACTCAGGAGCCATGGCTGCTGAGTGGCAATTTCCTCAAGAAAATGCCACCTCTCACCAATCTCAAGGGGGCACATGAATTCTGGAACCGCTCTAGCAATAAGCATCCAGGCAACCGCGAATTTTGATGATGCGCCGATGGCGTTGTGCGGCGATATTGTGGTCCGAGGCTGACGGCATGCTTCAGCCCGCCGCGCGCTCCAGCCCCGCTTGCTGAGGCCCCCGATCCCGCTTCTGCCCCTGGATCCGGATGGCCACGTGCACCAGGCTTAGCGCTGCCGGCGTCACCCCGGGAATGCGGCTGGCCTGCCCGATCGTGATTGGCCGTACCCGCTCCAGCTTTTCGCGCATCTCGCGCGACAGCCCGCTGATGACGCTGTACTCGATCCATTCGGGAATGGCGACAGCCTCGGCCGCCTTCAGCTTCTCAATCGACTTCTTCTGCTGCTCGAGATACCCGGCAAATTTGATCTCGGTTTCAACGGCGCGGGCCTCGTTGCGCAGGGTGGAGCGGGAAATGGAAGGGTCTATCTCCGTTGAGTTCGCGCCGGCCCTGCGGGACGGCGCAAATTCCATTGGATCGCCTCCCGAGGACTCCGCTACGCTGGGTCCTGGGCTACTTTCGTGGCCTCCCTCCGGGGGGCCTGCCGCTGCGACGAATTCGGCAAGAAGGCGATTGGTGGCGAGATCGTCGCGGAGCACAGCGAGGATCGGCTCGATCGTGACCTCGGGCCGCTTGAGCAGTTGCGCCCAGGTCAGGCCGGCCGTCGCGGTAAGTTCTCCAAAACCTGCTCTCTCCAGCCGCGCCGCATCCACCTTGCCCGAGTTCAGCAGATTGGAAAGCGCAGCCATGCGCGCCTGTTTCTGCTCGTATTCGGCCCAGGCTTGGTCGCTGATGAGCCCCAGCCGCCGTCCATGCGGAGTCAGCCGCCGGTCGGCGTTGTCGATGCGCAGGTGCAGCCGGAACTCGGCCCGTGATGTAAACATGCGGTAGGGCTCGTTGGTTCCCTTCGAGATCAGGTCGTCGATCAGGATGCCCGTGTAGCCCTCGCTGCGATCCATGGTGAAAGGCGCCTCGCCCTTGAGCCACAGCGCCGCGTTGATGCCGGCCATGATCCCCTGGCACGCGGCCTCTTCATAGCCGCTCGTTCCATTAATCTGTCCCGCCAGGTAAAGGCCCTCCATCGACTTGACCCGCAGCGAGCGGTCCAGCTCGGTGGCGTCTACGCTGTCGTACTCAATCGCGTAGCCGGGGCGCAGCATCTCGGCGTCTTCGAGTCCGGGAATGGAGTGCACAATCTGCCACTGCACCTCCATCGGCAGCGAGGTGGACATGCCGTTTACGTAGACTTCGTGCGTGTTCAGCCCCTCAGGCTCGAGGAAGAACTGGTGCTGCGTCTTGTCGGGGAACTTGACAATCTTATCCTCGATCGACGGGCAGTAGCGCGGACCGATGCCCTCGATGCGCCCCGAATACATGGCTGACCGGTGCACGTTTTCGCGGATCAGGTTGAGCGTCTCCGGCGTGGTGAAGGCGATGTGGCAGCTCACCTGCGGCTGCACGATCCGCTTGGTGCGAAAACTGAACGGCGTGGGATCGGCGTCGCCCGGTTGCTCCTCAAATCGCTCCCACTGAATCGTGCGGCCATCGAGGCGCGGCGGCGTGCCTGTCTTGAGCCTGCACGTCCGAAGCCCCAAAGCCCGGAGCGCCTCGCCGAGCAAGACGCTCGCCGGCTCCCCGCTCCGTCCCGCCGGATAGCGCTCTTCGCCGCAGTGGATGAGTCCGTTCAAAAATGTGCCGGTGGTGATAATGGTGGCTCCGGCCATCAGCTGGCGGCCGTCGCGCAGCTTGAGCCCCAGCACACGCCGACGGGGACGCGTCGGCCGTGGAAGCTCGCCAAGTCCCTGTTCTTCTATTCCCTCGCTCCCTTGTTCCCTTGTTCCCTGCTCTTCCACCACCAGGTCGACAACCTCCGCCTGCCGGATGTGCAGGCCCGGCTGCGACTCCAGAACCTCGCGCATCTTCACCCGGTAGAGTTGCTTGTCGCACTGCGCACGCGGGCTCCAGACGGCCGGACCGCGCGAAGCGTTGAGCAGCCGGAACTGGATCCCGACGGCGTCGGCCACCTCGCCCATGATGCCGCCCAGCGCGTCGACCTCGCGCACCAGGTGCCCCTTGGCCACGCCGCCGATGGCCGGGTTGCAGCTCATCTGGGCAATCAGATCGAGGTTCATGGTGATGAGCGCGGTCTTCAGGCCCATGCGCGCAGCCGCCATCCCCGCCTCGCAGCCGGCGTGCCCTGCGCCCACCACCACCACATCGTATTGTTCGGTGAAAGCCATCTGGTTCTATTGTATGAACGACCTGCCCCAAAAGCGCCATTCCTGCGGCAAATAGAGCGGTGCCTATAATCAAATGACTAAAAAAACAGAGCTTGGCGGCGAAGCCCGCTGATTGCCATGCGATATTGTACGTGCGGAAACGTGGCCGTTGAGAAGGGCGCTGAATGCACTCGGTGCAGGGCGCTGCGAACGCTCGGGTTGCAGGCCGGAGCCACCGACAGAGAGATTCGCTCCGCGTATCACGTCCTGGTCAAGGTGTGGCACCCCGACAGACACCAGCACGATCCCGCACTGAAAGCGCAGGCGGAAGAGAAGCTGAAGGCAATCAACTCGGCTTATCGCTATCTCACGTCGAATCCCGCCAGCGAAGAGCAGCGCCAGGCTCCGCCCAGGACCGGCAATTCGAGTGCAGATGAACCCTCCTCGGCCGGGCAACCGCCGCGTCGGCATTCGGGTGCCAAAAGGCCTTCCTGGATTTCGCTTTTTGCGTCGATCTCTATCCCTCCCGTCGTAATCACGTCCGTCTGGCTTGCGGGACTGGTTGTAATCGGCTGGATCCTGTTCATCCCGATCGACAAGCTCCTTGCTTCGGAGCCGCTTACCGCCGCGCCTTACGCGCAGTTCAAAAGCGAGATGCGGAGCTCATTCAGAGGAGCTGGAGCCAGTATCTCGGACGGTGTCGGCGAAATCTGGCATAACTTCGTTCCGCGCAAGAGCTTGCCTTTGGCGCCGGCCGCGCCGCGCGAGCAGCCAGTTGAACCGGTAGCGCAGAGAACGATCAATCGGCAACCCTACCCGGTGCAGATTGAGCCAGCCAGGATCTTTCCGTATGTGACAGCCGGATTGAGCCGGCAAGAGGTAATTGCGGTTCAGGGGCCTCCCACTTCCGCTTCAGAGAACCAATTGACCTACGCACATTCGGAGCTGTACTTCAGCAGCGACAAGCTCGTGGGCTGGAAGATCGATCCCGCGTCGCCCATCCGCGCAAAACTCTGGCCGGACAGTCCGGTCGATCCCGATCTGGACACCTTTTGGCTGGGTTCCTCAAAGGACCAGGTGATTGTGGCACAGGGAACCCCGGCCATGTGGTCTGAGAATACCTTCGGCTACGGCGGCTCCGAGGTGTACTTCAAGGATGGCAGAGTCGTGGGCTGGAAAAACGATCCCACAACCGTCCCGCTCCGCGCCGCAAAGCGCTGAAATCGCCGGGGGCTCGGTTCGATCTGGGGTGATTGATTGACGAAAGCATCGCACATTGACAATAGGAACAAAATCGCCGTGGCCGACCCGGGGTTTGCCCCAGCGCCAGAGGAGGCACTCGCAAGTAACCGAAATTGACAGTCCGGCGGACGATTTCACCGGTTTTCTTAACCCCGCTGCACTCCAAGGGTGAAATCACAATGTTTCCCCTGGGGCCCAGCACCACAAGTGGTTTTCCTGGCCAACTGCCAGAGAACGGAAGATGAAGATGCGCGTCGTTCCGACGTTTTTAACAGCCGCCCTTTTCCTGACGGGCGGTGCCGTGTGCGCAGTTGGACAGCAACTGCAGCCGTACACTTCAACCGATGGACGTTTCACCGTAAGCTTCCCGCAAGCCGAGGTCAAGCAGGACACCGAGCAGGCGAAGTTTAAGGACGGCGGCTCAACGCCTCTCTACGAGTTCTGGGTTGAGGTCGACGGCGGCAACGTCAGTTACATGGTGATGTACAACGACTATCCGGCGGACTATGCCAACGACGGAGCCGATGCTGTGCTCGCGCGCACCCGCAACGGAGCGGTGGGTAGCAAAACGCTTCTGTCGGATATGGCGATCAACCTCAATGGCGTACCGGGGCGGGAGTTTACCGTCAAGGACGACAAGTGGAATTTCACCGTGCGGCAGTTTCTGAGCGGGAAGCGCCTTTACCAACTCATTGTTGTCTCGAACCCCGACCACCCCGCCGCGCAGACCTCTGACTTCCTCAACTCCTTCAAGATTCTTTGAGGGGGTCCGGCCGGAAGTTAAGCCGCTCGTAGCTCAAGAATGATGGCCGCGCCCTGCGGCTCAAGGTTCAGCGCCAGCGCGCGCCCGTTGTTGTCGCGCAGGATGGTGGCGCACAGGCTCAACCCCAGCCCGGCGGTTTCGTTGCCTGGCCGTGCGGGCGCAAAGGGGTCGAAGGCGCGCTCCGGATTGGTGAATCCCAACCCCGTGTGGCCGATCAGAATCTGCACCACATTGCCTTCGCTCGCCGCCTCCAGCCGGATGGTCTTGGGCTCGCCGGTCACCGGCGCCGGCTTTTCGACAGCATCCATGGCAAACTGCAGACAGTGGCGCACCGCCTGCCGTAGCTGCTGCGGACTGCACAATACGCGCGGTAGCGAGGGCGCAATGTTCAGCCTGAATTCAATCGAGCGGCGCAGAAATTCGGAACGGTGCAGCTCGCCCATGTCTGAAAGCAGCTCAGTGACTGAAACCGCGGCCTGCTGATCGCTCTGCGTGCGCGACACGCGCGACAGGCTCTCCAGAGTAGCCCGCATGTGCCTTGCCTCGGCCAGTATGGAGTCGACTGCCTTGCGGTCTTCCTTCGACAGATTTGCCGTCTCGTCGAGCAGCGATGCGTAGCCCAGAATCACCGTGAGCGGGTTATTGAGCTGTTGCGTGACATTGGCTGCCAGTTGGCCCAGGTGCGCGAACTTTTCGCTGTCGATGAGCTTCTCAAACATTATGGTCTGGCTTCGCGTTGCCTGTAACCGCGCCACCAGCAACTCGATAGGCAGCAGATCCTCATGGCGCAGCTCACGCGGCCGCTCTCCTGCGCGTTCCGGTTCGGTCTGCATCCCCGACAACAGCAGCGCGCCCTCGATGGTTCCGCGGGTGGTCATGGGCACTGCCAGCACCTCGGTAAAGTGCAATCGTTTCAAATCGTCGCCGGGATTCAGCCAAGGCCCCAGGTCCAGCATCACGGTCTGGCTCTCTTCCACTGCCGGCGGTACGGTTCCTGGAGCAAGGAACCCGGTGGTAGGAATGCGCGTCGCGACCTCTGAAAGCGCCTTCACCGTGGCATCGCCGAGCCCTGCCGAGCCCACCAGACGGTACGACCCGCCGCTGTGCAGCAGAAAGGCCGCCTGCGTAAAACAACTGTGCTTGACCACCAATTCGCAGATGTCCGGCCCCTGGCGGTCGAAATCTTCAATGCGCCGCCGCGCCAGCATCAGCCGCGTATAGGCTTCAAGTTCGCGGCGCGCACGATGCTCGCGTTCCCGCGCAACCTTGTTGTAGTTGAGCTCATCCTCAAGCACCAGCACGATCATGCCGATCGCCGCCACCACCCGCGCCATCACCACCACGCGCAAAAGCGCAAGATTCAGCAGGGGATGCTGGCTGCTGAAAAGGGGCAGAACCTCCAGGCAGGCGAGCGACCACGCGCCGAATCCCAGTGCGCTCAGGAATACTCCCGGAGTAAACCGCTTGAAGACGAAAATCACCAGCAGCGCGCACATAAACAGGTTGGCGCAGTCGCCAAAGACCAGCGACCAGGCCGGACCGCGCGTGTACAGCGACCACAGCGCCTCGCTGCCCACCCCTGCGCAGATCAGCAACCCCAGCCAGACCGGTACATGGTTCTTTTCCGCATTCCACAAGATCGCGACCACCAGCGCAGCCACGGCCAGTACGGGAAAAACCAAAAACCTGGGCGGTCCGGGCGCAACACCTCCAAATGTGCCGTACAACAGCACCGCATAGGTTACGAACAAAACCGCATAGGGGATGCCGTAAAGAATCTGGAAGCGGCCCACGCTGAAGCGCAGCGGCGAAAGCGAGCCCAGAAACATGATTGGGGCGATCTGGATGCAGGCTTGCGCGACGGCTGTGAGCCATCGCAGCTCGTGCGCGGGTATGTTCATCCACTTGGCGGTGTCGACCAGCGCCATGCCCATCAGGTCGAAAAAGAACCCCAGCAGCCAGAACAGCGTCCGCGCGTCCCGGAAACGCAGATAGAGGTACCCGAAGGTTGGCAGTGCAAGCGCCGTGAGCACCAGCGCCGGGGCGTGGTAAAGATCGTGCATTGAGGCCGTACGTCTCCTCGAAAAAAACTGCCAGGAAGTTCAGTCGATGCCCGTGAATTCTCGCGCAGCCCGCCGTGCTACCTGGGGATTCAAGCCCACGCCGGCAGTCGCCCGTATTGGCTTTCTGCGCTCAGGAACTGCAACACTGATCGCAACGCCGGTCAAGCACTGTCTTTCACTCGGCTTACGCCGGTTTTCCCATTCGCAATCCCGACGCTCACACGTCTGAGACGCTCTACACCGAGTTTAATTTTTGGGCCTCCCGCACCGGCTGTACATGCGTCTAAAGTTGCAGAGGGCGCCTCAGCCCGCTCCGCGGCGTAATGCAAATCCCCGGCGGCGCGCCGGGACCCCCTCCTCAACAGCCTTGTGGCATCATGAACATTCTGCACCGTTGCCGCGAAGACTTGTAGCATTCAACACTGGAACCTGATATCTAATCTGGTACAAGGGGGGTCGGGCAGTGCGGAATCAACGGCAGTTTCGGTTCCAGCTTCGATTTTTGGCAGTTGCCATTGCAGGCCTCGCCCTGGCGCTTGTCGCCTCGGCACAGAACGGGGACACCTTCACTCCCATGCCGCTCGACTCCGGCTTCGGCCGCATGGATCTCTCCGCGCCGTCCATCCCCACGGACCAGATCATCAAGCAGTTTGCCGCCAAGGAGACTGAGTACCAGGAGGCGCTGAATCACTACACCTACCGCCGCGTCGCGCGCGTTGACACCATTGACGACGATACCCACAAAGTGAGCGGCGAGTGGTACGAGGTCGACGACGTTATCTTCTCTCCCGACGGCGCGCGCCTGGAAAAGGTGGTCGATGCCCCGCCCAGCACTCTTGATCAGGGAGGGATCATGATGTCGCCCTCCGACCTCCAGGACATCCAGCGCGGCTATACGTTCTCAGTGAATACCGCCGATCTGCCCGAGTACAACGTAACCTACGTCGGCAAGCAGAAGGTCGACGAGCTGGAGTGCTACGTCTTCGACGTGGTCCCGAAGATCATCGAAAAGCACAAGCGGTACTTCGACGGGCGCGTCTGGGTTGATGCCACCGATCTGCAGATCGTGGTCACCAACGGTCGCATGGTTCCCGACGACACCAAGAGGGGCCAGGAAGATCTCCACCCGCCCTTCATGACCTGGCGGCAGCAAATCGACGGCCACTACTGGTTCCCGGTCTACACCAAGGGCGAGGGCATGCTGCACTTCACCGGCGGCAACGGCTACATGGGTGAAGACGTGCACGTCCGCGACGTGATCAAATACACCGACTACAAGCAATTCGGCTCGACCACCAAGATCATCTACAACGGGCAAGACATTACCAAAAACGGCCAGCCGCAGCCGCAGGGCCAGCCGCAGAATGCACAGCAGCCCAACCAGAAATAAGCAGCCGGCCCATCACCAGGCCGATGGAAAGACCCCAGAACCTGTATAAAAACTCGCGTTGCCTTGAAAGGGCACCACCGGCTTCGCCGACCCGCAATGGATGAAACGGGCGAAGCGCATCGAGTAGAGTGAGG
>Ga0335072_10012236_pt1 | contig 12253 bp, 9 predicted proteins | sample Lox_Sample_21_FD_206725 | JGI IMG/M metagenome (GOLD analysis project Ga0335072, IMG submission 206725) | Soil microbial communities from Loxahatchee National Wildlife Refuge, Florida, United States - Lox_Sample_2.1 | ecosystem: Environmental > Terrestrial > Soil > Wetlands | place: USA: Florida...
GAATCATTTCTACCTCCAATCGCCACTTGTCGGGCGCTTCCGGCTAGGCATACCTCTTATATAAGGGGACGCTGGCACTGGCCGAAGAGTTGTCTCGACACAATGGCCGCGCAATCGCGATGTTTCGTGTGGACAGCTCGGATTGCAATGCCGATCCCGTGCGCAGTCGGCCGGAAAACCAGGCGAGAATCCCAAAATTTGGCGGGCGCGTTGAAATCGGCTCTTGTAAGGACTGTGGAATGGAACGCGGCCCAATTACTTTCAGGCTATTGGATGATCCCCAGCGGCTTCGCCACTTCCGCCAGAATATCTGCGGCGCGCAGCAATTGCTCTCTTTTGTGCGTCGCGCTGACGATAGCTCTCAGCCGCGCCTTGCCTTCCGCCACTGTCGGATATCCGACTGCAGGCGCAAAAACGCCCGCTTCAAACACTTTCTTCGAAAATTCGTACGCCTTCGCCGCGTCTCCCACGTGAATCGGAATAATCGGCGTCTCGCTCGCCTTGAATTGAAAGCCGCGTTTCTTCAACTCCCGCTTGAACATTTTCGTGTTCGCCCACAGCTTCTTGACAAGTTTCTCCCCCTCCGGCGAATCGAGCAGTGTAAACGCGGCCTGGCAAGCCGCGACCGTAGCCGGCGGATGCGAAGTCGAAAACAGAAACGGCCGCGCGCGCAAATATAAAAAATCAACCAAATCTCGCGACCCTGCCACATACCCTCCCATCGCTCCAATCGCCTTGCTCAGCGTTCCCACTTGAATGTGCACGCGCCCGTGGCACCCAAAATGATCCACGGTGCCCCGCCCCGCGCGTCCCAGCACGCCGCTCGCATGAGCGTCGTCCACCATCATGATGCAGCTGTATTTTTCCGCCAGGTCGCAGAGCGCGGGCAACGGCGCAATGTCTCCGTCCATCGAAAAAACCCCGTCCGTGATGATCAGCTTCTTGCCAGGAAAGTCAGCATTCTCCTGCAAGATCCGTTCGCAATCTGAAACGTCTTTGTGCTTGAACACTTTGATGGTCGCCTTCGAGAGCCTCGCGCCATCAATGATCGAGGCATGATTCAGCTCATCCGAAATGATCAGATCTTCCTTGCCGAGCACCGCTGAAACGGTTCCTGCATTGGCCGTAAACCCGGATTGGAATACGACGCACGCTTCCACATTCTTGAACCGCGCGATCTGCTCTTCCAGCTCCATATGAATCTTCATCGTTCCGGCAATCGTGCGCACCGCCCCGGCCCCCACGCCGTATCGCTTCACCGCGTCCAGCGCCGCCTTGCGCAGCGCTTTGTTCGTCGTCAGTCCGAGATAGTTGTTCGAAGCCAGGTTGATCACTTCCCGCCCGTCGAATATACAAACCGGCTTCTGCTCGCCTTCCAGCACGCGCAGCTTCGGCGCCACGCCTTTCGCTCGCAACTCGTTTAGCTGGTCGGAAATGTACTGCGTTGGATTGTTCTTCGTTGCCATGGTTGCGGTTTCGGACATGCCAATCCTCCTGAAGTGGAATCGGCTGGTGGAATAACCATTTTGCGCCTCTCATCGCTTCTGAGCAAATGGATCGAATTTGCCCGGCAGACAAATCCATTGCCCCGCGGATTCGCCACAAGCAAGCCGAAATCGAGAGCGTTGAGGCCCTTCGCGGGATTGAGTCGGTTTTGCGAGATTGCTGAGATGTTTGGACGCGGCAAAAGCCGTAAAGAACAACAGTAGCGGCTCAGGCTAAATTAGTGGGGCCAGAGCCAGGCGAAGGTGCCCGCCGTCAGGAGGGCGTAGACTAAGCCGTCGAAGACTTCCTTGAGCGTCATGGTCCAGGTTTGGCCTTTCCAGATGCCGTTGCTAAAGCAGCACAAGCCGAAGCCGAGGAACGCCGCAGTGCCGACGACGCGGAGCACGTGGCGAAAGGGAGCCCCGGGCGAAACGGTGTGGGCGGCGAGATAGGCAACAAAGAAAACGATGAGCAGGCAAAAAATGAACCACTCGATGAGGAACTTGGGCATGTTGATGGGGCCACTCGGGAAAATCGTGAGAAAGCCGAGAGGTCCTTGCTTCAATTTTTCCTTCACCGCGGGATCCCTCATCTCTTTGTGGGTGTAATGGGGGAAATTGTACTGGCCGCTTGTGACGCCCGCGGAACGGAGAGCGGCGACAACGGCGTCTTCATCGGGAAGCTTGCGGTAGTCGCTGCGATGGTAGGGCAGCACGGTATGCATGATGGAGCTGGCAATGAATACGATAACCGCCGAGAGCACGATCGGGAGCCAAAGAGCGGCGAGAAAAGCCATGCGAAACCTCCTAGCTGTCTGATGAACGAAGAAATACGGGAGTATTGAGCGGAAGACTATCGCCGAAGGGAGCCGTGGTCAAGTGACAGATAGGGGCGCTCGAGAAGTCCGGCCAACGAGGAACACTAAACAGAGGTGAAGAAGGAGCCGTCGGACGCGACGTAGGCGTAAGCCATGCGCGGTGTGTTGAACGCAAAGCCAGGATTGCCTTCGCAGTCGAGCAGGATGAGGCCGCCGGTGCCGCGGGTGCGTTGCGCGAGGATGTGAACCGCTTCGCGTGCGGCAAGGATGGCAGTGTCTCCTGCGCAGGAAGCTGACGTGCCGCTGGCATGATCTCGCGAGGAATCGGACACACAAAATGACCCGCCGTGGTCACGAAGCAGGTCGGCTGCTGTCTTGGCCATCACTATTTTCATGATGGCTTCGCCATAGCCCGTGCAAGAGACGCCGCCTGCCGTGGAATCGGCGTAGCAGCCGCAGCCGATCAAAGGCGAATCGCCGACTCGGCCCGGCAGTTTGCAGCATGTGCCTCCCGTCGAGGTGCCCGCGAAAAGACCGCCTTGTGCATCGAGTGCGACAGCGCCGACGGTGCCTTGCTCGTGGCCGCGATGGTGGGCCGCTGCGTGCTCATCCTGGCTGCAAAGCCGCCAAGCCTCGCGTTCGGCGTCACTGACGAGCTCCTCGGGATCGCAAAGCGCGATGCCGTTGTCCTTGGCGAAGCGTTCCGCGCCTTCAGCTACAAGCATCATGTGGGGACAGCGTTCGAGGACGGCGCGTGCCAGGCGAATCGGATTGCGGATACGCTGCAAACCCGCGACGGCACCAGCCCGGAGAGTCGCGCCATCCATCACAATGGCGTCGCATTCGACCCGCCCTTCCAAATTGAGATGCGAACCGAATCCGGCATCGAAGACGGCGTCGTCTTCCAGCACGACGATGGCGGCTTCGACAGCGTCCAGCGCGGAACCGCCTCGGGAAAGAATAGACCATCCGGCGTCGAGAGCGCTGCGGCAGCCAGAGATGCAGGCTCCCACAGCTTCATCGGGAATATCCCAAGCGCCGCCATGCACAATAAGCGCGGGTTTCATTGCGAGGAGAATGGCAAAGCGAGCGGAGATTGTCCAGAAGCTGAAAAAGCGGCCGTGCTCATCCGCTAGATGAAGAAATCGAGAATGAAGAGAACCACGCCAAGAAAGAGAAGGAAGAAAGCGACATTAATGCGGCGGCGAGGGAACCGGCTGAGCGAGCTCATGAACTGCGAAGGAACGGCTCTGAGTCGCGACTCTTCGCGCAGGCCGTAAAATGGGCCCACAACCGTGTAGCGCGAAAGGCTGCGCCGGAAGGCCCCGAACTCGTCATGGGCCCACACGAAAAAATCGTCGCGCTTGCGCCAGACGAGTGCGGCGCCGATGGAAAACGCAACATAACCAAGCACAGTTAGTAGCCCAAGCGCCGGGCCAGCTCCCCAATACATGATGCCTCGCAGACGACCCGCTCACCTCGTTAGGACGCCAGAATAAGCCGAAAGGTTACTCATCCTCGTGGATGGTGACAAGCCGCACGATCTCAAATTCCTTTTTGCCGGCCGGCGTGGCCACCTGAACTTCGTCGCCGACCCTGCGGTTGAGCAAAGCCTTGCCGATGGGCGAAGTCGTCGATATCAGCCCCTTTTCGGCGTCTGCCTCTTCCGTCGTGACCAGCTTGTATTCGATCTTCACTTCGCGCTGCGTATCGAGCACAAGAACCCGCGAACCGTAACCGGAGCGATCCTTTGGAATATTGCTTAAATTCAGCATCCCCAGGTCGCCCATGCGCTTTTTCAGTTGGCCGATACGCGCGTTGACGTAACCCTGCCGCTCTTTCGCGTACTTATACTCCGCGTTTTCGGAAAGGTCGCCGTGCGCGCGTGCTTTGGCGATCTCTTTCGGGAGATCGATGTTCAACTCATGCTCGAGCTGGTCGATTTCTCCTTGCAAGCGCTGCTTGATTTTTGCGAGCGGGTCAGACATGTTCTTCGATCACCCGGGATTCCGTTGCCAAAAAATGTTCGCGGAGTCCGGTTTTACAGGATGGTTTGCCGGACCCCGCGCGAACCAGCATTATAGATGCGGGGCAATTGCCGCCACAAGAGGCAGTCGCAGTTAGTTTTGGGTCGGCATCCGTGCAAGCCGTGGCGCACGAGAATGAGCTGAGCCGCGAAGTACGGGCAAGGAGCCTTTGAACCTCTTCACCGGAGAAGAGCAGCGGAGACGTTCTGCGCACCTTGACTTCAACGGTGTCGGACTTTTTATCGCCTTTCGCGTCTCCAATTGTCGCCGTGTAAGTAGTTGATTTCCTTGGAGATACATCCTCGCATTGCGCCATGGGCGGCTACACCGGCTGCGACTGCGGCTCGCGCCGTGAATGCTCCCGCGGACCGTTGCCTCTGCAACGAAATTAACGCGAATGTGTCTTGCGGGGAAGACCAGATTGCGTTTTGTGTGCGCAAGCCGGAGGATTTCTGCTGACGGCACGGGCTCACTTCATGGCATGGGCTAACTCGCGCCAAGTGACAAGCTTAATGTTCTCTTGTTGCAGTAACGCCCGAAACTGCGCGCTGGTGAAAAAGTTGAAATCGCGTTGGCGCCAAGCCGCGCCCCAAGTATCTCGCTCGCGTGTGGCAGCGCGCATCTCTTCGTCATCGAACGCCAAATGAATGATAAAGACAGTCACGCCGGGCTGTAGCCTTTTCAGCGCCTGGATATAGAAGTCTTCCCATTTCTCAGGCGGCACTCCCGGCTCCATCGTCACGGTGTGATCGACAACCAGATCATCGGGCCTGAGAGCTGCTTCGAGGTAGGGGCGATCCGCAAACCAATCTCGAACTAGGAAGACCGGCAGTTTGTAATCGTGGGCAACACGCAGAAGGCTTTGGAAAAGATCTTTGCCATTCGTGTATAGGCGATACTGATGAGAGTCGAGGTGCGTAGGACGGACGCCCATGGCAATCGCCTTCTCGACTTGCGCGCGAAGTTCGACTTCTACTTCCTTGGCGTCGATGTGTGTTGTCTTCGTCCAATCCAGATGGAAGTATCCGTTCGAGTCCACAAGACTCGGAATCTGGTCTCTGGGAGCGACAGGCCCCCAGCGATAGAAGACGCGTTCGCTCGTCAGCGTGAGGTGTATTCCGAAATCGATTTCGGGATGAGCCCTTGCATAGGCCGCTATTTCCGGAAACCACGGACAAGGCACCATGAGGCTGGCCGAAGTGACGAGCCCGGTCTCGAGACCCTTGATCGAAGCGGCATTCACGGAGTGAGTCATGCCCAGGTCGTCGGCGTGCACGATCACGAGTTTTGCATCGCGCGTGTAGCCTAGTCTTTCGGCTAGGGATTTGGGAACGGATTGCGCGCGCGCCTCTGCGCACAACGTTGCGAGCATGAGAAAAGCTAGAGGTAAGAGTCTGTTCACTGTCGCACGAACCCCACGCCAAGACTCAGCGTTTCGCCGCTGTTGCGGCCGGCTGCGGGTTTTTCACGTAGGTGTTCAGCCAATTGTTCATCTCCCAAAACATATGCAGCACCGATTCCCGTCCGGCATACCCGTGGGATTCCAGCGGCAGCAGTACGAACCGGACCGTGGCTCCATGCCCTTTCAGCGCGCTGAAAAACCGCTCGCTCTGTATCGGGAACGTCCCGTTATTGTTGTCCGCCTCTCCGTGTATCAACAGGATCGGCGTTTTAATTTTGTCCGCATAAGAAAATGGCGACATTTTGTAATAGACCTCCGGCGCTTGCCAGTACGTGCGCTCCTCGTTTTGGAATCCGAACGGTGTCAATGTGCGGTTGTACGCCCCGCTGCGAGCGATCCCCGCCTTGAACATATCGCTGTGCGCCAGCAAGTTCGCCGTCATGAAAGCGCCGTACGAGTGTCCCATCACGGCAACGCGATTGCGGTCCACGACTCCGAGCCTCACTCCTTCATCGATCGCCGCTTTTGCCCCGGCCACGAGCTGTTCCACGTATGTGTCATTTGGCTCGGCTTTTCCTTCCCCGATGATGGGAATGCTCGCACTTTCGAGCACCGCGTAGCCCTGCGTCACAAAAGGCACCGGCGAGCCCCAGTACAAGAATGCGAACTGGTATGGGGACCCCGTTACCTGTCCCGCCGCCGCCCTCGTTTTGTATTCCGTCGGGTACGCTTCTATAAGCGTTGGCAGCGGGCCATCCTCAGGTTTGTAGTCCAGCGGCAGATACAGATTCGCGCTCAGCTCGACGCCGTCCGCGCGCGTGTAATGCAAAACTTTTTTCTTGGGAAGCGGCGTCGATCCGTAGGGATTCGGGAAAAAGGTGACCTGTTGCGTAGACGAAGCGCCGATTTTCTGGATGTAGTAATTTGGACTATGTTCCTGCGATTCTCTGCGTATGAGGATTATGCCGCCGGCCGGATCGAGAACGTCATCGGCTGTCTCATAGTAAGGCGCTTCGGACTGCCAAAGCCGCCTCGCCTCTCCATTCGCCACGCTCATCGCCGCAAGGAATGGTTTGTCCCCCTCCGGCGAGGCGCCTCTCCCCGCAAAGTAAACTTCCTTTTTGTCTTTAGTAGTCTCAAGAACCGGCTTGCCCGCGGCATTGCTAATCTCCAGCGGCTCGCCCGGATCGTGATAGCGGTCTTCAAAGGAGCCTTCGAACAGTTTGACAGGCGTTGCCGGAGCGGAAGGCGCAAACGCCAATATAACGCGCTTGCGATCTCTCCAGCGCCGTTCTTCGACCACGGCGAGGTGGTCATTGCTCCAGGCCACGCGCCGATAGCGAACCGCGAGCTCCGCAATCTTCCGCGGCTTACCGTCAAAGGGCGCGTCCAGAAGAAACAGTGAATCGCGCACGGCCACATCCTTCCGCGGGTCGCCGCCATCCCCGGCTTCCACCCAGAAAACACTTGCGGGCGCGTCGCTGCGCCAGCCGTAGTCGCGCGGGCCGGGAGCCACGGCATCATGGATATTGGGAATGTTGTCTTCGAGAGGTTTGTCCATCAGTTGCTTGGATTCTCCAGTCCTTACGTTCACGACTGAGACGCGCTGCGGAAAAGCTTCGAAAGGAAGCAAGTAGGAATAAGGATGGTGGCGCTCAAACAAAAGTACATAGTCTCCATCCGGCGATGGCGTCGCTTTCTCGATGACGCCGGATTTGCCGAGAGGTTTGGCACCGCCATCAAGACGGACGATCTCGACCTGCGAGGCCGCGTAGTAATCGAAGAACTCTTCATCCTCGGGGCTTTTGAGAAGATCCTCATACGTCGGCCCCGGAGTGACGCGTCCAAGGTTTTCTTGGATCACCGGGCCGGTCGGTACTTCGCTCCGGGTTGGCGCCGGGCCGCGATCCGCCGGAACCGTCCTGCAAACTAAACTCTGGCTATCGCTCAGCCATTCGCACGGCGGCCCGAAAATTCCGTTCAGCGCCGCTCCCGGCAAGCGCCGCGCCTGTGCTGTCGCCACATCAACGATCCAAAGACTGAGGCCTGGGTCTTCCTTCGCGTCGTTGACGTTTATGAACGCGATCTTGCGGCCATCCGGCGACCACTCCGCGAATCTGATCTTTGCGCGCTCGGGCAAACCAGAAACCGCAGTTGCGTTTCCGTTGGGCAGCGCCTCAAGTTCCAGCGAAGTGTCATAACGTCCGCGGCTTGGTCCATCAGTTTTGGGATTGAAGCGCAGCCCAGCCAGTCGCAGCTCCGGTTCAGCCAGCTCGGCGATGGTCGGCAAGCCGGAAAAATGCTCGATCAGCATCCAGCGCTTCTCGACTCCGGTGCCCGCGGGCGAAAGCTCGACGCCTGGCGTCGGCAAGGCATCCACAATGTCGACGATAGCTTTAGGCGGCACTTGGTATTTCAGATTGGTCTGCGCTCGGGTCGAGCCAACGGCAAGCATCAAAAGGCTCGCCAACAAGCTTAGCCTCGCAAATAGCCTTCCTTTACAGACTGCGAACAGAACGGACATTCGATCCACACCTTTCTGGCGAACTCCTGTCGAAGTCAGTCGCGCGCATTCTGGCCGCAAATGCGATAGCAAGCAATCAGAATTTGTACGCGGCTCGCGTGCAAGGATGGCCGAGTGAATTAGTGTGCGTCGGCCGGTTTCGCGCTCGCGTCGCCGTATAAATACCGGTCAAACCAATACAACCGCCAATTCAGGCTATCCAGCAGGTGTTAGGGTTCGCCGGAGCCGGCGCGAGCAAGCATTGTAAATGCTGGACGCTTGCCGCCACGAGAGGCAGTCGCAGGTAGCTTGGGGTCGGCACCCGCGTTGATCGTGGTGCGCGAGAAAGAGCTGCGACGCGAAGCACACGCAAAGAGTCTCTCGACAGGTTCAGCGAATAGCAGCATTAAGGCTCAGCGCACTCTGACCTCCACCGTGTCGGACTTTTTATTGCCTTTCGCGTCTTCAATAGTTAGCGTGTAAGTAGTTGATTTTCTTGGAGATACATCTACGCAATGCGCCATCGATGGCCACACCGGTTGCGCTTGCGGCTCGAGCGTAACGCTTTTCGCATTCGACACTCCGTAGCAGAGTTGTGCGGACCCCCCGCGCTGGATCACCTTGGGGCTGGCATAGAAGTCGAGGATGGTGAACTCGTTGCCCCCCATCTGTTCCACCGCGAGGCGGTCCTCTTCGCGCTGCTTTTCCGCGCGCGCTTGCGCGGCTTGGCGGTCAATGATGCGCGCATCCTCCCAACGGGAGAACATAACGATGACTACGCTGAGAAGAACGACGCCGAGCACAGCGGACGAATAGAGCAGTGGATTTTTAAGGAGAGACTTCCTTTCGGGAATTTGATCAGCCGGCATACTCGTTCTCCAATTTGGCAACGGCTTCCGAACACAAAATAGCGTGAGATAAGGCAACTTGAAAAGAGTTCATTTCGCTGAGCTCGAGAATTTTGCCTCTTCGCGGCCCAACAGGACTGAGCTACCCCCCAAGAAATAAGAACAAATGATTGCGTCCAAACGATATAGTCGGGTGTGCCGTGATAGTGGGGTGTGGCGTGCCGAGGACGCGAGTCTCTTTTTGAACGCGCGTCCAGTCCTGGATTTGCCGGCGCATGGGAAGGCGGGGAAAGCCGGAAACGGATGTACTCATGGGGCAGTGAGATTGGCGAATTGGGAAAGGGAGCGCGGGAACCTTTCGCACCCCGACGTCTGCTCCGGTATCTAGGAATTCTTTTGTTTTGTCTGCATTCACGTTCAGCTTTCGGCCAATCAAACGTCATCATAACTTCGGCTGTCCACGCGCGAGGCGGCGAGGAGCCTGCGGGTAATAAAGCTTGCGGGCAATGCCACCCGGCTATCTACAAGGGCTATCAGCAGACGGCCATGGCGCACGCCAGCGGCCCCAGCCTGGGAAACGTGATTCCCGGCGAATTCACGCACGCACTTTCGCAGGTGCAATACCGGGTCTATCAACAAGACGGAAAAGTCTGGCTGAGCTTCGATCGCGACGGCGCCGGGGAAATTCATGGCAAACGCGAGTTGCTTTTTTTCATCGGTTCCGGCCATCGCGGCCGCACCTACGTTTTTGGCGAGGACGGCTTTTTCTTCGAGTCGCCCGTGAACTGGTACGGCCAGAAAGGCGTTTGGGACATGACGCCGGCCTATCAAAATGCGCGCCACATTCCGCTAAATCTCCCTCTTTCTTCCGAATGCCTGAGCTGCCACACGAACGACTTGCAGCAGCCCGTGCCGGGCACGGAAAACAAATACGGCGTGTCCATCGTCACGCAGGAGGGAATCGGTTGCGTGCGCTGCCACGGGCCCGGCGATGCTCATTCCAAAGGAAGCGGCCCGATTCTCAATCCCGCCAAGCTTCCTGCTTCGAGACGCGACGCGATTTGCATGCAGTGCCATCTCGAAGGGAGCGTGGCCATCCAGCAGCCGGGGCGGAGTTTGCGCGATTTCAAGCCCGGCGAAGAATTGCAGGATTACGTCCATTACTTTGTGCTTTCTCAATCAGGCCCGGGATTGCCGGCGCTGAGCCAGTTCGAGGCGCTTTTCCAAAGCGTATGCAAACAGAAATCCGGTAACGCCATGTCCTGCATGAGCTGCCACGATCCGCACTACTCGCCCAGCCCGGCGGAAAAAGTTGCGTATTACCGGAGCAAATGTATCGCCTGCCACGGCGAAAAATTCGCGGCAAAGCATCATCCCAATGAGCAGAGCTGCGTGATCTGCCACATGCCCGCGGTTACGAGCTCGAATGTTGCACACACGCAAGCGACGGATCACAGAATCTTGCGCAACCCAGCGTTAGGTAGTCTTGCAGCAACGACACAGACTCAGCCGGCGCTGAAGCGTTTCCCTCCGAGTAGCGAAATGGCGAGCGACCGCGACCTCGCGCTGGCGTGGCAATCCCTGGCGGAAGAGGGAATGGAATCCGCGGTCCCGGAGGCGGAAAAGTATTTGCGCGGGGCGCTTGCGCGGCACCCTGACGATTCAACTCTCCTGACCGCCATGGGATTCGTGGCGCAAAAACGCGGCGACCTCACGCAAGCCAAATCCATGTACGAAAAAGCCTTGGCAAACGATCCACTGGCCACCGTGGCCGCCACCAATCTCGGCGTCATCACGGCCCAAGCCGGGGACGTCGGCCGTGCGATTGCGCTGTGGCAGCCGGCCTTCGATCGCCAGCCCGGGCGTAGCGCCATTGGCGTGAACCTTGCCAAGGCGTTCTGCGCGGAAGGCAAGCCGGATGAAGCGATCCTTGAAATCAAACGAGTGCTCGAATTCAATCCTGATCTTCCTGAAGCCCAGGAAATGCTGCAGGAGCTAAGCAAAAATCCTTCTCAGTGCCGTCTGCAGTGAGCCCTACTGCGGCAAAGGAGGCGGGGCCGCGGACATTTTGCGCGCGACGTCTTCCTCGGCCTTTTGGTGAAGTTCGCGGACCTTGGCGAACTCTTTTTGGGCTGCCGCCTGATTTCCGGCGGCCTCATAGGCGCGGCCAAGCCGGTAGTGCCCATCGGGCTGCTCGGGGTCCAATTCCACGGCGCGCTTCAGAGCGGCGATGGCATTCGGATAATCGCCGCGCTCCGTAAGAACGGCGCCCAGGTCAAGTTGCGCGATGCGAATGTCGCCGCTCACTTGCAAAGCCTTCTTGAGCCATGTGACGGCAGCGTCGGGATCGTTATTCTTCATGGCGATGTCGCCAAGATAAGCAAGGGCTTGCGCATTGCCAGGATCGATGGACAGTTCGCTCTTGAATGCGCTCGCCGCCTCGTCGTATTGCTTGAGCTTCCAGTAAAGATAGCCTAGGCCAAAATAGACGTTGGGCTCTTTGGGAGACGCTTGCGCAGCCTTTTGGAACTCCTCGATGGCCTCGGCGGTCTTTCCCAGCCCGTCGAGGGCTTCGCCAGCAAGAACATGGGCCGCTGCGGAGTTTGGGTCGCGCTGCTGAATCCATCGAAACTGTTCCAGCGCGCAATCGAATCTTTTTGCCCATAAACAGCTCTGCGCCAGGACTTGCCGCAACTGGGTATTGTCCGGATCGGACTCCGCCGCAAGAGCAAGATACTTCGAGGCTTCCGCAAAATGCTTCGCTCCGTAATAGCTCAGGCCCAGGAGCGCCCTCGCCTGCATGCTGTCGGGCTGGGCAACCAGCGCCGCGCTGAGCGGATCTATCGCTTGCTCGAAATGGCCTTGCTTGAACTCCGCGAGCCCCAAATTGAGCTGGATTCCAGGCAGCTTGGGGTTCAAAGCCAGCGCCTTGCGGTAGGCGCTGGCTGCTTCCGGATACTTTTGCTCTCGCGAGAGGTCCACACCCAGGCTGGCGAGAGCAGCGGCATCGCGCGGGTTGCGCCTGACGACTTCCTGCCAGACCTGGGCTGCTTCCTCGAGTTTGCCTTGCTGCTCGAGGGCGATGGCTTTCGCCGGGCTGGGCGGAGCGGTTTGCCAGCCAGCCATCGATGGTGCACCGAGTAGAAGCCACAACGGGGCTAGAACCAGCGC
>Ga0335072_10012238_pt1 | contig 12253 bp, 11 predicted proteins | sample Lox_Sample_21_FD_206725 | JGI IMG/M metagenome (GOLD analysis project Ga0335072, IMG submission 206725) | Soil microbial communities from Loxahatchee National Wildlife Refuge, Florida, United States - Lox_Sample_2.1 | ecosystem: Environmental > Terrestrial > Soil > Wetlands | place: USA...
GCGCGGATGGGGGGCGGTTACGCTGCACGAGCGCTAACTCTACTCATGTAGCCCTAGCAGTCAACCATCCCCGGCGCCCGATCCCCGCCAGCGCGATCAGGCGATGGTGAGTACCGGGCAGGGCGACTGGTGCAGCAGCCGGACCGGGACCGGGCCAATGACGTGATGCGCGGCATGGTGGAAAGCGCTGAGGGTGAGCGCGACGAAGATCGCCACGAAGACCGGGCTGGCCGCGACGAAGCCCGCGAGCGCGCGGTACCGGGCCGGCCCGCTCATCGCCCGCCGTCGGCGGTGGACATGGTCGGCCGCCCGGCGTCAGGCAGGGCTCCGCGGAGTTGCCTGCGCGAGCTGATCTCGAGCTTGGCGAAGACCTTGCGCAGGTGCCACTCGACGGTGCGCGGGCTGAGGAACAGCTGGGTGCTGATCTCCGGATTCGACAGCCCGTCACGGGCAAGCCGAGCGATCTGCGCCTCCTGCGCGGTGAGATCGCCCACCGTCTCGAGCCTCCGCTTGCGCACGTTCTCCCCGGTGGCCAGCAGCTCGCGGTGGGCGCGCTCCGCGAACCCCCCGATCCCCATCACGGTCAGCATCTCGTAGGCCTCGCGGAGCTGCTCGCGTGCGTCTATGCGTCTGCCCGCGCGGCGCAGCCACTCGCCGTAGAGCAGATGAGCCCGGGCGAGTTCCGGGCGGAGCTGGGTACGGCCGAGCCGGTCGATAGCCTCGCGATAGAGCCCTTCGGCGGCCGCGCCCTCGCTCACCAGCGCACGTGAGCGAGCCTCGATGCCCAGGCCGAAATCAGTGCCTCCGGGCCGCGTCGTTTCCGCCAGCCGCTCGAGAGCCTCGGCGGCCAGCTGGTCGAGGCCGCAGCGCGCTGCGGCCTCGACCAGTTCGGGAAGCGCCCACATGGACATATAGAGCGCCGGCGTCTCCTGGCTGGCGTACCGGGCCGCCGCCAGCGCGTCGGCGTAGCGGCCCAGGCCGTTGTTCAAGATCGCGGCCGCCCAGTACGCATAGGTCGTCGCGAATCCCTGGCCCCTGGCTTCGGCCTCGCTGATGGTGGCCTCGATCAGCGGGGCAGCCTCGGCCTGGTCACCCCGCAGAGACGCCACCAGCATCGCGGCGAATGGCGCACGACGAGCCCCGGTTGCCGCGCAGACGGCGGCGGTCTCCGCGATCAGGGCCGCGGCCGCCGCGAAGTCGCCGCGCCAGGCCGCATCTGTGCCCAGAGAGCCCAGGCCGATGGGCAGCTGGTCGAGTGCGCCGGCGTCACGGGCGAGCTGGACCTGCCGGGCCAGGATCGTCCGCCAGCGGACGTCGTCCCACAACGCGCTGGCGGCCGCCTGACCCAGCCAGCCCCACCGGATCCCTTCTTCGGCCGAGATGTCTGCGCTGGCGAAAGCGCTCGCGGCTCGCTGCAGGGCCGGTGCTGCCACGGCCGGTCCTTCGGTGACCAGCAGCGCCAGGCCGTCGAGTACCCGGTCGGCCAGGCCCGGAGGGCGCGCTGGGCGGGGCAGGGCCCGCGCGGCCTGGGAGACCTCAGCCAGATCACCGGCCCCCGCGAAACGCCCTGCGAACAGGGCGGCCATCCACGCGCTCATATAGGTCTCGCGCGCCATGTCGAGGTCGAGCGGCTCGAGCCGCTTAGCCGCTTTGAGCAGCAGTGGGGGAGCGTCACTGCCCCGGCCCGAAGAGAACGCGATCTGCCCGCGGAGCAGGTCCATCCGGGCGCTGGAGAACTCATCAAGCGGCCCGGTCTCCGCCCTGACCAGCAAGTCGAGAGCCTTACCGAACGCGCCAGCCTGGATGTTGGCCTGCGCCGCCGCCAGCATGCGCTCGGCTCGGCGGCCCGGCTCGGCCGTCAGCACCATCGAACGTTCCAGGAAGGCCGCGGCTGCGGCCAGGCCCCCGCGGGCCCGCGCCCGGCCGGCCGACCGCTCGAGCTGCGCCGCGACCTCCTCGTCGGGACCTGACATGGCCTGCGCCAGGTGCCAGGCCCGCCGGTCGGGATCAGCCTGCGCGTCGGTCACCTCCGCCAGCGCGGCGTGCACCTTCCGGCGATCGCCACGCGAGACCGCCCGGTAGGCCGCGGCGCGCATCAGCGGCTGACGGAACACAACCTGTCCTCGGATTCCCCCGATATCGAGGAGCTCGGCTTCCTCCGCCTGCTCGGCCACCTCGACGCCCAGTCCCAGGCGTCCGGCGGCCCCGCGCACGAGCGCCGGGTCACCGGTGGGATCGGCCGCCGCGACCGCCAGCAGCAGGCGGGTCTGTTCGGGCAGGCTACCGATCCGCCTGGTCAAGTTCTCGTGGATCCGGTCCGGCCCTGGCAGTGCCTCCGGCAGCCCGAAGCCACCAGCCAGCTCGGCCGGCGAACGCCCGCGGGGCAGCTCAAGCAGCGCCAGCGGGTTACCGCGCGTCTCGGCCACCATCCGGTCAGCCACCCGCTCATCCAGTGGCCATCGGACCACCGAACCCAGCAGCTCCCGCGCGTCGCCATGGCGCAGGCCCTCCACCACGAGCTGGGGTAGCCCGTCCAGATCAGCATCCGGCTCGCGGGCGGCGAATATCAGCAGCACGGCCTCGGCCAGCAGCCGGCGGGCCGCGAACGCCAGAACCTGTACCGAGGCCCGGTCCAGCCACTGCACGTCATCCACCACGCACACCAGCGGTCGGCGCCCAGCCACCTCCGACAGCAGGCTCAGCACCGCCAGGCCAACCAGGAAACGATCCGGTGCGGGACCTGCCTCCAGGCCGAAGGCGACCCGGAGGGCATTTCGCTGCGGGCCGGGCAGCCGCCCCAGCCCGTCAAGCATGGGCCCGCACAGCTGATGCAGCCCGGCGAACGCGAGCTCCGTCTCCGATTCCACCCCGGCCGCGCGCATGGGCCTCAGATCCGGTGCCGACTCGACCGCGTAGTCGAGCAACGCCGTCTTGCCCACCCCGGCCTCGCCCCGCACCACGAGCGCAGCGCCGCGCCCGCCACGTACCCCTTCCAGCAGCCCGTCCAGCACGCCACACTCGGTACGACGTCCGTGTAGCATGATCGACAACTCCTTCAGATCGCTCACCGCCGATCTGGGGCTCACGCCGCTGCGCAGGCGCCGGCGGACGGCTATGAGGCAACGGACGAGCTCCATCAAGACCAGCCTGGCCGGGATGTACTCGCGAACCAATGGAGCACTCTTCAGCGTCTGGGCTCAGGAACTCCCGCAGAGCACATGGGGTTTCCCCCACGCCGAGGATTCCGATTGTGGGGTTCACCCGATTGCCGGCTCGCCTGCCGGCCGCCATCATCCCTATGTGGGGTACCAGATCCTGGTCGTCGACGACAGCCCGCGTTTCCGCGCGGTCGCGGCAGAGCTGCTCGCTGCCTATGGCTTCGAGCTCTTCGACGTGGCTGCGGACGGGACACAGGCGCTGGCCGCCGTGGCCGGGAGATGCCCGGACGGGATCCTGCTGGACGTCAACCTTCCCGGACCGGACGGCTTTATGGTGGCGGCCTCGCTAGCCGCCGCCTGCCCGGTGGCGAGGATCGTGCTGACCTCAACCGACGCCGACTGTGCTCCGCCCCAGGTCATGGCGACCTCGGCTGCGGTTGCGTTCGTGCCCAAGCAGGAGCTTGCTACTGCCGACCTCCGGGCGCTTTTCGCCGCCTGAGCCCGGTACTGGACCCGGATAACGGGCCGGGGTCAGGCCCGCAGGTAGGTGAGCACGGCCAGGACGCGACGATGCGCCTCTGCTGACTGATGCAGGCCGAGCTTGTCGAAGATGCTGGTCACGTGCCTTTCCACGGCGGCTACCGTAACCACCAGTTCGTGCGCGATGCCGTTATTGGAGCGGCCCTCCGCGATCAGCGCCAGCACCTGCCTCTCTCGCGGCGTCAGGGCATCGAGCGGATTCGCGTGCCGCTTGCGGCCGACCAGTCGCGCCACCACGTCAGGGTCGAGCACCGACCCGCCGCTGGCGACGCGGCGGACGGCGTCGGTGAACATGCCCAGGTCGCCGACCTTCTCCTTCAGCAGGTAGCCGACGCCTCGCGCGCCGTCGGCCACGAGATCGAACGCGTAGCTGTCTTCCAGGAACTGGGACAGGATCAGGACACCTGCTCCCGGACGGTCGGCCCGGATCTGAAGGGCCGCCCGGAGCCCGTCATCGGTATGATCCGGCGGCATCTGGATATCGGCGATGACCACATCCGGGCCGTACACGCCAGCCAGCCGTACCAGGTCGCCTGCGTCGCCCGTAGCGCCGACTACGTCGAATCCGCCCTCCTGGAGGACGTGCACGATTCCCTCCCTGATGAAGGGCTGATCCTCGCCCACGATGACCCGGATCCGCTCAGGCTGGCCCACGCCGCCACGCTATTCCTCCAGCGCAGGCAATGCCAACGGCTTCCAGCGGGGAGCACGCGCCGCACGCAGACGGACGAGCGGATGCGGGGGTGGCCAGGTTAGACTTCTCTCACCAGGCGGGAAGGAAACCCATGACGGCCCCAGCAGCGCGAGATCCGGGTCTGGGTTTCGTTCCCGGTGACCACGTGTGCGCCTTCTACAGCAGCAGCCGGAACGTCCTCGACGACATCGTCGTCGATTACATAGCGGAGGGCCTGCAGGCGGGGAACAAGGTCTTCGCCATGGTCGATCAGCCGTCCTCCGTGCACGGCAGGGTTCCTCCCCGGCTGGTGGCGCGAGAGGGAATGCTGCACGTCCTCACCGAGGACGAGGCGTACATGCCGGACGGCTCCTTCTCCAAGGACGCGTTCATCCGCAACATGGAGAGGATGGCCCGGGAGGCGGCCGCTGACGGGTATCACGGCTTCCGGGGCGTCGGGGACGAGAGCTTCATCGTCAGGAACGGCGTTGACATCAAGGAGTGGTTTGCTGCGGAGTCGGAGCTGAACAAGATCGTCCCCGACTACCCGCACTTCTTCTTCTGCCTTTACGACCTTGACCTGTTCGATGGCGACACGGTCATGTACGTGCTCAAGACGCATCCGCGGGTTTACGTCAACGGCATCGTCATCGGCAACCCGCACTACCAGGCAGACCTGCTTCCCGGATAGCCGATGCCGCCAACGCAGTACCTTGGCCCGGGCGACGGCGCAGCTCCAGATCTCAGCCGGCTGGTGTCGTCGGTCAATTCCGTTCTCAGCCTGTCGCTGATCCTGGCCCAGGTGTCTACTCCTGCCCAGGCCATGCGGCTCGTCACCACGGCCGTTCCGTCCATCGCCGCTTCCCACCGCGCCGTCGCCTGGCACCCCAGCAGGTCGGGAGATTATTTCGAGCGGGCCCCTGAGGACGTCGGGGGACTCCTGGCTGGCCTCACCGGGATCACCCGGCTCGACATGAAAGGCTCCGCCGCGTGCTGGGCGTTCCCCGTTTCCTCTCCGTTTTCGCGCGAGCAGGTCTTCCTGATCGTCACCGGCAGCGAGGATCTGTCGGACCAGGAGACCTTCCTCTTGTCGGTCCTCGCGCAGCTGTGCGGCACCGTCATCGCCAGCCAGGAGTCCATTGCGGCAGAACGATCCAGGCTCAGCCAGATTGCCGCGCTGAACACGGAGCTCGAGGGGACGGTCGCGACCCTGGCCAGGCTTATGGAGATCCACCGCAGCCTGACCGGCATCGTCGCCAGCGGCGGGCAGGCCGGAATCGCCGCGACCCTGCATCAGCTGACTGGTTTCCCCGTGCTCATCGTGGGCGCGCAAGGTGATACCCGCATGACCGCTGGCCAGATGCCCGGTGATCACCGCCTGGTGAACCGGGAGCCTGGACAGTGGGAGGAGATCATCCGCTCGCTGCGAACCACGCGCCGCGCGATCTACCGCCGGCGTGCCTGGCTCATGCCGGCCATGCCGCAGGCCGACGTCCTGAGCGTCATCGCCCTCGTTGATCCCGCTCGCTCCGCGACCGAGACTGACCTGGCGGCACTCGAGCACGCCGCCACCGTGCTCAGCGTTGAGCTCGCCCGGCTGGCCAGTGTTTCCGAGGCCGAACTGCGAGGCCAGGCGGATCGGGAACGAGAGGTCGCCGAGACGCGGGCGTCCGTGCTCGCCGTGAGCGAGGCTCGGCAACGCGCCATCCTCGAAGCCGCTCTCGACGCTGTCATCAGTATTGACCAGCACGGCCGGGTGACGTACGTGAACAGCGCCTTTGAGCACACTTTCGGCTACCGGGCCTACGAGGTACTCGGCCGTGATCTTGCGGAGAAAATCGTGCCGCCGTCGCTGCGGGAGGCACACAGGCGCGCCCTCACCCGCTACCTGGAGACCGGGCAGAGCACCATCCTGGACCGCCGGATCGAGATGCCGGCCATGCGTGCCGATGGCACCGAGTTCCCGGCCGAGGTGGCCGTCACCCGGGTCGGCCTGCCCGGGGAGGCGGCCTTCACCGCCTACGTGCGCGACATCGCCGACCGCCAGCGTGCCGAGCAGGAGCTGATCGCGTCGCGGGCGCGGCTGGTCGCCACCTCGGACGCTGCGCGTCAGCGCCTTACCAGGGACCTGCACGACGGCGCCCAGCAGCATCTGGTCGCCACCCTTATCAACCTTCAGCTGGCCGAGCAGTGCTTCCAGTCGGCTCCGCATCGGGCCAGGGAACTTGTCGGCCAGGCCATCGAGGACACCAGGCGCGGAATCGAGGACCTGCGCGAGCTCGCTGCGGGCCTGCATCCCGCGGTCCTCACCCAGCATGGCCTGGCCCCGGCCGTCCGTGCCCTGGCCGACCGGGTCGCCGTTCCCGCCGAGATCGACGTGCCCGGCATCAGGCTGCCGGCTTCCATCGAGGCCAGCCTTTACTTCTTCTGCTCCGAAGCGCTGACCAACATCGTCAAGCACGCGCAGGCTACACGCGCCTGGGTACGGCTGGAAGTCGCAGCTGACCGGTGCGTCGTCGAGGTACGGGACGACGGGATCGGCGGGGCGCATCCCGGGCCGGAAACCAGCGGCCTCACCGGGCTGAGCGATCGGATAGGGGCGATCGGCGGCACGCTGGACATCACCAGCCCGCACTCGGGCGGAACGATGCTCCGGGCCTCCGTTCCCCTCCCGCAAGCCGCCGCGCCGCCCGCAGGCCCTCAGGCGTTATCCCCTTCCCCTAGCTGACCGGCAGTCCGCGGGACGCCGTAAGCCGACACCGCGCGGGTCCGCGGACCGCAGACCCGCGCGCCGACCAGGGCTTTCCACGGGGGCGAAAGGGCCGCCCGGGCGCGAGCCTGGAGGCCAGGGCCAACTGTGGCGCACTGCGGGACGACCCGGCCGGCCGCCCCGGGAGGAGGAACCCATGTCCAGCACTGTCAGCGCCCATCCGCCGGGTGGGCGGCACCGGGAGCCGGAGCTGACGTCAGCGAAGGATCAGCAGGGGGCCGGCACGCTCGGCCTGACGTCGGCGACCGGACTGGTCATCGGCACGATCATCGGGGCCGGCGTGTTCACGATGCCGGCCGTGCTCGCGGCCGCGGGTACCGTGTCGCTCGCGGTGCTGGCGCTGATCGCCGTGGGCGCGATGATCCTGGCAGTCTTGTTCGGCCAGCTGACCAGGCGGGTCCCGAACTCCGACGGCGGGCTGTACGCGTACGCCCGGCATGAGTTCGGTGACTTCGCCGGGTACCTGACCGGCTGGTGCTACTGGATTCAGGCGTGGGCGGGCAACGCCGCCATCGTTGCGTCCTGGGTGTTCTATGTCGATGCCTTGTTCAGCATCAAGCCGTCGGGTCTGGGAAACTGGGGGATCGCCCTGATCGGGTTGTGGGTCCCGGCGGCGGTCAACCTGACCGGGATCAGGCATATGGCCCGCCTGCAGAACGTCACCGTGGTGCTGAAGTACCTGCCGCTGCTGTTCGTCGGCGTGGTGGGCTGGTTCTTCGTCACCAGGGCCAACTTCGGCGCGTTCAACACCTCGGGCGGCAGCTTGTACTCGGCGATCGGGATCGCCGCCGGAGTGGCGCTGTTCTCGTTCATCGGCGTGGAAACGGCGGCCATCACCGCCAAGCGGGTGAAGGACCCGCGCCGGAACGTCGGCCGCGCCTCGCTCCTGGGCACCGGCGCCGCCGCCATCGTGTACCTGGTGGTGTCGGCCGCGGTCATGGGCCTGGTCTCCCACCATGCGCTGGTGAACAACGGCGCGCCGTTCGTCAACGCCTTCCAGACGATCTTCCCCCACGGCGCCTGGGCCGGAAAGCTGGTCGCCGCGCTCGCCGCGGTGTCCGGGTTCGGGGCGCTGCTGGGCTGGACCCTGGTCACCGCCGAGGTATCACGGGCCCCGGCCCACGACGGCCTGTTCCCGGGACCGTTTGCCTGGACCGATCGCCGGGGCAACGCCTGGTTCGGCATCGTGGTCGCGGCGGCGCTGCCGTCGCTGCTGATGCTGTGGCGCTACACCTCTAGCTCGGGGCTGACGGTGTTCACCTACCTGGTCGACCTGACCGTGGTCACCGTGGCCATCCCGTACCTGTTCTCGGCCTGCGCCCAGCTCACCTACCTGGTGTCCCGCAAGCGCCGGGTGCAGGGCTGGCTGCTGGTCCGGGATCTGTCGATCACCGCCGCGGCGACGCTGTTCTCGCTGTGGGTCACCTTCGCCGCCGGCTACTCGGCGGTGTACCAGGCCATGGTCGTCGTCCTGGCCGGGATCATCCTCTACGCCTTCATCCAGGCCCGTCGCGAACGCGTCGGCCAGGTCCCGGCCCCGGCCGACCTCGCGGCCAGCCCCGGCGAGAACTAGGAGTAAACAGTCATGACCTTCAGCGTGCAATCAGAGGTGGGCCAGCTGCGGCAGGCCATCATTCACCGGCCGGGCCTGGAGCTGTCCCGGCTCACCCCGCAGAACATCACCGAGTTGCTGTTCGACGACGTGCTGTGGGCCAAGAAGGCCAAGGAAGAACACGACGTGTTCGCCGAGATCCTCCGCGGCCAGGGAGTGCAGGTGCACTACTTCGGGCAGCTGCTCGCGCAGACGCTGGACCTGCCCGAGGCCCGGGCGTTCGTGCTCGACCGGATGTGCACCCCCGAGATGCTGGGCCCGACGCTGGTCGGCCCGCTCCGCGAGCTGTTCGAGGACCTCGACGGGCCGCGGCTGGCCGAGTACCTGGTCGGCGGGGTGCTCAAGGCCGACCTGCGGCCGCTGCGGGCCAAGAGCCTGAAGTGGGACATGCTGCGGGCCGATGACTTCCTGCTTCCCCCGCTGCCGAACCACCTGTTCACTCGCGACAACTCCGCCTGGGTCTACGGCGGGGTCTCGATGAACCCCATGGCCAAGCCCGCCCGGCAGCGGGAGAGCCTGCACATCCGCGCCGTGTACGACTATCACCCCATGTTCGCCGGCGCCGATTTCATCGCCTACTACGGCGATGACGACGCCAACCACCTGCCGGCCAGCGTGGAGGGCGGCGACGTGCACGTTCTGGGCCACGGCACGGTCCTGATCGGCATGGGGGAGCGGACCACGCCGATGGCGGCGGAAATCCTTTCCCGCGCCCTGTTCACCAGCGGTCAGGCCCACACCGTGATCGCCATCGAGCTGCCCAAGTCGCACGCGATGATGCACCTGGACACGGTGATGACCATGATCGACCGCACGACCTTCGTGCTCTACCCCTATATCGACCAGCATCCGCGATCGTGGACCATCGTCCCGGACGACTCCGGTACCGGCCTCAAGGTCACCCGCAACCACAGCCTGTGGGACGCCCTGGCGGAGGCCCTGGGCGTGGCCGCGGTCACCGTGCTGATCACCGACGAGGACATCCGGGCTGCCGAACGGGAGCAGTGGGACGACGGGAACAACTACCTGGCGGTCGCTCCCGGCGTGATCCTCGGCTACGACCGTAACAACGCCACCAATACCATGCTGCGCAAGCACGGCATCGAGGTGATCGAGGTGCCCGGCAGCGAACTCGGCCGGGGCCGCGGCGGTCCTCGCTGCATGACCTGCCCGATCGAGCGCGATCCCGCCTAGCGACGCGAGGAGCATCTGATGGACCTGCACGGGCGCAGCCTGCTGAAGGAAACCGACCTCAACGCCGAAGAGTTCCTCTACCTGGTGGACCTGGCCCGGCAGCTGCGGGCGGACAAACGCCAGGGGAGGACCGGGCGCCGGCTGGCAGGCCGCAACATCGCCCTGATCTTCGACAAGACCTCCACCAGGACCCGGTCCGCGTTCGAGGTCGCCGCCCACGACGAGGGCGGGCACGTCACCTACCTCGGTCCAGGGGAATCCCAGCTGGGCCACAAGGAGTCGGTGAAGGATACCGCCCGGGTCCTCGGCCGCATGTTCGACGGCATCGAATACCGCGGCTTCACCCAGGAATCCATGGACATCCTGGGTGAGTTCGCCGGGGTACCGGTCTGGAACGGGCTCACCGACACCTGGCACCCGACCCAGATGCTGGCCGACATCTTGACCATGACCGACCACTCGGACAAGCCGCTAGCCGAGATGTCCTTCTGCTACCTGGGCGACGGCCGGAACAACACGGCGAACTCGCTGCTGGTAACCGGGGCCACGCTCGGCATGGGTGCGCGCATCTGCGCCCCGGCCGCGCTGCAGCCCGCAGCCGAGGTACGCGGCATCGCGACGCGCCTGGCCGCCGGATCAGGCGCCAGGCTCCTGGTCACCGAGGACATCAACGCGGGCGTGGCCGGGGTGGACTTCGTCTACACCGACGTGTGGCTGTCCCTGGGCGAACCGGAGGACCAGTGGGACAGCCGGATCGACCAGCTACTCCCGTACCAGGTGAACGCCGCCGTGCTGAAGGCCACCGGCAATCCGGGGGTCAAGTTCCTGCACTGCCTGCCCGCCTTGCACAACCGCGACACCGAAATCGGCCAGCGGATCTACGCCAAGCGCGGCCTGGACGCCCTCGAAGTCACCGACGAGGTCTTCGAGTCACCCGCCTCAGTGGTGTTCGACGAGGCGGAGAACCGGATGCACACGATCAAGGCCCTCATGATCGCCACGCTCGGCCCGCGGTCATGAGAATCGTCGCCGCGCTGGGCGGGAACGCCCTGCTCGAGCGGGACGAGCGGCCGGACGCGGTAATCCAGCGGCGGCATGTCCGGCAGGCGGCCGCGGCCCTCGTCCCGCTGGCCGCCGATCACCAGCTCGTGCTGTGTCACGGGAACGGGCCGCAGGTGGGGGTGCTCGCACTGGAGAGCCAGGCGGATACCAGCCTCAGCCGGCCGTATCCGCTCGACGTGCTGGTCGCCCAGACCCAGGGCATGATCGGGTACTGGCTTGTCCAGGAGCTCGGTAACGCGGGCGTCGCCCATCCGGCGGTTTGCGTCATGAGCCAGACGGTCGTCGACCCGTCCGACCCCGCGTTCGGCCGCCCCAGCAAATTCATCGGAGCCAGCTACGGCAAGGATGAAGCGCAGGCGCTGGCCGCGCGCCTGGGGTGGACCATCGCGGCCGACGGGCCCCGGTGGCGGCGGGTGGTGGCCTCGCCCAGGCCACTGGCACTGGTGGAGATCGACACCGTGCGCTCCCTGGCCGACGCCGGCGTGCTCGTGGTCTGCGGTGGAGGCGGCGGCATACCGGTGGTCCGATCGAGCGGCGGTGAGCTGACCGGAGTGGAAGCCGTTGTCGACAAGGACCTGACCGCGGCCGAGCTGGCGATCACGCTCAAAGCCGATCGCCTGGTCGTGCTCACCGATGTGCCGGCGATCATCCGCGGGTACGGCACGCCGGACGCGCAGCCGATTCAGGCCATCGACACCGCCGCGCTATCGGCCATGACGTTCCCGGCCGGGTCGATGGGACCCAAGGTCGAAGCGTGCATCCGCTTCGTCAGCGCGACCGGCCAGCCGGCCGTGATCGGCGCGCTGACCGATGCCGCCGACATCCTGGCTGGCCGGGCCGGTACCACCATTACCGCCGCGCGACCCGTGCACTGAACCGTTGCGATCCCAGCCAGCCGGCCGGGCGTGGGCCCGGCCGGCGCTGGGCGCTGGTTTCCCGGATCAGAAACGCGCTGGGGTGTTCCGCAGGCTGCTCATCCGGGTCTGGGCGTAGCTGCACTCGGCGACGATAGCGGCGACGCGCCGGCCGATGCGGGCCAGCGGACCCTGTACGTCCTGCGTCACGTGGTGGTTCATCGTTCCTCCTCGGTCTCCGGCCATCTGTTCGCCGGTCACTATTGAGTCTGGCCGTAAGGCCCCGTGTGGCGCGTCGGAGGAAATCCCTATTTTGCCTGCTGAGATGGGTCTTAGCCGGGCCTGGAACCGGCTTAGCCTGGCTTAGCGCGCCTCAGCCGGCCGCTGATG
>Ga0335072_10012240_pt1 | contig 12252 bp, 11 predicted proteins | sample Lox_Sample_21_FD_206725 | JGI IMG/M metagenome (GOLD analysis project Ga0335072, IMG submission 206725) | Soil microbial communities from Loxahatchee National Wildlife Refuge, Florida, United States - Lox_Sample_2.1 | ecosystem: Environmental > Terrestrial > Soil > Wetlands | place: USA...
CGTGCGGCGCATCCAGATCCTGTTCGACCTCTGGGATTCGATCAGCCTCGAGCAGCAGGAGCGAACGTTCGGTCGCCACAAGCTGTCGGGCGCGCCGCTCGGCGAGCGGCACGAGCACGACCCGCTGGACCTGCACGCCACCTCACACGGACAGCTCGAGATCTCCCCGCTCGCGCACGTCCGCCTCGCCAGCCCCGCGTACAACCACGGCCAGCGGATCCTGCGGCGCGGCTACTCGTACAGCAATGGGATCGACGACGGCGCCGTCGCCGGCGGACAGCTGTTCATCTGCTTCCAGCGCGATCCGCGCCGGCAATTCATCCCGATGCAGGCTCGGCTCGCGCTCGACGACCTGCTGAACGAGCACACCGTCCACATCGGAAGCGCGATCTTCGCCTGCCCGCCGGGCGCCGCCCGCGGCGGGTTCGTCGGCGAAGGGCTGTTCGGCTAGCGCCGCCCCGCTCTGTCGTCACCCGGCTACGACGAGGCCGTCGAGGTGTGAGCTTCCCTTGCGGGGATCTCGGACGCCGAACTGGACGCTGAACCCCGGACCGGGTCCATCGGCCTCACAGAACTCGACCTTCCCCGGCAGCAGGATCGGCTTCTTGAAGGCGACGTCGACCGTGAACGCGTCCGGCAGCCTCGGCTCGAGCGCCGCGAGGCACCGCGCCTTGGTCCACATCCCGTGGGCGATGGCCGAGGGGAACCCGAACAGCCGCGCGCTCAGCGGGTGGACGTGGATCGGGTTGTAGTCGCCCGACACCGAGCCGTAGCGGCGACCGAGGTCGCCGGGGAGGGTCCAGGTAGCGGTCGCGGAGAGGTCCTCGGCGCGCGGAAGCTTGCCGGCGGGCGCCTTCACCGCCTCGGAGCCGCCACCGCGCTTGAGGTTCGTCGAGACCTCCTCCCAAACGAGCTGGTCGTCGACACGAACCTCGGTCCGGAGCGAGAACTGCTTGCCGCGCGGGTGGTCCTCGACCGGGGTCGCCGACACGCCGATCTCCAGGCGCTCCGACCGGTGGATCGGCCGGTGCTGGATGATCCGGTTGGCGATGTGCACGAGCCCGATCGCCCGGAACGGAAAGCTCGGATCGGTCATCAGCGACAGCTGAAGCGGGAACGCGAGCATGTGCGGGTACGTGGGCGGGAGGACGTCCCGCAGCGCGAACCCGCACACCTTGTCGTAGTCGGCGAGCCTCCCACCGTCAACCTCTACGTCGGTCAACCTGAGGGTCAGCTCGGGAACGTCGCCGCCGCCGCCCCCGACGAACGGGAGCCGCGAGGCGCCCGGAAGCATGGCCGCGCCGGCGCGGGCGAACAGCGCCGCCATCGACGGAGAGCTCCGAAGCTCGCGCGTCGCCATCACGCGCCGACCAGGCTCTGGCCGCAGACCCTGACGACGTTGCCGTTGACGCCGCCGCTCGCGGGGCTTGCCAACCACGCGATCGTCTCGGCGACGTCGACCGGGAGGCCGCCCTGGGCGAGGCTGTTCATCCGCCGGCCCGCCTCACGCGTGGCGATCGGCATCGCGGCGGTCATCTGGGTCTCGATGAACCCGGGCGCCACCGCGTTGATCGTCAGCCGCTTCTTGCCGACGGGCGCCGCCATCGACTCGACCATTCCGATGACGCCGGCCTTCGACGTCGCGTAGTTGGTCTGGCCGGCGTTGCCGGCGATCCCGCTCATCGACGACACGGACACGATCCGTCCGTTTTCGCGGATCGCCTCGCGCGTGAGCAGCTCGTCGTTGATCCGCTCCTGCGCGGACAGGTTGATCGACAACACCATGTCCCAGCGGTCCCCGTCCATCCGCCCGAGCGTCTTATCCCGGGTGACCCCGGCGTTGTGGACGACGACGTCGACGCCGCCGTGGTCCTCGAGCAGGTGGGTGGCGATCCGCGCCGGCGCGTCGTCGTCGGTGATGTCGAGCACGAGCGTCGAGCCGCCGAGTTCGCCGATCGTCTCCTCGAGCTCGCGCTGCAGTCCCGGCACGTCCAGGCCGATGACGTGCGCGCCGTCACGCGCGAGCACCTTGGCGATCGCCTTGCCGATCCCTCGCGAGGCACCGGTGACCAGCGCGAACTTGCCGGTCAGCGGGAGCTCCCAGTCGATCCCGCCGGCATCGAGCGCGCTCGCGCCGATGCGAATCACCTGGCCGGACACGTATGCCGACCTCGGCGACAGCACGAACCTGAGCGTCGACTCGATCTGCGGCTCGGCCTTCGCGCCGACGTAGATCAGCTGCGCGGTCGCGCCCTTGCGTACCTCCTTGCCGACCGAGCGAACGAACCCTTCGAGCGCCCGCTGGGCGGTCGCCTGGCGCGGGCGCTTGCAGTCCTCGGGCGGGGTCCCGAGCACGACCACGCGCCCCGACCCGCGCACCCGGCGGATCGTCGGGTGGAAGAACGCCCACAGGTCGTGGAGCTCCGCGCTGTCGGCGATCCCGCTGGCATCGAACACGAGCGCCTTGAACGTCTGGTCCTCGGGCGCCGCGTCGGGGCTCCACACCTTCGCCTCGATCCGCGCGTCGGCGGCCGCCGTGCGCACCTCGTCCTGCATCGGCGTGTGGACGTCGGCGTCGATCGCCGCGAGCACCTGGGCGGTCGCCCCGGCGAGCCTCCCGCCCGGCGCCGCGCCGAGCAGGACGGGACCGCTGATCACCGGCTGCCCCCGCTCGTAGCGATCGATCTTGGCGGGGCTCGGGAGGCCGATCTGCTTGGAGACGATCTTCCCGATCGGCGTGTTCACGAGTTGCTGGTAGCGGTCGCTCATGCTGCTGCCTCCATGATCGCGGTGACGCCGAGGCCGCCGGCCGCGCAGATCGAGATGAGTCCCCGGCGGGAGCCGTTCTCCGACAATGTCTTCGCCAGGCTCGCGACGATCCGGCCGCCGGTGGCGCCGAACGGGTGCCCGGCCGCGAGCGAGCCGCCGTGCGTGTTGAGCTTGTCGAGGTCGATCTCACCCAGCGGCCCTTCGAGCCCGAGCCGCTCGCGGCAGTAGACCGGGTCCGCCCACGCCTTCAGCGTGCACAGCACCTGCGAGGCGAACGCCTCGTGGATCTCGTAGTAGTCGAAATCGGTGAGTTTGAGGTCGTTGCGCTCGAGCAACTTCGGCACCGCGTACGTCGGCGCCATCAACAGGCCCTCGCGCGCGTGGACATGATCGACGGCGGCGGTCTGCGCGTCGACGATGTACGCCAGCACGGGCAGGTTGTGTGCCGCCGCCCAGTCCTCGGTGGCGAGTAGCACGGCCGAGGCGCCGTCGCTCAGCGGGGTCGAATTGCCGGCGGTCATGGTTCCCTGTTCCCCGCCGAACACGGGCTTCAACTTCGCGAGCTTCTCGACGCTCGTGTCCGGGCGCAGGTTCTGGTCGCGTTCGAGACCGAGGAACGGGACGACGAGATCGTCGAGGAAGCCGGTGTCGTACGCGGCGGCGAGGTTCTTGTGGCTGCGGACCGTCAGCTCGTCCTGCTCCTCGCGCGAGACCCCCCACTCCGTGGCCATGATCGCGGCGTGCTCGCCCATCGACAGCCCGGTCCTGGGCTCGGCGTTGCGCGGAAGCTGCGGGACGATCTGCTGGGGGCGGACCTTGGCCAGCGCCTTCAGCCGGGCCGCGTTGCTCTTCGCCCGGTTCAGCTCGAGCAGGACGCGCCGAAGATCCTCGTTGATCGCGATCGGCGCGTCGGAGGTGGTGTCGAACCCGCCGGCGATCCCCGAGTCGATCTGGCCGAGCGCGATCTTGTTCGCGACGAGGATCGCGGCCTCGAGCCCCGTGCCGCACGCCTGCTGGACGTCGTATGCGGGCGTGTGCGGATTCAGGCGCGTGCCGAGCACGGCCTCGCGCGTCAGGTTGAAGTCGCGGCTGTGCTTGAGGACGCCGCCGGCGGCGACCTCGCCGAGGGTCTGGTCCTCGAGCGAGAACTTGCCGATCAGCGCCTCGAGCGTCGCGGTCAGCATGTCCTGGTTCGAGGCGCGCGCGTACGGGCCGTTCTGGCGCGCGAAAGGGATTCGGATGCCGCCGAGCACTGCGACCCGGCGGGTGCTTGCGTTCATGGGTCGATAACTCCCTAGGTTTTATGTAGCTACACGTCTGTAGCTTAGTGCTGCGAGTCTTTGGCGGTCGCAGTCGTGAACGTCCCGCTCGACGTCCCGCGGCGGACCAGACCGGGCGCGAGGACCCGCGCCGCCGCCGCCAGCCAGTAGTAGCGGGGCACGTAGCGCTCGGCCTTGCCGCGCAGCCCGCACTCGACGATCGCCTCCGCGACCTTGTCGGGCTCCGAGACGATCAACCGCAGCACGGGGTGGCGGCGAAGCTCGGTCGCCGGGAAACCCTCGGTCGCGATGAACCCCGGGAGCACGAGACCCACGTGCACGCCGTGCGCGCTCTCCTCGGCCGCCAGCGAGTCGCTCCAGCCGGCGAGCGCGAACTTGCTGGCGGAGTACGCGCCGGCTCGCGGACGGCCGACGCGTCCCGACGTGCTCGACACGTTGACGATGGCCGCCGGCGCTCCCTTCGCGGCGGTCGTCCTGAGCAGCGGCAGCAGTTCCTCGGTCAGCCGCACGGGAGCCTCGAAGTTGAGCTTCATGTGCCGCTCGACGTTCGCCCACCCGGTCTCGGCGAAGCCGCCGCGCCACGAGCCCCCGGCGTTGTTGACCAGCAGGTGCAGTTCGCCGTAGGCCCGCGCCACCGCGGCCAGCACCTCGGCCGGCGCTGCCGGCTTCGTGAGGTCGACGGCGACGACGGTGGCGCCGCCGATCTCGCGTGCGAGCGCGTCGAGCCGTTCCTGCCGGCGGGCGACGAGCACGAGTCGCATCCCGGGCTCACGCGCGAGCCGGCGTGCGGTCGCCTCGCCGATGCCGCTCGACGCGCCGGTCACGATCGCTACGAATGGATCCGTCAAGGGGCCGGAAGGCTACCCCGCCGGCGCGGGTTCTCGATCCCGACGAGCGAAATCACGCCACCGAGGATCACGAGAAGGCCGGCGATCCCGACGCCGATCCGGAACGCGTGCACCGAGGCGTCGACGAGAGCTTCGTGCGGCACGCCGGAGGCGGTGGTCACGAGCGGCCGCATGCGGGCGGCGCGCAACGCGGCCTGGGCTTGCTGCGTCGCTGGGTCGACGCGGCCATCGAGATTCGACGCGAACGCGGCCGCCACGACGGCGCCCACGGCGGCGATCGCGAGCAGTCCCGCAATCCGGGCGACCGCGTTGTTGGCCCCGCTGGCGAGGCCGGAGCGGCCGGGCTCGACCGACCCGAGGACGGCGGCGGTCAGCGGCGCCACCGTGGCGGCGAGACCGAGCGCGAACACGAGCACGCCGGGCAGGATCGTCGTCACGTAGTCGGGGTGCGCGTCGATACGGGTCAACAGCAGCAGCCCGATGCCGGCGAGCACCGGACCGCCCGACATGAACAGGCGCGGACCGAGGCGGTCGGCCAGCGCGCCGAACCGCCTGGACAGAGCGAAGATCACGAGTGTGATCGGGAGCAGCGCGAGGCCGGCCTCGAGCGGCGTGTACCCGGCCACCTGCTGGAGGAACACGACGAGGAAGAACGTCGACACGCCGAGCCCCCCGTACATCGCGAGCGTGGTCGCGTTCCCGACCGCGAAGTTGCGCACCGCGAACAGCTGCAGCGGCATCATCGGATCGGGGACGCGCGCCTCCCACACGAGGAACGCGACGAGCAGGACGATTCCGGCGATCAGCGGCACGAACACGCGCGGATCGCCCCAGCCGTAGACCGAGTACTCGATCAGCCCGAACACCGCCCCGCCGAGCCCGAGCACGCACAGCATGCCTCCGATCCAGTCGATGTGGCCCGGGGCACGGCGGTCCGCCGGCAGCCGCCGGAGCAGCATCACGGTGATCGTTACCGGGATCGGGTTGATCAGGAAGATCCAGCGCCACGACGTCGCCTCGACCAGCGCGCCGCCGCCGAGCGGACCGATCACGGTGGCGACGCCGGTCCACGCCGTCCAGGTACCGATCGCGGCCGCGCGCTCGCCCGGCTCGAACGTGTCGAGGATCAGCGCGAGCGAGCTTGGGACGAGCAGCGCGCCGGCGACCCCCTGCACCGCGCGCGCCGCGATCAGCACCTCGCTGCTCGGCGCGAGCGCGCACACCACCGAGCACACCCCGAAGCCGATCAGGCCGGCCTGGAACACGCGCCGGCGCCCGAGCACGTCGCCGAGCGATCCCCCCAGCAACAGCAGCGAGGACAACGTCAGCAGATACGCCTCGACGACCCACTGCTGCTCGGCGAGGCTGCCGTTCAGGCTCGAGCGGATCGACGGCAGCGCGACGTTGACGATCGTCTGGTCGAGGAACACGATCCCCGAACCGAGGATGCTCGCGACGAGGACGGCGCGCTTGACGGCGGCGGCGCTATCCGGTGCCGGCATCCAGGACGGAATTCGGCTCGTACCCGGAGAACGTGACGCTGTTCTGGAAGGGCAGATCTCGGTTTACGATCACGCAGTAGCTGCGCTTGCCGTCGACGCTCGGCACGCACGCGCGGTAGATGCTTCCGGGCACGATCGCGAACAGGCTGACGAACTGGAGGTTGCGGCGGAACGTGTCGGGGGCGCGATCGCCGATCCAGGCCTGAGCGCGCGCGATCGCGTCGGCGGTGTCGCGCTGGCGCGCCTCGATCTGCCCTCGGTGCGCCAGACCGGCGATCGCGAGCACGGCGGTGACCGCGACGACAACCACGGTGCCGCCGTAGTCGCGCGCAACGACGCCCGGCATGTCGGGCCGCAGGCGGCGCACCAGCATGCCGAGCGGGCGCGAGAGCAGGATCACCAGGAGCACGTTTATGACCAGCCCGAGCAGCATGGCGGCGACGAACGTCTCGGTCGTCCCCGCCGGCGGGAGCAGGTGGCCGACGGCGCCGTCGATGACCGTCAGCGCCACAAACGACGGCCACAGCCACGCGCCCGTGCGTCGCCACCGCATCCGGACGTAGCGAGCGCGGGTGCGCGACAGCCAGGCCGGGCGGGCGCCGTCCATGTGGCAAGAGTAGTCCCGCCGAGGGCCGTGCGGCGGTCCTTCGAATAAACTCGAAGGTGCCCGACCACGAAGCCTGAACCGGAGATCCCGGAGGGCTGGTGAACCGGGGTCAGGAAGCGGCGATCCCGGTCCGGCCCACGGAGAAAGGGAAAACCTCAAGAGATGGCCACTCACATGGCGCAGGTCGCGGACGGCGGCGCCGACGCGGCGATTGAGCACCTAACGGCAGAGGACCGGATCTGGCTACTTCGCGCGATGTTGCTGATGCGCGGCCTCGAGGAGCGCGCGATGAGCCTGTACCGCCAGGGGCGGGTGCCGGGGTCGTTCTACGACGGTTACGGACAGGAGGCGGTTTCCGCCGGCGCCGCGTTCGCGATGGGACCGGAGGACCGGCTCTGCATCCTGCACCGTGACCTCGCGGCGCACCTGATCCGCGGCGTGACGCCGACGCGGATCCTGTCGCAGTACATGGGCCGCGCGGGCGGCATCACCCAGGGACGCGACGGCAACGTCCACTTCGGCGACCGCAACCTGGGCTGCGTCGGGATGGTCTCGATGCTGCCCGACATGATGCTGGTGGCCACGGGGATGGCGATGGCGTTCAAGATCCGCGGCGAGAAGCGGTGCGCGATGACCTGGTTCGGCGACGGCTCGACCTCGCGCGGCGACTTCCACGAGGCGATGAACTGGGCCGGCGTCCAGAAGCTGCCGGTCATCTTCGTCCTCGAGAACAACCAGTACGCGTATTCGACGCCGGTCGACAAGCAGTACGCGGTCGACCCGGTCGAGCGCGCCGCCGCCTACGGCTTCGAAGGGGTAACGGTCGACGGGAACGACGCCGAGGCGATGTTCGAGGCTGCGCGAGCGGCGCGGGCGCGGGCCGTGAACGGCGACGGCCCGACGCTGATCGAGGCGGTGACGATGCGCATGCACGGCCACGCCGCCCACGACGACATGAAGTACGTGCCCAAGGAGCAGGTCGAGGAGTGGCGCAAGCGCGATCCGATCGAGCGCCAGGAGGCGCGGCTGCGTGAGATCGGCGTCGACATCGACGGTCTGCGCGCGTCGGTGAAGGCCGAGATCGATGCGGCCGCCGAGGAGGCACTGGCGGGTCCGATGCCCGATCCGGCCACCGTGCTCGACGGCATCTTCTGCGAGGGCGAGGCGGAGCCGCTCGGCGACGGTCAGGCGCCCTGGAGCGGGTTTGCTTCGGACGGGGGTGCCGTCTGATGCCCACGCTGACTTATCTCCAAGCCATTTCTTCGGCCCTGCGCGACGAGCTCCGCGCCGATGACCGCGTCCTGTTGATGGGCGAGGACATCGGGACGTTCGGCGGCGCGTTCAAGGTCACCGACGGGTTCATCGACGAGTTCGGGCCCGACCGGGTGATGGACACGCCGCTCGCGGAGTCCGGGATCATCGGCACCGCGGTGGGCGCTGCCGTCGTCGGCATGCGACCCGTGTGCGAGATGCAGTTCTCCGACTTCATCTCGTGCGGCTTCGACCAGCTGGTCAACGTCGCCGGGAAGATGCACTACCGCCAGGGGCTGGCCGTGCCGCTTGTGGTGCGGCTCCCGTCCGGGGGCGGATTCTCCGGCGGACCGTTCCACTCCCAGAACCCCGAGGCTTGGTTCATGCACTCGCCGGGGATCAAGGTGGTGGCGCCGTCCACTGCCGCGGATGCCAAGGGATTGCTCCACGCCGCGATCCACGACCCGAATCCGGTCTGCTACATGGAGCACAAGCACCTGTACCGCCGGGTCAAGGGCGAGGTCCCGTCGGGAGTCTTTGAGACTCCGTTCACGGCGCGGGTGGCGCAGCCCGGGTCGGATCTGGTCGTGATCGCGTACGGCGCGATGGTGCCGGTGGCGCTGGAGGCCGTGTCGGACGGTCTCGACGGAGCCTCCGTGGAGGTGCTTGATTTGAGGTCGCTGGTGCCGCTCGACGAGGAGGCGATCCTCGACTCGGTGGAGCGCTGCTCGAAGGTCTTGATCATCGACGAGGCCAACGCGACGTGCGCGGCCGGCGCGCAGGTGGCGGCGCTGATCGCCGAGAAGGGGTTCGAGTCGCTGGACGGCCCGGTCGTCCGGGTCGCGACGCCCGACGTCCCGATCCCGTTCTCGCCACCGCTCGAAGCGGCCGTATTGCCGGGCGTCGATCGCGTGAGGGAGGCGTGCCGTGAGCTCCTCGCCTACTGACCTCCTGGTCGACGTGACGATGCCCCAGATGGGGGTGTCGGTCGCCGAGGGCACGGTCGTCGCCTGGCGCGTCGAGCCCGGCGACCGGATCGAGGCCGAGGCGACGATCTGCGAGATCTCGACCGACAAGATCGACACCGAGGTCCCCTCGCCGGCGTCCGGCGTCGTGACCGAGATCCTGGTGCCGATCGGGGAGACCGTCGACGTCGGGACGGTGATGGCGCGGATCGCCGTCGGAGGCAACGGAGTCGCGCCGGCAACGCCCGCTCCCGCCGCCGATGACCCCAGTCCGCTCGATGGCGGCGCGGGTGGCCCATCGACCCCCGAACCAAAATCATCATCCCCACCCGCCCCCGTGGTTCGCAACGGCAATCGGAGGTACTCGCCGGTCGTCCAGCGGATCGCCTCCGAGCATGGGATCGACCTGAGTCAGGTGCCGGGGACGGGTCGCGGAGGTCGCGTGCGCAAGCAGGACGTGCTGGCGTTCGTGGACGCGAGCCCGGTAGAGGAGCCGCCGCTCCACATCGAGAGCCCGTACCGCCCAGATCCGGTCCCCGAGCCGGTGGCCGGCGGTGGCGAGCTGTCGCGGATGCGCCGGCAGATCGGCGAGCACATGAAGCGGTCGCTCGACACCGCCGCGACGTGCACGACGTGGATCGAGGTCGACATGAGCCGGGTCGAGGCCGCGCGGGCGCGCCTCGGCGTGACCGCGCTCGCGTTCGTCTCGCGGGCGTGCATCGACGCGATCCGGGAGCACCCCGCTCTGAATGCGTGGCTCGAGGGCGAGAAGTACACGCTCCACACCGATGTGAATCTCGGGATCGCGGTGTCGCTCGGCGACGACGGGCTGATCGTGCCGGTCATCCCCCGCGCGCACGAGCTGTCGGTCGAGGGGCTGGCGGCTCGCATCAAGGACATCGCCCGACGAGCCCGCGGGCGGCAGCTGACGCCGGACGACGTCTACGGCGGCACGTTCACGATCACGAACCCCGGCCAGTACGGATCGATCATGGCCACGCCGATCATCAATCAGCCGCAGGTCGCGATCCTCGATCTCGAGGCGGTGGTGAAGCGCGCGGTCGTGGTGACCGACGCCGACGGGAACGATTCGATCGCGATCCGGCCGATGACGATCCTCGGGCTGAGCTGGGATCACCGCGCGCTCGACGGCGCACTGTCGGCGCAGTTCCTGGCGACGGTCAAGCGTCAGTTGGAGAGCGTGTCGTGAGCTTGCCCGAGATCTGGGTGTGCCATCTGGGGGTGGTCGAGTACCGCGAGGCGCTGTCCTTGCAGGAGCGGCTCCGGGAGGCCCGTCAGGAGGACGAGCTTCCCGACGTGCTGCTGACCCTCGAGCATCCTCCGGTGTACACGCGCGGGCGCCGGTCGGGCGCCGGCGAGCTGCCGATGGGCGATGAGTGGTACTCGGCGCAGGGCATTGAGGTAGTCGACACGGGTCGTGGTGGGAAGGTCACGTACCACGGGCCGGGCCAGCTCGTGGGCTACCCGATCGTTCGCGTCGATGATGTGGTCGCGTATGTGCGGACGCTCGAGGGAGCGCTGGTCAGCGCTCTGGGCGACGAGGGCGTGGCCGCCCGGTCGCGTCCGCGCGAGGGACACCGGTTCACCGGCGTCTGGGTCGACGAGCGCAAGATCGCGTCGATCGGGGTCCACCTGTCCAGGGGGGTCTCGATGCACGGGTTCGCGGTCAACGTGGAGAACGATCTGCAGCCGTTCGAGTGGATCGTGCCGTGCGGGTTGGACGAGGTGCAGATGACCTCGCTGGTCGCGGAGACGGGCCGTTCCGGCGGGATGAAGTGCTTCCGCCGGCGGGTGCAGTGGCGCGTGGCGGAGGCGCTCGGGCGCCGGCAACGGCTGGTCAGCCGCGAGCGGCTCGAGACGCGGGCGCCGGCAGCAGTAGCCTGACGAGCAGCGGCCGCAGCTCGTGCGGCCTGTACTTCATCTGGCGCCAGGTGGTGCGGATGATCGTCCACCCGGCGGCGGTGAGGCGCTGGTCCCGGACACGGTCGGACTCGAACCGCTGGGGGGTGTTGTGCCACTTGTCGCTGTCCGCCTCGATCACCACGCGCCGGTCGCGCCAGACCGCATCGGCCTTGATCGGCGGGCCACCGTCGTCGAGGATCACGAACGCATTGCACTCCGGGTCGGGGATGCCGAGCTCGCGCGTGATCGCCAGCAGCAGTTCCTCGTTCTCGTTCGCGGTGGGGGTCTTGCCGATGTAGTGCTCGGTCAGGACGCGGCGAACGGCCTTGGCACCTGGACGGCTGGGGTTGCGAGCGAGCTGGTCGTCGACTGCGCCGAGGTCGAGCGGGTGCTCGATGATGTCGGCCTGGTCGAAGGCGCGCTCGAGCTGTCGGTGGGTGATCACGCCGGCGAGGTCGAAAAGGGTGCGGGCGACCGTGGTGCAGGGGATGCCGTTGACAACCGTGACGTCCTGCGGAGCGAGCGTCGTCGAGCAATGGATCTTTACTCCCTGGTGGCGGCGGCGGGAGCGCCTGGGCACGGTGACGTCGATCTTCGTCCCGCCCGAGCCGCGGAGCTCGAGCAGGGCGGCCGCGGAGCGGTGCGAGAGGACCGCGCCCGGCCCGCAGGCGAGCACCGCGGCCATCCACAGACCCTCGCGCTTGAGGAGGTGGCGGGGGACGATGGAGTAGACGCCGGCGTGCAGACGGTGGAGATGGCCCGCGCGAGCGCGCTTTTGGACCGCGCGGGGGGACAGCGCCACCTGGGTCACGTGAAAAACACCGTGCTGCCCGGCGGCAACCATAGCCGGCTCGAAAAAACGTCCTGTGGGTTCGCTTTCTCGAGCCGGCCCGGACATGCGACCGATCGTGCACCAAAAGCCGTGACAGGTGTGCGACCGCTTGTTTCAGAGCTGCGCAACGGGGTCCCTAAACTCCTGAGGTATGGCGACGCGCTCGCGATCCAACCCTGGTGGCAACCAGAACGTCCTTGAGATCCTCGGCGCCGACGTGCTCCCGCTGCGCTCGAGGAAACCGGCGTGGTTCAAGGTCCCCGCGCCGGGCAGCA
>Ga0335072_10012241_pt1 | contig 12252 bp, 13 predicted proteins | sample Lox_Sample_21_FD_206725 | JGI IMG/M metagenome (GOLD analysis project Ga0335072, IMG submission 206725) | Soil microbial communities from Loxahatchee National Wildlife Refuge, Florida, United States - Lox_Sample_2.1 | ecosystem: Environmental > Terrestrial > Soil > Wetlands | place: USA...
TCGTTGCTCCATTTCCCGACTCTTCTGACATCTCTCTGATATCGATTATCTGAGTCAAGAGCCAACCGATCCTGTACGATAGTACTTTGCAAAAATGATGAATAACCCTTTTAGGCTAGTTTAGCGATCACTTCACTGAAAATTTAGCGAGCGAAGACCCTAAGCCAGCCTAACTCTCTGGCTATGCCTCAGGCAATTTTCGCTTCGTTATTCATCATTTTTGCAAACACAACAGTTAATATCTTCTCTCCAACTTCCTCAATCGATTCTCTACTCTCTTTCTCTACATTATCCGATTTAGTAGTATCAGGCCAGAGAAATACTCGAAGATTGTGATCTGTAAATTCTTAGGTTGGAATATCGAAGCTAGTTCCAGTGCTGAACTATGCGCTCCCACCCCCCGATACTTTGGGATTTAGGGAGAATGAAGCCCGGGGCAATTGCGTTGAATATCAGTTAGAAGAGAAATCGTTTTATTTAGTGAATATAGTGATTTTAAAATGAAATCAACTTGTATTGGCCTCTAATTTTGATAGGGGTTTTGTATATCTGTTGGTATGTGAAACCCCTATCATATTAACCAGTATCTGCTACCGAGCCATTGCAGCGCAGGAGCGTGCGTCCCCGCTCAAGTCGAATAGGCCTCTTTCAGCAATCAAAGCGATGCTTACTATTAGGTAGGTATATGAAAGGTATCAAGAAACTTGTTTATGGATAATCCATCTGATAGCGTATATGGTGTATAGTTTTTGATTACGTAGCGGCTAAGATAAGTTTATATTTTTAGCGAGAAGAATTTAGCCTCATGTCGCCGATAAAGCTGTAAACTCAGGTGATATCGCTCTATATAGTCGTAAGCAGTGGTTCGATTCACGGGTTCCAATCTTATACCACCTGATTCATAGGCCTCTAGGACCGGGCGAGCCCCTGAATACAGTCTCCTATATATTTTGTACTATAGTGGTCTATTAGGGTAGCAATTCAACTCAATTCAGATGTACATCGCTACTTACATGCGACACCTTACTTCAAAGAACATTGTCTGATCAGGAGCTATATATTGCGATGTTTGAGGACCCGAGAAGTATATAGTAAGATTATCTATATCAAAATTATCTGTACAAAAGTGCATATGTTCTGGAGTTGAGCTTGTCTCTATATATAATCTTATAGAAGTATTATTTCCTAGCTATCGCAGCAGATATCAGCTGAAATTGAAAGAGTATTTTATAGCTTGGAAGAGAGAGTAGCTGTGGATATGATAGTGATAGGTTTTAACATAGATGAAATAATAGTAGACAATGCTTGCAGAAGCCTCGGTACAGAGGTTAAGCAGCTGTCTGATGGCGGAAGACTCGAAGCAGGGAAGAAGACCTCGGAGAGGCTAGCATGGATGAAAGAGATGCTCAGTGCCGCTAGGGAATTCGAGAAGATATGTCCTAGGCAAGCCTATGTTGCTTATCAATATATTGACATTGTATTGTAGAGAGTTGACCTCTCTCTCCTCGAGCGCTTTGGTATTACTGCAGACCATATCGATGCAAAGGAAAACATCATATGGATAGAACCTATAGTATTTTCGGATGTTTCATCTAATCCTGTGAGATTCGATAAATCTAGTCCGGGAAATAGTGTTTTTGGATTTCTTGGGCTGGGTATAGTAACAACATCCTGAATACGGAAATAGCGGCGGTAAAGTGATGGTATATTTTCGTGAGTCGGATCCCGTTGTATATCGTTTTTGTAGAGGTGGATATGGCATTTATCACAAGGTATTATAAGGGATATTGAAGCAGCAATAACATTAAAATCATCCACTAATTTTTACCCAAGGAAATCGGAGAGTTGTTGGTGTATTATTTGTGGTTGGTTTTACCATTCCACGGAAAATTGCAGTTTCAAGCCCAGGGAGAGCGATGCAGCAGTGCATTTTTGTGGGGGGACAGCAGGAAGGTTGTCCACCGGCAATGGACCAGACCAAAGCGTGGGTGGAGAGATAGACCGGATAGGGGGCACAGCCGTAGGGGCCTTACACTAGGGGCGTATTGTCATGATTGAGACTCCATCTAAAAATCACCAATATCATCTTGGAGAGGATTGACAAGTTGCACAACGCCCTTCGCGCCAGCTGGCGCATTGATTTAAGTCTTTGACCTGAGTTTCAACGGACTTTAGAGAACTAACTACACTAAATTCCTGGGGAATGCCCTGAGAGAGGGCTAGTAAATGCTAGGATAATGGGCAGGTAGATGCTACCCTGATGGATGGCATGATAGCTCTCTGATGGATGGTCTAATGCCCAAAAGGTCCGAGAGTATGACCTGTTAGGCTATCGTTCGGTTTGGGTTGTGGACCAAAGAGACTCGAGGCGCCTACTTAGTAACATTTACCTCTCAATCATGCTGGGGCATTGCTAAATCGAGGCTCAGCATTTGTCCCTCCCAGAGCAAGTGCTGAATCTCTGTTCTCGATCCAGCCATTGAAGCGGGAAATGAATGAATGCAGAATTATACGTGTCTCAAGACCATTGGTTGTACTATATCTCCAAGGCACAAATCTCTATCGGCAGGTATACTTCAATGTAATTGGCCACAAGCCGTGTCAGCCGATAGATAAGCTATCATATACGAACAGGGCAAGCAAGAGGATTTCGGCCAACTGTCGCCTGATCCTTTGTGATAATCCTTCAACCGTCAGTGGTGTTATAATTTGATTTGAGTGGAATTCTGTCTTATACCAGGAAGAGAAATTGAGAAAACCACGGTTAGAATGGCTGAGAACATCGAGAAAGCTCCGGGAGAGGATATAATCGACCAAAGTCTATTATACGACCAGGAGGTCTACGATTTCGCTCTCAAAACCCGAAGCAAGACAATGGTCTTTGAGGAATACGGCATGTTACATAGACTCAATCTCATCGACCTCCAAAATGACATTGCAGAATGCAGAGCTATCATCTGGAAACGCCGGGGGGCTTCCAAGGCTGTAAGGGAAAAACTACGCGTGACCCTGCGTGATTACGGTATCGTACTTAATATGATAGACATTCATGGAAGCAAGGTTAACATAGATAACAGTTCGAGCCATCCGCGACTACTATTATATGAAAAATATGGCGCCCTGCAAGTACAACGATGCATATGACTGGAAGGACGACCTCAGAGGCACCTTCAAGAAAATAGACAGCGAATCCAATGACCCCTATGGCTCGAAGTACATGGTTCTTAAAGACGTCGAGCGACCTTTCGAAGACACCTTGCGGGCCTTTCTGAACAAGATATTGCTCGCACGACCAGAAGAAGATTCGGAAAAAGCGATTGGACGTGAAGATAAGGACCAGCTAAGACTGACGCAGCCCATAGGAACTAGTCGAACCGTGGATTTTATCACTTTCTTCATGCTACGCTTCCTTATAACAATCATCACTGGAGCATCGCTCATTGCTCCCATGGTTATAATGACCTTAGATAAGTCACAGACTAAGAGTCTTATTACAACTTCTATTGCGGTCGTACTGGTAGCTGGCTTATTGGCCTGTTTTATGACTGCCAAAAATTTGGATATCATTACCGCGATTACCAGTACTGCTGCATATGCAGCCGTGCTGGTGGTATTTGTGGGTCTCAGTTCTTGAGAAGGGGCTTCATCACTTAAGAGGTCTGGCAAAGTAGTGTGTCTTACGGGCTGCGACAGGGTTAACAGTAGCTTGAGAATTTTAACAACGGCTACTAATGTTAGTTAATTCTATAGTTCCTGTCCCGAGTGACTGGTTACCTAATGTATGTGTTACCCTGGTTTGTTCAGTTGATTGAGGAGGCTAAGAGTTTCTTGAGTTTTATTCTTAGGGATTACGCGTCTTGACTTGTCTCAGCCATCTTCCCAACTTTCCCCTTATTGAAAGAAAAGGAGCTTCCTGCATGCTCTCCCCGGTTCCACGCTTGTGTATAATTCGGAAAGAATCAGGGAAATCCGTGAAATTATTTGAAGGCCTCCGTAACCATTCGGCCCCGGTTACACGCCTAACCGGGCTGCGCACGGGCTACATCTTGTCCGAAGATTCAGTTATTAGAACTAAATGAGCCTCAAAAGATGAAAATTTTAACTTTTGCACGGCCTACTGTAAGACCGCCTAGCTCCAGGGCTTAACTAGAGCTATTGGACCGCCGGGAGCCGGATATGTAAGGTTGAAAGATTGTGAAGAAAGAGGCGGTGACGAAGAAGCGAAATGACGACCGGAAGCCAAGGTGTTGGATATAACAGTTCCCTTTCTCTCATTTAGCGTTACCGTATAATCTGTCGGACTAGACCCCCCCAGGATAAGTTCATACTGACCAATAAGAAGACGTCCTGTTGCATCGTCGATTCGGCCATAATTTTAGACCATGGTTTTATATTTTTAACGTCTTGCCCCCACAGCAATTATAAGGCAAAATAGGAGCAATTTGCTGCATGAGACGAATCTTGACATATATAATGAACAAAATGAAGATATATTATAACCTGCCAGCCCTAATAAATCTCATATTCTCGTCTCCCTCATCCTCATCACCATCAACGTTATCTTCAAAATCAGATTGTGAATCAAAGCAGTCTTCAGATTCATTCCCTGAATCCATGGTGACATCCTCCTTGTTCTCCTTAATTATGGTCCCCTTAGCCATCTCCTAAGCAGTATACAAGAGCCCATCCTCGGCATCCACTTAATAGAATCGCCAACGTTGTCTGTAGTGTTATTAGCTGTACCTTTAGGAACTTGTTGCTAGTCCCCAACTGTGATGTTCAGGAGGTCTTGGATTTTGAGTAGGTTATCTTTTGAACTATTAAGTGGAAGGGATAACCCTACGTTCTAAAAGGTCTTAATAATAGCATCCTAGTGATATTTATGTATCTTCTCCTAGGTCTTCCCTACCCATTCCGTTAAGAGAACCCTCTATTCTCTTATATTAAACTTGCTAGCTTTCTATTTGTTAAAGTGCTTCTTAATCCTACTAGTCCTCAAACTCCTTAATATACTGTTTAATAATCTTGTTAACAGTAATATTAAGAACCTGCATATATTCTATACAGCTGCTAGGGATAATAAAGACAGTACCTTTAAGTTTTTTAAGCTTGTCCTAGAGCTTTTGCTGCAATACCTCCTCTTGCATTCTCTTCTCCTTTTACTCTACAGACTTATTCTCTTTAACGTTTTGTCTTTTATTCTTGTATAGAGCAAAGGCGTTAAAGGAGAGGAATTAACCAGGTTTATTATCTTATAGGATTAGTTAATAAGGTTAGAAGTATCAGTATATACTTTGTTATTAAAAATAACAATAACGTTTTTGTAATACTTCTTGTAGGCCTGCGACGACTCAACACCTCCCCGTGGTGCAGGCTGGGAACCTGATTGCGCCTTATTTACTGAGGCCACCCTCCCTTTCTGAGGCAAGTTAACATGCTGCTGCTGGCTTAGCCCCAAGCTAGCTGGCTGTATCCAAGCTCTTCCTCCAATTAGCATGGCCTCCATCATCACCTTGACCACTGGAAATGAGGGGCGTTGTGAGTACCGCTTTATCTGATCTTCGACTACTTCTTGGGCAGCTGAAATACCCCATCGGCCCACCCACTACTTGAAATGACGTCATCCTCTTCTGCAATAACGACCAGCTCCTTAAGACCATTAAAGAACGGGTCTTTATTGCGTCCTAAAAGCTGCCAAGGCATGCTACAGTCATGTTCGCATTGCCGGGGCTCTTGGAACAGATCTTCAAGTTGCCAATTGTCCTGCTGTGACATTTGCAGTCGTCCCTAACTGTATTGCTGGATCTATGATGCTCCATATAACCCCGACGGCCTCAGCATATCTCGAAAATATGTGGAAGTGGACTGCGTATCATGACATTGACGACCCATTAAGCACTCAGATCAGTGTATATGTGGCCAGGGGAATACTGATCGAAAGTACCAATCCGACGTGGATGTACGGCACTGCTTCCGAGCATGCAACGCTCTACCAGTATGAGTTTTATCAAGCTAGTAATGTAGTTGCTGGCATGATTCAGACCGAAAATCCCTACTATCAACCTAATCCAGATCCGCCAGCGCCTTTCACTGACTTCGTTGGTACATTCGATGGCGACCCTTCATGGGCTGTTAGGATCATCAAATCTTCCAACATTACTATCGCAGGAGCTGGCTTATATTCGTGGTTTCAAAAGTACTTGGAGACTTGCGTGAATACGCAGAATTGCGAATTAGCTCTTGTTCAAATCGACAACAGTTATGGTGGTATCTATATATGGAATTTTGTCACGATTGGAGCCGTCAGCGTGGTCGCGGCTTCAACTGAAGATTTCTATCAAAGTATTGCTTTAGCTAACACTAATGCAGCTACATACCCATGGTGGAGTTTAATTACTCTATTTGAATCCAACACTGCAGGAGAGGTCAATGGCAATGATATTTATGTCGATCCATCTATTTAGACAAGCTCAAATCCAGTTGTGCAATGCAATCCGCCCCACTCGTTCTTCCACCATATCAACTTGGTTCCACCACGACGATATCGTGGCCGCCATTGACCACAACACTGTTATCTTCACCCGCCGGGGTTATCCACATGGTGGTAACATTGATAAATGTCGCACCAATAACAACGACAGAGTTGTCCTTCTGGGTCGTCACAATACAATCAGCCGATACGAGTGTTGTCGTCTTCTCGCTAATCCAGAGCGTTATGCCACATCTTTCACAATTATCCTTCCTCCAAACGTAGCCACATTCCCACCAACCCAATTCCCGATTGGCGGAGGTGGCGGCGCTGTCGCGACGAGCTCCTCAGGTGCCTCTCTGTTGGAATAACAGCTGTCGTGGCTACACTGCAGGCACTTCCACGGAGCACTCTCCATGGAACACCAGAGATGCCTGTTGTCACGATACAACCCTGTTAAGGGGTTGTTTGATAGCCGGCTTTCCCCTGATCTGCACCGAGAGGGTGGAACGCTATTATAAGTCTATGGGCTGGTCCCTCTTCCATGAGAGAAACAGAATCAATACAATCAATAATCCTAATGTTCATGTGCTCCGCCTGTAAATCTTAGCACCTGTTAATAATTACAGATCTCCGGATCTCCTGAATCTGCTGTACCCATTATGCTGTGTAAATATTGGGGCCAGTTGCCCGCCAATTTGTCTATAACTAATGCAATTCTATTCTATGCTGCGCACTGAATCACTACTCTATTCTCATGATTCCAACACTCTCCAACTTTAACAACGGTCATTGGTGTTTTCTACACTACATCTCAAACTGTTATTATACAGCCCCAGCCAACTGTATCTATAACGACTCCAACATCTGAGATACCTTCAATTACATACTCGAGTGGAACGCCTACAAAAACGTGCACTTCCCACTGCGGCAGCGATAACTGTCCATTTTTTGGTTGTGACCACGGTTGTGGCTTCTTTTCCTGCGGTCATGGATGTGGAATTTGGGGGTGTGGTGGCGGCTGCTTCCTCGGGGGCTGTGGCAGCTGCATTGGCCTGTCGTGTTCTGGGGACTGTCCTCTAATCGATTGCGGAGGCCTAGGTTGTATTACCGGTAACTGCGGAAGTGAGGGCGGAGATGAAGGAAACGATGACCAAGCGTGCACGACGCTACAAACTGCATCTGTCTATACCATTGTGGTATCTAGTTTTAGTGCTTCACCGATGACAACTTACTCTACTACGACTTAGGTAACTCTTAACTCTTTCGATTTCCCGCGCTGAAATCTTCTACCTGGCTCTTTTATGGGGATAGTGCACTCAAGCCATATCAAGCTAACACGAGAGACAGACTCATTGCGATACGATCGAAGCGTGTACAGCGACAGCCATTACAATCACGACAATGGTAACTGGCGAGCCCCCAGTAGTCGCTACAGTGATAATCTCACTGGATGCTTCTGATGAACCCACTATGCCCTCCAGCATCTACGGCTCCGTAGCAAGCTCTATCTTCATGATGTAGTCTAAATGGGATGCGACTCGCTGGAATGCCGCTGCCCAACAACAACCACCCCAAGTCCAACCCCAGTCTTCTCCACCGTAAGCAATATCGTAACGCCGACTGCCTATTGCTGGCCCACTAACAACAACGGCACCTTTCTGTCTTTCGACGAATCCGATGGCACCGCTGTCATCATAGCTTTTTGCTCAAACGGATATGTCCTCAATCCTGGCGATTTCTATGGCCATTTAGAGGAGCAAACGGCCGCGAATGGTGCAATGATATATGCACAAGCTAAATGGGCTGTTGATCAAACGGACTGTGCGACAGAGGCTGATTTTCCTCTTGACAGTTCGTACACGGCTGATTGTGAAATTGCATTGTCGAATTGTGCGACAGGCTGTGAGTTTTGCTTCCAACCCAGTCTAAAGGCGTTGAAAAACGGCCGGATGCTAATTACGTCTTACTTTAGGCGAAGGTGGCAGCTTGACGGCGGATTATGGTGGAGCCTATGTCCTAAATTTAATAGAAGGGTGTGTTGAGTTCAATCTCTATGCTACGGCATGAAACTTGATTAGAAGGAACATAATCTACAGTAATTGCCATGCATTAAGTTAGCTATTGTCTACAATCATCTTGATCATCTAACATGATTGTCGTCGCCGGGCGAAAACGGCTTACAGATAATGTGGAGGCATAGAATGGATGTGCCGTCGAAGTGCACGATCGTCAAGACAATGGGTAGGTCAGCGTACAGCTCCGGTGGTGCTCGGCAACAGGAATAGAGCCTAAAAATCTAAAAAGAAAAGACTGCATTCTGTATCCATAAGGCTCTTCAATAGTCTAGTAATCCTTATAGCAATCCTTAAAGCAATCGCTCGTCCCTATCTGTGTTCATAAAATCCTGTCTCTCAATCTCTAATCCTGGGCTGTCTATTGTCATGTCCGCTTGTACTCCTAACTGTTTATTTTCCATGTCCGTTTGAATAAGGTCCTCGAACTAGTCAAAATACATCAATGAACAACTATTGCCCAAATCAGGTGATTTGTTAGGGGCGGCCATGTAAACAAATTCTAATAGCATGGAACAAAGCAAGAACGGGTTCTATCGAAGGCTTGCCCTGGCAATGAGCATATCTGTAGTGCGGCTTGTATTTTTGTCATGTAGGTAAGTCTCAGCTAGAAAAAGAAGCTAATAAGAGTATTACCACTCTGTACCGCTCATTTTTGCATAAGTGTCGATTTGTGCCTCCGCTTTTCCCTTGGTAATATTCATTTGCGACCTCTCGCAATCTCTAGTATGGTAAGGGAGATGCAAAGTCACCTATAAGGCAAGTACAGTACATCTATTTGGTAGGGCTACAGAAAACCATCTAGTACACCATCTTCTCTAGGAAGTGTCTATTAATACTTAAAGCTTACAACAACTAGAATATTAAACTCTTACTTAGTTGTACGCTTTGCTTAATGGTCAAGTAGAGGCAATAAGCAGGATTTCTCGTAAACCTAGTAACTATCTCGATAGCTTTTACTAGTAATAATTATTTCTTAAGCTTAAAATTCAGATTTCTTAGAATTACAGGCTTCTTAAGATTTTATTAGTGCTTAGTAAGTATAAAGGAGCGGACCGCGATGTCCTCCGCCTCCACGTGGCGCAGTCTATGAACCTGTTCATATATTGAATAGCCTGCTACTCCCACTGCTACTTTACTACCTGTTGGAAATGTAAGCGCAGCGTGAAACTGAATGTATTGACTTAATAGCTATCAACTAAGCGGGACGTAGGTCCCGTATATATACACGGAAAGTAAGGCTCAAAGCAGGGTTGAATCGGTGTCCCTAGCCTCGGTGTGCCCGAAATAGCTTTAGACTTGCCACTCTAATCGGGCGGTGCCATAATTCCAACATTACCGATGCCGGCCAGCAGTCGGCTATGTAGAACTACCTCGCTGAACTAGGAAGTCTCAGCCACGATGAGGCTGCTGGACATCGCTACTTATTGGACGCCTTGCGACCACCACTGTGCGCCCACGCCTATTGTGGACGACTGAAGGTATCCGTCTTCACATAGCCTTTCCTTTTCCGGCGATTTTGTTGATTGTTTTCTATTATTTTGTATGTCTTGAAGTAGGGCTGAGAGGCAGGGCAGGAGCGGAGGAGACGCCCTGCACCATATATATGTGTAGAACTCTGCATAGAGCTGGGACATGTACATAAAGGTAAGAGTACTCTCGTTACTTACAGGCAAATTATTACTGGCATCATTCGCTCAACACTTCCTAAACAACTCCTATTCTCGCCCACCCACCCGGGCTTCAATGTCTTTCAATCATATTCTCCGCCGCATTAGGCTCTTCCTCCTTCTATGTGTTCTCCTGCCCATCATAAGCGCCTCCCCCATTGAGGCCGTTACTAGCACTTCTGCGGTCACTATAAGTTCTATCTCCGCTTGGCCGACGGCAGCGAGTACCACCACTATCAGCGCCGTGTCTTCCATACCTACCGAGACAGACTCACCGCCCAGCACTACCACCATTATCAGCGTCCCATCGCCCAATGTCAGCGAGGTAGAACCCGCACCTAGCACCACCTGCACGACCATGACTACACCCACATGCACACCCACACCAACCTGCACACCCACAAGCGCATCCTGGATATCTCTTGTCACGAACCCCGGGGTCATAATCGCATTCATCGTCCTCACCATCTTCATCCTAGCAGCCGGCACTAATATTTACTACCTCTACCGCTCGCGCCGCATAACTAACGAGCAGCTGCTGCAATGCTGGGCCGATCACGGCACGGGCAGACTCATGCTCGCCAACCAATACGGCATCACGAATCGCTTCTACGGGGGTAATCCGGCTGAGATTCTGCCAGGAGAGTTTGTTGTGAGGGAGGCGGGGACAAGGAAGCAGATGCTAGATTTGTGGTGGAGGGTTTATCATGCTCGTAAATGGTTTCCCAAACGTGTTGCAACTAATTTGGCAAGTGGTTATGAGCAGTTATGATATATAGATAATGCTGTATAGATCAATAATCGATGAAGGATGTAACAATAACATAACATTTACATAGCTAATAGAGATCCAACCATATATTATAGCCTATAGATGATTTTCAACAAGTGCTGATGGTTCAGATTGCCTATTAATACGCAGAATCATATCATTCGAAGTCTGAATCCAATTAGCGCAAGAAATGTTCTCTGTTCTGTCCTACTTCTATATTCCAGTCCAGCCAGCCCCTCCCTAATATATTGCCAAAACCGTATCAGAACTGTCAGTGGAGATCAGTTCATAATACACCCTGCGTCTCACTTCACGTGACAGACCAAGTACCCCTAGGATATTTGCGTCAAAATGTTCTTAGATTCCCACCTGAATATCTGAGCAGGCTTTCTCAGCTGTCAACATTGACTCTGCCTCGAATCTTCTATTCCAAGGCTCTCCAGCGTCCTGGAGGTCATGAATCACCTCGCATCGCCGGCAATTCGACCATATTCGTCTCATATAGCAATGTAATCCCTGCTCGAGTTGAGAAATTTTGTAGCCAACCGTATCCTCTTAAAGTCTTACCAACGCGTGCTCGCGTTTTAATCTTTTCGTAGGGTGCATTTACCACGCGAAACCATATGAACTATAGCTTTTGCCAGTAAAGCACATAACCATACCAGACGAGCACATGAAATCAGCAGCAAGAGCAATATCCATTACTTCAACTCAGTGCATTGATAGAGAAGCATTCCAGCTATGTTGAATAGCTAAAGGCTACTGACTCCATCATTCCCACCTTCACCCCGGACCGTTGTGCTTAACAAGGGCAGCCCTCAGACAGAGAGCCCTAAGAGCACCAGTAGATGCTCACATACTCGAACCCGTTCAGCGTAAACTTGATCAGGTCATCCGACCTCTTCACCGCGAAATTGCGATAGTCATTGCTGGATACGCCACAATAGTCCTGCACGGCCTGTTTCTGCGCGTCGGCATTGATTATCCAGGTGAAGACGTCGCCGTCCGGAAAGGTTGCTGCGAACAGAATATCAAGTGTCAGATGACGCGACGAAAGGATCAGAAAATCCAAGTCCAGGGTTTGGTCTTACCGCTCTGACTCTTGCCCTCCCAAGTGATGTACCCGCCCGAGGAGACATCGATGAGGCTGTCCGGAGGGACTCCCGCGGGGTGGGTGACGCTTTGGTAGTAGCCGAGGCTGGATTTGTAGTTGCCGTTTGCGTCTTGGGCGTTGAAGAATTCAACGCCGTCGTTGGTGGTTGGCTT
>Ga0335072_10012242_pt1 | contig 12251 bp, 12 predicted proteins | sample Lox_Sample_21_FD_206725 | JGI IMG/M metagenome (GOLD analysis project Ga0335072, IMG submission 206725) | Soil microbial communities from Loxahatchee National Wildlife Refuge, Florida, United States - Lox_Sample_2.1 | ecosystem: Environmental > Terrestrial > Soil > Wetlands | place: USA...
ACACGGCGTGGCAGATGATCTCGGCAGGGAACCGATGGCGGTAGTGGGGGTCGGGTGGCGGCTTCATGCCGCCAGTCTCAACCGCTTCCGCTACTGCCGCCAACTCTGGTTACCGTGACAATGCCTGCCGTCGATCTCCGCGTCGATGAACACCCGTACCCGGTGACTGAGCTCCGCCGGGTGTGGACCGCGTTCCAGGCTCAGACCATGCCCTTCCTTCAGGGCATGCCCCGGAAGGGCCAGCCGCCTCAGCCTTCCCCGGAGGCGGTTGTTGCCCTGTTGCTCCTCCCGCCGGCCGAACGCCCGGGTGGCGCGCCGAGTCCCGATCTCTGGACCGATGTCCTGGGCATCGATGTTCCGCCACAGCGCCGGGCTGAATTGCTCGCGGCGTTCAGCACGATCGGTGCGGAAATCCGGCGTCTCCGCGGCCTGGATCTGACCGATATCCACCCCGCGGTGGTCTTCCGGCCATGAACCTCGACTTTGCCACGATCACCGATCTTACCGCAGGCCGCGTCTCCGCCGTCACGATCACCGAGCATTTGCTCGACCGCATCCGCCGCCTGGATCCCAGCCTGCATAGTTTCATCTGCCTTGTGCCCGATGCTCTCGATCAAGCGCGTCGAGCCGACGCAGAGACACGCGCGGGAAGGTCGCGAGGGCTGCTTCACGGTATTCCCATCGGTATCAAGGACAACTACCTGACGGCCGACATGGCCACGACGGCCGGCACCACCGCGCCCGGCGTGGCGTTTCCCCACACAGATTCCGCTGTCGCGGGCCGTCTTCGCGCTGCTGGCGCCATGCTGATCGGCAAGACCCGCACCCATGAATACGCCTGGGGCACGGTCACACCGCCGGTTCGCAACCCCTGGGACGTGTCCCGCATCCCCGGTGGCTCCAGCGGCGGTTCTGGGGCCGCGGCCGCCGCCGGCCTCTGCCCCGCTTCCATGGGATCCGACACCGGCGGCTCAATCCGCATTCCCGCCAGCCTCTGCGGCACGGTCGGGTTGAAACCAACCTTCGGCCGCATCAGCCGCAACGGTATCGTCCCGCATAGCTGGTCGCTCGACCGTGCCGGGCCGCTTACCCGCAGCGTCGCCGATGCCGCCCTGCTGCTTCAGGTCCTGGCGGGCGAGGACTCCACCGATCCTTCTTGCTCCGCCGCGCCAGTTCCGAACTATCGCGCCGCCCTCAACGAACTGTCGGTCGCCGGCCTGCGCGTCGCTGTGATCCGCAACCATTTCTTCGGCCGCAACCATCCGGACGTCGACGCCGCCGTCGAGACTGCCATTGCCTGGTTCGGCGGGCAGGGCGCCGTGATCCGCGACGTGACGTTGCCCAACCTCGAATATGGCCTCGGTGCCATCGATGCGATCGAGCTTGCGTCGTCGGCCGCCTATCACGACGTCGCGCTGCGCTCTGGCCGCACGTGCCACTTCACCGATGACGTCCGGCTCCTGGTCGAGATGGGCCGCCTGGTCACCGGCGCCGACCTGATCAAGGCCGAGCAATTCCGCCAGGTGTTGAAGCAGGATGTCGCGCGCGTTTTTGCCGAGGCGGACATCATCCTCGGCCCGACCGAACCGGTCACCGCCCCGCGTATCGGCGAGACGCACGTTGCCGTCGCCGACGGCGAGGAAAGTGCCCTCGCGGCCACCTGGCGCCTGACTTACCCATACAACCTGACCGGCCTGCCGGCGATCACGCTGCCCTGCGGCTTCGACCCCGCCGGCCTTCCCATTGGCCTGCAGGTCGCCGCTGCCCCCTTCGCCGAACTCATCCTGCACGATTGGAAAGACCGCCACCCCGCAAATGCCTGACACCATCATTGCCGCCGCCATCCAACTCGACCCCCGAATCGGTGAGCCGGAGCGCAATCTCCGCCACAGCCTGGAGATGATCGAGCGCGCCGCAGACCAGGGCACCACGCTCATCGTCCTCCCCGAGCTGACCAACTCCGGCTACGTGTTCGAAACAGTCGAGGAAGCGCGCTCGCTGGCCGAGCATTGGCAGAGCGGTCCTTCTGTCACCGCCTGGGCCCGCATAGCCTCCGCCCGCGCGGTGACCATCGTCGCCGGCTTATGCGAGGTGGACGATGACAGGACCTACAACAGTGCAGTTGCCATCGGGCCGGACGGGCCGCTCGGCCGATTCCGCAAAGTCCATCTCTGGGACCAGGAGAACCGCTTCTTCACCCCGGGCGATCTTGGATTCCCGGTGATCGATACGCCGTTCGGCCGCATTGGGATCGCCATTTGCTACGATGGCTGGTTCCCCGAGTCTTACCGCACCTGTGCTCTGCGGGGCGCTGACGCCGTTTGCGTTCCCATCAATTGGGTGCCCATGCCGGACCAGCCTTCGGACCGTGAGGTCATGGCCAATACGCTTGTTATCGCAGCCGCTCACTCCAACGGCCTGTTCATCATTGCTGCCGATCGTGTCGGGATCGAACGCGGCCAGCGTTTCCTCGGCAACAGCATCATTGCCGGCCCAGCGGGCTTTCCGATCGCCGGCCCGGCTTCGCCGGTCGATGAGCAGATCCTGCTCGCGCCCATCGATCTGGCCCGCGCCGCCGCTGCCCGCCGCCTCAATAGCTACAACCATCTGCTGGAGAACCGCCGCCCTTCGCCATACCAGACCGACCGTCTTGGGGATGTCCGGCAACCGCCGGTTTGATGAGCGCGCGCACTGTCCTGGCGCTGAACGGCGCTGCAGGCTGCTGAACCGGCTCAAACACAGTTCAGCGCGCGCCCCGGCGGATCATTGCGATGCGATTGCAGCAAAGGATTGGGCCAATGCGGCAAATCCGCAGCGATCCTACTGACGATTGCTGGTAAAGCGGCCCGCCGGAGATCATCGAGCGTTGCCAAAAAGGCATCGCCCAAGGCGAAAGAAGGCGCTATTTGGCACGCCTCCTCCTGTGCCACACTCGCCCGCCACCCCCCAGAACGGCGAGGTCCGACATGTCCGCACCGCCCCTGTCCCGCCGTTCCCTCCTCGCCGCCGCCGGCGCCGCGGCCTCCGTCATCGCCATCGGCACCCGCCCCGCCGGCGCGCTGCAGCCCGTCACCATGCAGCTCGGCTGGCTCGGCGGCGGCAATCAACTCGGCGAAGTCGCCGCCTCCCAACTCGGCTATTTCGCCAAGGATGGCCTCGACCTCACCATCGTCCCGGGCGGTCCCAACAACGATGGAGTCGCCACCATCGCCTCCGACCATGGCGAGGTCGGCCAAGTCTCCTCCAGCCCCTCCCTGATGCTTGCCGTGTCACAGGACCTGCCGGTGCGCTGCTTCGCCGTCTCGGCGCAGAAGCACCCCTATGCGTTCTTCTCGCTCGCCAAGAACCCGGTCCGCACAGTCGCCGACATGAAGGGCAAGCGCATCGGCATCCAGGCCACCGGCGTCGTGCTGCTGCGCGCCTTGCTGGTGAAGAACGGCATGACGCTGGACGACGTAAAGGTGGTGACCATCGGCAGCAGCATGATGCCGATCATGACCGGCCAGGTGGACGTGGTCACCGGCTGGCTGACCAACACCACTGCCCTGAAAGTGCTGGGACCCGACCGCGTGGCCCTGCGGCTGTGGGATGCCGGCGTGAAGCTCTACGCCAACCCCTACTACGCCACCCCCGATACGCTGGCGAAACACGCCGATGTGCTGGAGCGTTTCTTCCGCGCCGCCGCCCGTGGCTGGGGCTATGCCTACCACAATCGCGACCAGGCGGTGGCCCTGCTGATCAAGCAGTACCCCAACCTGGTCGAAGCCGACGAACGTGCCGCGGCGAACGTGATGCTGGACTACGCCTTCGACGAGCAAACCAAACTGCATGGCTACGGCACCATGGATCCCAAGGTCTGGCAGGACCAGATCGATCTGTGGGCGAAGCTCGGCCAGTTCGCCCGGCGCACGCCGAAACTCGACGAGGTGATGACGCTGAAGATCCTCAACGCCACCACCGCGTCGCGCCCCAGGATCGGCTGACCATGTCCGCGGCGCTGTCGCAGGCCGCCGCGCTGACCGAGGCGCCCGCCATCGAACTGCGCGGCGTCACCGTGCGCTTCATGAGTACACAGCGCGAAGTCGTCGCGCTGAACGATATCAATTTCACCCTGCTTCCCGGCAGCTTCCTGACCTTGCTCGGCCCCTCCGGCTGCGGCAAGTCGACCCTGTTGCGCGTGGTCGCGGACATCATCGCCCCCAGCGCCGGCACGGTGCGCGTGCTGGGTCACGCCCCCGTCGAGGCCCGCCGCCGCCGCGAAATCGGCTTCGTCTTCCAGGACTCCACGCTGCTGCCCTGGCGTAGCGCAATCGACAACGTGCGTCTTCCGTTGCAGGTCGGCGGCGGCGCGCGCACCCGCCGCGCCGGCCGCACCCCGGAGGAATTGCTCGCCCTCGTCGGCCTTACCGGCTGGGAGCAGGCGATGCCGCATGAATTGTCGGGCGGCATGCGCCAGCGCGTGGCGATCGCACGCGCCTTGCTCGGCGATCCCCGCATCCTGCTGATGGACGAACCGTTCGGCGCATTGGACGAGATCACCCGCGACCGCCTGAACGACGAACTCCTGCACGTCTGGCGCGAGACCGGCACCACCATCCTGTTCGTCACCCACAGCATCCATGAAGCCGCCTATCTCGGCCAGCAGGTGCTGATGCTCGCTGCCAACCCAGGGCGCGTGCGAGAGATCGTGCCGATCGAATTGCCGGAACCCCGCCATCTCTCGATCCGCGACACGGCGGAATTCGGTGCCCTGGCGGGACGCCTGCGCACCATCCTGGAGACCTGCTGATGGCGCAGGATATCGGACTCTCCGCCCCAGTCGCCGCCGCCGCCCCGCATATCACGGAAGCGGAACAAGCCCGCGCGCAATACCTCGCCGCGCAATCCCGGGCGCGCTGGCAGCGCCACCTGCTGCCCTTACTCGGCGCCGCATCGCTGTTGTTCGTCTGGTGGGCACTCGTCGCCGTGTTCGACGTAAAGCCCTATGTCGCGCCGTCGCCCGAAGTGGTCGCGATGACGATGATGCAGAAATCCAACGTCCTGCTGACCAATTTGTGGCCCACAATGATCGAGGCGATCAGCGGCTTCGCCCTGGGCAACCTGGTCGCCATCGCCATCGCCATTCTGTTCGTCCACCGCAAATGGGTCGAAATGGCGTTCTTCCCGATCGTCGTGCTGATCAACTCGATCCCGGTGGTGGCCAAGGCTCCGATCCTGGTATTGCTCCTGGGCAACGGCATGGCCCCCAAGATCGCCATCGCCGCGATCATCTGCTTCTTCCCGACGCTGGTGAACATGGTGCGCGGCCTGGAGGCGATCAGCCCGCAAGCCATGGAACTGATGCACGTTCTGTCGGCGCGCAAATGGGAGATCTTCATCCGCCTGCGCCTGCCGACCTCCATCCCCTACCTCTTCTCCGCACTGAAAATTGCCGCCAGCACCTCGGTGGTCGGCGCGATCGTCGGTGAGTGGATCGGCTCCCAGGTCGGCATCGGCGCCCTGATCATCCAGGCAACCTACAATTTCGACAGCGCGCTGCTGTACGCTACGGTGATCACCGGTTCGGCGTTCTCGGTTTTGTTCTTTTTGACCATCCGAACGCTGGAACGGCTGTGCGTGCGCTGGGTACCGCACCCGGCATGATGACGCCCTACCCACGGAGTCCCCATGCATCCCACCACCTACACGGAACCATCCCGCAGCCTGCGCATCGCCACCCGCGCCGACGTGGTGGTGGTCGGCGGAGGCCCGGCCGGCTTTAGCGCCGCCGTCGCCGCCGCCCGCCAGGGCGTGTCCGTCTGCCTGGTCGAGCGCTATCCCTATCTCGGCGGCCTCGCATCCGGCGGCATGGTTCTGGTGCTGGACGACATGTGCGCCGGCGCCGAGATCACCGTGCGCGGCATCTGCGCCGAACTGATCGAACGGATGCACGCACGCGGCCTCGCCGTCTATCCGCCCGCGCATGAACGCGGCCACGACCCCGCCATGTACCGCAAATGGTCGCGCTGGGGCTTGTTCGATTTCAACACCCGCACGAAGCCGCACCCGATCTGCTACGCCGTCGCCTTCGACCCCGACGGCTGGAAGCGCGCCAGCGACGACATGGTGCAGCAGGCCCGCATCGAACTGCGCCTGCACAGCACCTTCGCAGCCAGTATCGTGCAGGACGCCCGCATGTCCGGCGTCATCGTCGAAAGCAAGGCGGGCCGCGAAGCGATCCTTGGCGACGTGGTGATCGACGCCACCGGCGATCTCGACGTCGCCGCAGCCGCAGGTGCAGCGTTTTCGCAGGACTCCTACATGGTCACCACGGTGTTCCGCCTCGGCGGCGTGGATACCGATGAAGCCGAACGCTTCCAGTTCGAGCAATCCGAGCGCCACGCCGCGCTGGATCTGGAAGCGCGCCGCGTCATCGGCGGATCATGGGATTACTGGTGGCTGAAAACCCCGCTGCCCGGCATCGTCTGGTGCAACTGCCCGCACATGACCGGCCTCGACGGCATGAAGGTTGAGGACCTGACTCGCGCCGAATTCGAAGGCCGCCGCCGCATTCACGCGATGGTCGATCACGTCCGCGCCAGGCTGCCCGGCTTCGCCAACTGCTACGTCGTCGATGTCGCGCCGCAGACCGGCGTGCGCCAAACCCGCATGCTGCAAGGCGACTACGTGGTCACCAAGTCGGACGTCACCAACCGCGTGCACTTCCCCGACAGCATCGCGCGCGGCCGCGACTACTATACGCCGTACCGCGCGCTGCTGCCGCGCGAGGTGGAGCAATTGCTGGTCGCCGGCCGGCACTATTCCGCCACCCCGCAGGCGCAGAAGATCTCGCGTGAGATTCCCCCCTGCATGGCAATGGGCGAGGCTGCCGGCATCGCCGCCGCCATGGCGCTGTCCGCCGGCACCACGGTGCGCAACATCGACGTACCCGAATTGCAGCGCCGCCTGCGCGCCCAGGGCGCCGACCCCGGCGACCAGCCGCCGGCGCACGCACGGCAAGCGGAGCCAGTGGCATGAGACACACAGACCGGAACGAGACTCCTGCCCCTTCCCCCACCCCCCGCCCACAAGGGGAGGCGGAGCATTCTTCCAGCACCCAGCCGCTATCGGGCATTCGCGTCGTCGACTTCACCCAGGTGATGATGGGTCCCTGCGCCACGCAGATGCTGGGCGACTACGGCGCCGACGTGATCAAGATCGAGCGCATCGGCGCCGGCGACCTCTCCCGCTGGTCGATCGGCGACGATCCCGGCGGCCAGCAGAACCCGGTGTTCTGCAGCCTCAACCGCAACAAGCGCAGCATCGCGCTGGATTTGAAATCGCGCGCCGGCATCGAGATCGTGTACCGCTTGCTCGCCAAGGCCGACGTTATCGTCAACAACTTCCGTGCCGGCGTGATGGAGCGCATGGGTCTCGGCTATGACGTGCTGCACGCTGCCCATCCGCGCCTGATCTACGCGGAGGGCACCGGCTACGGCACGCGCGGTCCCTACGCCCACAAAGGCGGGCAGGACATCCTGGCGCAGGCGCTGAGCGGCGTGATGGCGCGCAAATGCGACCCTACCGATCCGCTGACCATCTACCCCACCTCGCTTGCGGATTATTCGGCCGGCATGCATCTCGTGCAGGGCATCCTGCTCGCGCTGATGCAGCGCGAACGTACCGGCATGGGGCAGATGGTCTCGGTGTCGCTGTACGATTCGATGCTCGCGATGCAGATGCAGGAAGCCGCCATGGCGATGATGCGCGGGGTCGATTTCTCCTGGGGTGCGCTGCCGCACAACGGCGCCTTCGCGACATCGGACAGTGCCCTGGTCGTGGTCGGCGCGTTCAAGGAGAATCCGCTGCGCGAGATCTCGCTGGCCATCGGTCTGCCCGACCTGTCCGTCGACCCGCGCTTCTGCACCTTCGACCTTGCCATGCAGAACCGCACGGTGCTGCACGTGATCCTGCGCGCGCATTTCGCCACCAACACCACCGCGCACTGGATCGCCGCTCTCGAATCCCGCGACATCCTGTGCGCGCCGGTGCGCGACCTGCTCACGGCGCTCGACGATCCGCAGACTGTGATCAACGGGATGAAGCTGCGACTGCCGCAGGACAGTGGCGACGAACTGCGCGTGATCGGCTCGCCGGTGCATCTCTCCGCCGATGGGTTCGCCTTGCACCTGCCGCCGCCGCGCCTCGGGGCCAACGGTGCGGACGTGCTGGCGGAACTCGGATACGATCCCGCCACCATCGCCGCGCTGCGGTCTGATGGCGTGCTGGCATGACCATTCGTCTGGAAATCGCCGGGCCTGTCGCCCGCGTCACGATCGACCGGACGGAGGTGCTGAACGCGCTGGACCAGGCATCCACCGATGAACTGGAAGCGATCTGGCAGCGTCTGGAATCCGACGCCGATATTCGCGCCATCGTGCTCACCGGCGCCGGCGAGCGCGCCTTCTGTGCCGGCGCCGACATGCGCGCGGGCGGGGACCGAACCGGGCTGGAATACTGGGCGCTCGGCCATCCCACCGGCTTCGGCGCGCTGTCGCTACGGCCCACGCTCGACATCCCGGTGATCGCGCGCGTGAACGGCCACGCTCTGGGCGGCGGTCTGGAAATGATGCTTGGCTGCGACATCGCCGTCGCTGCCGCGCACGCCACCTTCGGCCTGCCCGAGCCGCGTGTCGGCCGCCTGCCGATCGATGGCGGCATGGTCTTGCTGCCGCGGCTGATCGGCTATCGCCGCGCGATGGGCATGATGCTGACCGGCAGGCGGATCGACGCCGCAACCGCGCTGGACTATGGCCTGATCAACGAAATCGCACCCGCTGCCGAACTGAATGCCGCGGTCGATCGCTGGCTGGCTGATATCCTCGCCTGCGCGCCGCTGTCGTTGCGCGCCGTCAAGCAGACCGCCCGCCGCACCGCCCAACTGACGGTGGAGCAGGCGCAAGCCTTGCGGCTGCCGGCGGCGATCGCGTGTCTCACGTCGCAGGACGGCGAGGAAGGCGTGCGGGCGTTCCTGGAGAAGCGCCCACCGCTATGGTCTGGCCGCTGACTGTTGTTTCTGGCCCGCCTCGTTAGTGTCGGCGTCATCAACCAGGAGGCGTAACGGAGGGACCGACGCGGGAGCCATGCCACCCACCCAAGCGGCCGGACGCCGCGCCACGCCTGCCCCGCGCCGCATCAACCTGCACGCCGCGATCCTGCGCTATCTGGTGGAGATCGCGCGTCTCGGCTCCATCCGGCGCGCCTCGGCCCGGCTGAACGTCGCGTCCTCGGCGATCAACCGCCAGGTGCTGCGGCTGGAACGCGACCTGGGCACCCGCATTTTCGATCGCCTGCCATCCGGCATGCGCCTGACCCCCGCCGGCGAACTGCTGCTGCAACATGTCCGCGGCACCTTGCAGGATTTCGACAAGCTGCTTGCCGAAATGGACGGCCTGCAGGGCATTCGCAGTGGCCAGGTAACTTTGGCGGCGCTGGACAGCCTGCTGGCCGGCATCGTTCCCCGCGCCCTGGAGGAGGTCTCGCGGCGCTATCCCGTGGTCACCTTCACCGCGCTCGCCGCACCGCCCGCCGCCGTGCTTACCGCCGTGGCCGCCGGGGAGGTCGAGATCGGCCTTACCTTCGTCATGCCCACCACCCTGCCGCTGCAACTGGTCGCTAGCACGCCGGCGCCGCTCGGCTGCGTCATGGCCGCCGATCACCCGCTCGCCGCGCGCAACAACCTGACCCTCGCGGAACTCGAACCCTATCCGGTCACATTCCAAAGCGATTCGCTGCCGGCACCGACCGACGCCGACGGTGCATTCACCGCCTTTCGCAATCGCGCGACCGCGCGCTTCACGTCCAATTCCATCGAGTTCCAGCGCGGCATCCTACGCAGCGGACTGGCCGTCGCCTGCCTCACTCGGCTGGGCTTCCAGCGCGAGCTTGCCTCGGGCGCGCTGGTCTGGGTGCCGTTGGCATCACCGCAATTGCGGCAGTTGCGCATCGGCTTGTACATCCCGCAGCGCCGCACCTTGCCGCCCGCCGCGAACGTGGTGGTCTCCATCTTGACCCGCCAGCTTCAGCAACTCGCCGAGGAATCCTGATGCCGCCCACTTGCATCGATGGCGCCTTCGTTGGCACGGACTCCAATCCGCGCCCGGGCAGCGTGCTGATCGACGGCCGCAACATCGCCGCCGTCGCCTGGTCGGCGGACGATCGTGCAGCACTCCGCGCTCGCGCGGCCGAGGTGGTGGACGGCACCGGACACTGGCTGATCCCCGGCCTGATTGACGCCCACGCGCACGCCTACGGCACCCTGCTGCGCGGCACCGAGAACGCGCTGCCCCTGGAATTATGGGCGCTTTACACCACGCTGTATGGCCGCGCCTTCGACGCCCCCGCCCTGCACGCCGCCATTCTGCTTGGAGCCGCCGAGCGGATTCGCGCCGGCATCACCGGCACCTTGGATCATTCGCCGATGGTGCACCTCGCGCCAGTCGCGCTCGCTGCGCACGAAGCCTCCGGCCTGCGCGTCGCCTTCGCACAGTTCCTGCACGACCTGTCGGATTATGACCTACTGGACCTGGAACTGCCCGCGGACCTGCAGCCGCTGGTTGGCGGTCCGCCGCCGCTGGACGCCGACGTCTATGCCTCGAACTTTGCCGCGCTGGTGCAGGCGGCGCGCGCCGGATCGGGACGAGTCAGCGTGCAACTCGGCCCCAATGCGCCGCAGCGTTGCAGCCCCGCCGCCTGGGCGCTGTGGCGCACATTGCGCGACCGGCACGGCGTCGCTGTGCACACCCATCTGATGGAAACCCGCGCCCAGGCCTCGCTCAATCCGCGCTGGCGCGGCGGGCTGGTCACCGAAATGCAGCGACAGGGCCTGCTGGAAGGCCGCCTGACCTGCGCGCACGGTGTCTGGCTGACCAGCGCCGACCTGGCCACGCTGGCCCGCCACGACGTCACCATCAGCCACAATCCCGCCAGTAACCTGATGCTGGGCAGCGGGGTGATGCGCTGGAACACCTGCGCCGCCTGCGGCGTGCGCCTCGCGCTCGGCAACGACTCGGCCAACACCGCGGGGCGCCACGATCTGTTTGCGCAGATGCGCCTGGCGCTGATGCTTCCGCGGCGCGATGGCGGCGATTTCGCGGCCTGGCCGGCCCCCGCCGCGGTGTTCGCCGCCGCCACGCAAGGCGGCGCCGCCGCCCTCGGTTTGCTCGGCAAGCTCGGCCGCATTGCGCCCGGCCAGTTGGCCGACCTGGTATTGCTCCGCACCACCGCCGCCGCCACCCTGGCCGCGGCGCCGACCCTGGACACGATGGTGCAGCACGCCGGCCCAGAGCATGTCGAATCCGTGATGATCGATGGCCAATGGGCGATGCGCGCCGGCCGCATTCTAGCGTTCGATGAAGACACCGTACTGCGTGACGCCCGGGCGCACGCGGTGGCCCTGCGCGGGCGCGTTGCTGGCGGGCTGTCAGTACTGCGCCCGACGCTGCCGGAGATGACGGCGCGTTTTACCGAATTGCGCGGTCCCTGAGTGCTGCCCGTGGCCCCCGGTCGTACCGGCCGATGCGCGCCAACTCGACGCCATTCACCCAGTCTTTGTCGTCATGCCCGGCCGTGAGCCTGCCGGCAATGTTACTGGTGGCCGAATCAATTGTGAGGACTTGATCGGGCATAGCCCGGCACTCCCGGCCGGAAAGAACAACCAGAGACGAGGAAAGCCTAAAGGTTGCTGAGTCGCCTCTGCAAAGATTCAGGCTCCTTGCGAAGAGACCTCTAGAAGTCACCCGCAAGGACATGGGAGATGTCGAGCACGAGCGATAAGAACCTATAGATCACCACGATGAGCAGCCAGACTGGCTGAGAAGTACTCCGGCCTGCTCTTGAGCGCGGAAGATCTTTTGCAATGCCTCGGAATTTCTCTGCCGCTCGGATCGCTTGTCACGTGCATCACGCTGGCTTTTAGCTCCGGGTAGTTTAGGAATTTCCCACGCCGGGACAACGACTGTCTCCGCGCCAGCGAGTTCGATGTCATTTCCACTTCTAAACTCGACTTTGCGCATTTCAGGCAGCGAGGCAGAGAGTCTGGAAGACTCGATTTAGCAGGGTGGTAGGAATTTCGATGGTCTCGCTCGCCGGCCGGACCAGCGTATCGGCACCACCCCCATCAGTGAGAGCCATCGCAGGCCGCTGGTCTTGACGAAGTGTCCTTTGGAGGAGCGCACCGGATCGCGATAGATGCCGCGCGCCTTGATCTTCGC
>Ga0335072_10012244_pt1 | contig 12251 bp, 14 predicted proteins | sample Lox_Sample_21_FD_206725 | JGI IMG/M metagenome (GOLD analysis project Ga0335072, IMG submission 206725) | Soil microbial communities from Loxahatchee National Wildlife Refuge, Florida, United States - Lox_Sample_2.1 | ecosystem: Environmental > Terrestrial > Soil > Wetlands | place: USA...
AAATCCGACATCCAATATTCGCGGCAGCAGGCGGCGCCCTGCAAACCTGATCTTGATCACGCCGCGCCATCCGGCCCCCGGTACGCGGCCAACTACTGGGCCGACCCGTCGCTCGGGTTGGAAGGCCCGCCCGAACATGCTATATCTGAGCAATGGATGACGTTACCACCCGGCCGAAAGTCGGCCGCCTCGCTGACGCCGAGATTGCCGAAATCCGACGCAGCCGCCCTGGCGTGCGTGCGTGCGTCGCTCGCGTGCGAGGACATGTATCTGACGGCCGAGGAAGAAGCGCTGTTCGAGCAGATGGACAAAGAACGGCTGACCCCGGATCAGAGTGCCCGGCGAATTATCGAGTTCAGCCGCGCGAGGCGTCGCCAAAAGGCACCTGCCTGATACCCAAGAATTATCCTTACTGCTACCCCGGCATGGCGGCGGCTCGACGATTAGAGACATTGCCGCGCAATATTCCGATCACCGTTGCGGGCTATTGCGAAATCCACCGATATATGTTGTAAGACGTCTATGACTGGGCCGGGGAATACCGAACGGTCAACACCGGTAGAACCGCCCCCTTTTGCAAGGCCGAGTACATCGCGGCCGAGATGGGCAAGCGCTTTGCTGCCATCAATAGCCGAAAAAAGACTTGCATAGTCTTATACCGAGACTCGCTGATCAGAACCCCTGTGCCGAGTCACGCATGATCATCTCCGCATCCGGGAATCCTGCCCATGAGTCGTGATCAACGGGGCTTGGTATTAGCCCCCAGCAATTCACCGCCCGCACCGCCGAACACATCAACGAGCTGAACGCGATCCACCCTTTCCTTGATGGTAATGGCCGCGTCCAACGAGCCTTTCTGCAAGTGCTTGCCGAGGAGGCGGGCCATGAGATCGACCTCGCGCACCGACCCACAGGCATGGAACAACGCTTCTGTTAGAGGATTCTAGCAGCAGGGCCATAGTGCCATACGCACTCTCTTGTCTGATGCAATGATCCCCGCTCGCGAGAAACAGGAAGACCTTTCGCTCCGCCACCGCTCCAGGCAGGATTACGAGCGCGACGATGAGCTTGAGCCGTAAGGTTGCTCCTCCATTAATCAAGACTTCGGGCATTCTGCACACCCGTGACATGTGACCTTCAGAGATAAATGGCGGGGTCTCTTCAGCGCTATATGGCGGGTCTCACCTGGCCGGCCGCGCGAGCGAGAGTGCGGTAGACGGTCGGCCGCGAAATCGAGAACAGCTGGGCCAAGTCGCTGATCGAATATCGTCCCGTGCCGTGCATGCGGCGCAGCTCCCTCTGTTGTTTTTCAGACAGCTTCGGCCGTTTGCCGCGAAGCTTGGCCCTTTGCGCGAGCGATCGCCATTCCCTCGCGCGTGCGAAGCCGAACTAGGTCCGACTCGAACTCCGCGAATGTCGCAAGGATATTGAAGAACATCCGCCCCATCGGGTCGGCGGGGTTATAGCGGCTCCTGCCGAGAGCGAGCGTCACGCCGCGGGCGGCGAGGCTGTCCGCGATCTGACGCGCATCGGGCACTGAGCGAACAAGCCGATCGAGCTTTGCAACGACCAGGGTGTCACCCTTTCGGACGGCGGTCAGCGCCCGATCGAGCCCCGGCCGCGAGCGGTTCGTGCCGGTCAGCCCATGATCAACGTAAACCCGGTCCGGCGCCACGCCAAGATCGATTAGGGCGGCGCGCTGGGCGGCCAAGTCCTGCTTATCGGTGGAGCGGCGAGCATAACCGATGGTTGCTTTGCTCATCGGGCAATGTGCGTTAAGGTCCCTTCAGTGATACTCTTATCGTACCAGCTAAATGAGACACAGTTTCCCCAGCTTTTCCGGTCCGCCCGGTGTGCGGTGCTCGCCGTCCGCTGAGCGACCCCCTTGCGGACAACAGCCTGTCAGCGATCACCGACGATGTCGGCGCGGCGCCACATAGCGGTGAAGAAACCCCGCCACTTATTCTGAGAATATCGACACGGCCATGTTCTTCGCGGATGTGGTCCCGCAATTTGCAGAGAGCCGCTTCATCAGTGGCGTCCGCGGTATGGGACCGGATCGCTAGGCTCTGCGCCCACATTGCCGTGGTCGTTGCTTGCAGCGTCTGCCCGTCGCGGTCGACCGCGTGCACTCTGGCACCGCCTCGTGCCAGCCGTTCCGCAATCGCTTTGCCAAGCCCTCGGGCCCGCGCCGGTGACCAGCACGACCTTCCCCCCGAAGTTATTCATGAGCCAACCCGACTTTTGACATGTGACGGTAGGGGGCGGTCTCCGGCGAGTCAACGTGTTCGGGCCACTGCCTTCCACGGAGTAGGCGCCGATCTTGCAATGACGTTGTGGCTGCCGACAAAACCAGTACGCCGGCGAGCCAGGTTTGCCGGCCAGGAACGAGCGGAGGGACGATAATGGTGCAGGACCTTTCAGGACGCGTTGCATGTGTCACGGGAGCTGGCGCGGGAATGGGCAGGACGCATGCGCTGCTCATGGCGGAGTACGGCGCCAGGCTGCTGGTCCAAGATATCGTCGCGGAGCGAGCTGAAGGTACTGCGTCGCAGATTTCTTCCGCGGGCGGCAGCGCTCAGGTGATTGTGTGCGACGTGGCGGATCGCGCGGCCATCGTTGCGGCTCTCCGGGAAGCCGAGCACGCTCTGGGCGCGATCGACATTCTGGTGAATAATGCTGGGATCGGTGGCGAGTTAACGATCGAGGAAACTGACGAGGAACAGTTTGACCGGACATTTGATGTGCATGTGAAGGGCACCTTCTTTGCCACGCAAGCGGTGGTGCCGGGGATGAAACAGCGCCGGCGAGGCAAAATCATCAACATATCTTCCATCTGGGGCATGGTCGGGCACCATTATGCTTCGCCCTATTGTGGTGCCAAGGCTGCGCTGCTCGGTCTCACGAAGGCCTGGGCGAAAGAGCTCGCGCCATGGAACATTCACGTGAACGCGGTGGCGCCCGGTGGTGTACTGACTGAAATGGTCCTCAGCCAACCCGATATCGAAACTCGGATGCCGGAAAAGCTTAATCGGGTGCCGCTTCGCCGATACGCGCAACCACAGGAGATCGCGTCACTTGTCGCATTTCTTGCGTCTCCTGCAGCTGACTTTATCACCGGACAAGTCATAAGCCCGAATGGCGGTGAGGTCATCGTCGGCATCTGATGGAGCTACCGCCGGTGAACTCTGGCTCTCGCTTCGCGAAGTATGGCTTGGTCCCTTCGAGGTTATCCTTCGTCATTGCCGTCAAGACACTCTGTTTCGAATGAGAGCATCGCTTCGAGAGAGGGTTCGAGGCTTCGGTCGAGCATCGGCACTCCGCTCGGGATGCGGCGTTATAATACGCGATAATCGCCCTTCCCGCGTGTAACCCAACCGCGCTTCTACGTCACTCATGACCGAGCCTCTCCGCGCCGCCCGGTCCCGCCAGTTCGCCCGCCTGCCTAATAGCCAGAAGCCGCGATGCCGCGTGCCGCCCGGCAACGGCCAAATCCAAGGCCTATCAGGCCGATGTACCCGCGACCCTGCGGGCCAAGAGCGTGATCGGCAAACCCGCAGCTGCTGCAAGATGCCGTGAGCGTCGCACAAAAGGGGAGAATCCGGATGGCCTCGCTCAGAGGGATTCCCGACTGCAACAACGCACCAAACGCCTCGAGCTCAGCACGAAGCGCACGCAGATCTTGCGTGTACGGGTCAAACACCCGGCCTAATGTGCGACTGATCCCACCTCGTCTTGGAAGTACGCCCACTGTTCAGCGCCAATCACGTCGAGGACCCGCACTCGGTCCGCTGCGCGCTCAAAGAACACGCGTAGCGTCGGTGTCGCCCGCAGCACAAAGAACGGTCGCTGCCCTTGCCTTGCCGGCTTGACATGCTTGACCCGGCTCGGGTCAAAGCGCGCACGCAACCCGATCGACAGAAGACCGCACTTCCACCTGTTCGTCTGCAGAAAGCTGCTCCATCATCGTACGAGCAACCGGTGCCCATTCGACAGTCGGTGATTGGGTGTCGGGGGTGATGTCCATGGCTCCTCATATAGCACTGCTCGCGCGCGGTTCCTAGCCGCAGGCGCCGCTTTCGACGCAGCCTAGCTGTTCCCCAGTACGGTGATGGCGGATAGACGCTTGGCAGATCCAGCGAAATTCGCCCATGTCAGGCGGGAGCTCGGGATCGATCCAGACCTTCGGCTCAGGGCCGCCGAATGACGTTTCACAGCAGGTTTCTCCAATGCGCCCGGTCCGTCATTCCCACTCGGGTTACGAGACGCCGCACTCCGCTAACATGCGCGCGCCAAGGACAGCGGACGGCTGGCAGGCCGCCTAATGGACGACTGACGTGTCACGCCCCGGAGGCGCCGCAGTTACTAGGGGTCACCGCACGATTTGTTCAAAACTGCACGCTAAGCCAGGCCGGTGCGGTGGGCGGCGACGATGCGTGAGACAGTCGGGGCACTGACATTGTAGAGGCGCGCCATTTCGGCGCCGGTTTTGCGGCCGGAGATGACGCTTTCGGCGATTTCGCGCCGCTTGGCGGCGTCGAGCTTCTTTCGACGGCCGCCGACCCGGCCCTCGGCCCGGGCGGCGGCCAAGCCGGCAGACGTTCGTTCCCGGACCATGGCGCGTTCGAACTCGGCAAAGGAGGCCACCATCTGCATCATCATGCGCCCAGCCGGGGTGGTGGTATCGATGTTCTCGGTGAGCGAGCGGAAGCCCGCACCGACCCGGGCGATTCGCTCCATGATGTGCAGCACATCCTTCAGCGAGCGGGACAGGCGGTCGAGTTTCCAGACGACGACAGTGTCGCCTTCGCGGAGACGATCGGGCATGCGGTGCAGTTCCGGCCGATCCCAGCGTCCGCCTGACGCGGTTTCCTCGAAGACGCGCCGGCAACCGGTGGCGCGAAGGGCCTTGGCCTGAAGCGTATTCGTCTGATCATCGCTCTTTGACACCCGGGCATAGCCGAGCAGCAGGCCTTTGGCGGCGGCGGGCGTTCTCGTGGCCGCCCGCCGTGCAGTCATTGCTGACCGACTCGTCGCGCCATCTCTTCCGCCGCTGCCATCGCCGTTGCGCGGCTGGGAAATGGTCCGACATCGTGATCGGCGACATCCGGCAGCCAGACGGGCAGGAACCACCACCCACCCGGCCGGTAACTCTGGGCGCTGCGGATCGAGCCGATCTCGACCGAATAGATCCAGCCGGGGTCTATCCCGTCGCGCTCCCAACCCGACGCTGGCCCGGATGCCAAGTCTTTCAGAAACGAACGTTTGCGTACGGACCCACGGACCACGGCAGTTCCTCGCGAATCTGCTTCCAATATCCTGTTGCAGAATTGCCGTGAAAGGCAACGGCTTTATGAACGGCCCTCCGCCATCACCCGGAGGCCCTGATGTCTCGCCGAACCCTTCTGTCGCCCGAACAGCGCACTCGCCTGTTCGGTATCTCAACCGATCCCGCCGAGATGGCCAAGCACTACGTGCTGATTGCCGAGGACCTGGTGCTCGTCAGGACCAAGCGGCGCAGCAGTAATCGGCTTGGCTTGGCTGTTCAGCTTTGCCTGTTGCGCCATCCGGGCCAAGGCCTGGGATTCGGCGCGCATCCGCCGGAGGCAATGATTGCCTTCGTCGCGCGCCAACTCGGTGCGGTGCCGGCCACTTTTGCGGAATACGCGCTCCGAAACCAGACGCGACGGGAGCATGCAGTCGAGCTGCAGAAGCTGCTCGGCCTCCGCAGCTTCCGCCTGGCGGACTGGCGCGCTTGCTTGCAGGTTGGCGCTAACGCCGCCTGGGCGACGGTTCGCGGCGAGCCGATCGTGCAAGCGATGCTCGCGCATCTGCGGACCGAGCGTGTACTCATGCCCGCCGCGGCGGTGCTGGAGCGAATCGGTCTCGCCGCGCGGGTGTGCGCCCACGGGCGAGTGTTCCAAGTGCGGGCGAAGGATTTGAGCGACTCGGCACGGACGGCGCTGGAGAAGCTGCTGACGGTTGATCCGGAGTTGCGGCGCTCCCGATTCGGCTAGCTGCGGGATTTTGCGGAATCGCCGGCACCGTCGAATATGCTCGCCCTGCTCGATCGGCTCGAATACGTGCGCGGGCTCAGCATCGACGCCGCTCGCGTCGGGCAAATCCACCCAGCCCGTCTTGCCCGGCTGCTCGCGGATGCCGCAGTGATGACGGTGCAGCACATCGCCGATCTGGAGCCGGCGCGCCGCACCGCGATCCTAGTCGCGCAAACCGCGGACCTTGAGACCCGGCTCGCGGATGCAACGCTTGCCATGTTCGAAAAGTACATCGGGTCGCTGTTCAGCAAGGCGCAGAACCGGGACGAGCGGCGCTTCCAGGCCACCAAACGCGATGTCGCGAAGGCGCTGCTGTTGTTCCGCCGCACCATCGCCGCGCGCAAGCAGGCACAGGTGACCGGCGAGGCGTTGCCGTCGTGGACCACGAGGTTGGGCTGAAGCGGCTGGACGAGGCGTTGCCGATCATCGGCACGGTCGCCGAGGTCGCCGATCAAGACATCCTGGTCACCGCAGCCGAGCGCTATTCCGTGCTGCGCCGGTTCAGCTCGCGCTTTCTGGCGGCGTTTCGTTCGAGTCGAACGTGCCGCAAGACCCGGTGCTGGCAGCGATCGAGATCCTGAAGGCGATGGACCGCGACAGCGCCCGCGCCTTGCCCAAGCGCCTGCCGGCATCCTTCCTGCTGCCGAAATGGCGCAAGCTGATCTTCGCCGGCAGCGCGGCGGACCGGCGTCTGTACGAGACCGCCGTGCTCGCCACATTGCGCGACCGGTTGCGCGGCAGCGACATTTGGGTTGCGGGCAGCCGGGACTACCGCGCCTTCGAAAACTATCTGCTGCCAGCCGAAGCAACCCGGAATGTCGGTATCGGCCAGGAGACCGATTCCAACCGCTATATGCAGGCGCGCGCTGCGGCGCTGCACGAACGGATGAACTTCGTGATGGCGCGAGCCGCGCGCGGCGAACTCGACGGCGTCGAGATCGAGGATGGCATGCTCTACATCGCGCCCATGAAGCCGGCCGTGCCGGAGGCCGCTCGCGACCTGGCGATCCGGCTCAACAGTATGCTGCCGCGGGTACGCATCACCGAGGTCCTGAGCGACGTCGATGCCTGGACAGGATTTGCCGACCGTTTCACGAACTTGCGCGCTGGCAACCTGGCAGCGGACAAGCCGGCATTGTTGGCCGCTGTGCTCGCGGATGGCACCAACCTCGGCCTGGCCCGCATGGTCGACGCGTCGCAGGGTCTCAGCTACCACCACCTGGTCAACGTGGCGCAATGGCACGTCAACGATGACAACTACGCCGCCGCACACGCGGCGATCGTCAATGCGCACCACAAGAATCCAATGGCGGCGCTCTGGGACGATGGCACGACCGCCTCGTCGGACGGCCAGTATTTCCGTGCTGCCGGTCGCGCCGGAGCCAGCGGTGCGGTCAACGCCAAATACGGCATCGACCCTGGCTTCGTGTTCTATACGCAGGTCTCCGACCGCTACAGCCCGTTCCACACGCCGGTGATCGCGGCCACGGTGAGCGAGGCGCCGTACGTCCTCGACGGCCTGCTGCACCAAGTGCACCAGACCGACCTGCGCATCCACGAGCACTACACCGACACCGCCAGCGCTGCGAGCGTCGTAACTGCGGCAATGCGTGCGAACTGGCAGCCCCGCTGGGGTATGGCGCGTCGAGACCGGCTGCGGTCGCTGTCGAATGCGCGGCGTGACACGTCAGTCGTTCATTGGTGGCCTGGTAGCCGGTGGTTCTGGCGGACTGGTGATCAGCGGGCGGATTTCCCCGCCGGCCGGCTTCGGCACACGCACCTTGGCGGCATGCTGCGCCTCGTGACCCGTGTGGCGAAGGCGGACCTGGCGCATCGGGGAAACCGGTTGTGAGACGTCACTCGGCGGCCCTGAGCCGAAGGTCCGAGTCGATCCCGAGCTCCTGCCGGACGTGGGCGAATTTCGCTGCATCCGCGAGGCGCCTGTCCGCCATCATCTGTCGCAGAGCGACCATCCCCGTTTCCGTGAAGAACAGCCTGGGAATCGTCGGTGATGCGTCAAGGCGCATCAGGCCGCGCTCAATCAGGCTCTTGGCAGGCGGTGGCAACTTCGGTTGGCCCTTCTGTGGTCCAGCTCGCGAGGTCCTAAGCTGAAAGCCCTCGGCCACCGTGGGCAGGGTACCGAAGAACTGGTCCAGCTCACGGCGGATATACTCGCGTTCGCCGGGCATGAGCGCGCTAGCGGAAGGCTTGATGACTTTGATCATGGCAGCATCATAGCATGTTGCCGGCTACTGCATCCGTGCTGCAAGCATGACAACGCCACAATGGGCCTGGGAACTCCGCGCCGCAGTCACCCTAGCCGAGCTGGCGGCGATTGGAATATGGGCGCCAAGCGGCCAATCTCCTGTCGGGCGCCCGCGACTTCGGGCGCGTACCACTCCAGTGGCCCAGAGCTAGCGCGCGGATGCCGCAGCTTGGGTGGCTTGGTCTCGCTATTCGAAGATAGGGGCAGCGGGGATACTTATGCCGGGGAGCGCCTCGATCGTGAGCGTGCCTGAGGGCGCGACGCGGACACCGCTGGTGTAGCGATCTCCTTCTGGCGTCCGGTAAACCTCGACCTCCTGAGCTGCCAAGTTGATGATCCAGACCTCGGGAATGCCGTGACGAGCGTAAAGCTTCAGCTTTGGCCCCTTGTCATAGCCCAGGCTGCTGTCAGCCACCTCAGCCACGAGCAGCACGTCCTCGGCAGTCGGCAGCGTCGAGCGATAATAACCATGGGGGCGCAGTTTGAGGATGGAGAAGTCGGGCTGGGGCTCGTTACGCGGCCTCAGGCGCACCGGATTCTGCGCAGCGACGATGGCTCGCTCGCCGACGGCCCCGTATAGTAAGTGGCCAAGCGCGTTCGAGGAGGCCGCGTGCTCGCTGCCGATCGGCGCCATTTCGACGAGCTCTCCCTCGATAAGCTCAACACGGTCGTTTGGGCCCAGGATCCCCGCTTCGCCCATCCGGTGGTAGTCCTCCACCGTCAACAGGTGGCGCGGGACGCCGGGGTGTTGGGCCAGCAGGCTCAACCCATCGTTCATGCGACCTCCATCGTCAGGATCACGGTAGCGGGCTCGTCCCGTCCGCTGCAAGCGGGTGTTCAGGCCGGGTTCGGGAGTGTCTCGACATTGGGAGTCGAATCGTTTCCGAGGGCTCACAAGCGTCTCTAGACCACTGGAGCCCGGCCACGCGACACCGGGCTGACGCCGACAAGCTCGGCGTCTCCTCCCTGTAGAGCGCCCGCCTTGCGCGGGGGCTTTTCTTCGACCGCTACGGCCGAGGTTCTCCGGCAACCCACTCGACGCCAAAACCCAGGGCAGCTCCCTTCTTCTCCACCCACGCCTTGGCCTGATGTAGCGAAGGGCGCGACGCCCGTTTTGCCGAGCCGCCTGACCCCCCAACGTTTCGGACGGTCTCTTTTGGGGAAAGGCATCGGAGGGGATGTGGGGACAGTGCAGCTCTACATCTGCAGAAACTCACCGCTCGCGACATGGCGCAAGATTCCGGTGATGCTGTGTAGTTCCTGCGCTTCGTCGCGTTCACGCGCTGTCGTCGGTGGTGCGCCGGAAATCCAGGCGCCGAGCTGGCGGCCGCGGTGGAAGCATCGCTCACCGATGCCGAATCGTTCAGACTGATAGCGCTGGAGGGCCGCCGGCAGATCACCCTCACCGGAACCGACCGCTCGTGCAAGCGAGAGTGCGTCACCGGCAGCCTTGGTGGTGCCGTAGCCGACATGAGGTCGTGCGACCACGGCTGCGTCGCCAATCAGTGTCACCCGCCCAAATGCAAAGTGCGGCGAGAGCAGATCGTAGATCGGAGTGAAGAACGGACGCTCGATTTTTTCCAACACGTGAAGCAATTGCGGTGCAATAGTGGCCCTGGCTGCCGCACGCATGCCGGCGATCAGTTCCTCGCGGATGAGTGCCGGCGGTATTCCCATCGGATGGTAGCGACCCGTGGCATCGGTCAACATGGCGTCGAGATCGGCTTCACTCGTGCGCCTGTACCAGACCCAGTTGTAGCGCCGGTTGCCCCTGCGGAGATCATTGTTCAAGCCGGCTATCGGATAACCGAGGATCTCCGTCCCCTCTGGAAAATGGAATGTGAAGCGGTCGAATACCGCGTCTCGGATGTCTGGCCGCAAGGCCGACTCGTCGGCAAGCCCCCTCCAGATCACGTAGCCGCTGTACTGCGGTGTTATCGACGGCAGGAAATGCTGGCGTACTGTCGAACGGAACCCATCGGCGCCGATGAGAAACTCTCCTTCGACTTTGTGCCCATTCTCAAAGATGACGCGAACGCCGGCGGCGTCCTGCTCAATCGCCGTGAGCGTGTGATCCAGGTGGTAGTAGCTGTCGGGCAAAATCCCCCGCACGAGTTGGTAGAGCCGGTCCCAGGATGTCACCGTCTGCGGATAGGATCGACGACCTATGACATTTCCTGCTTCATCGAACGCAAGGCGCTCGGTGACCTCGACTCCGACCTCGTTTGTCCCAGCTCCGCTTTCTTCGAGCGCCTCAAGGAGTTCTGGATGACAGACGATTCCCGCACCGCGCCCCACCAGCTCGACTGGCGAGCGCTCGAAGACATTCACCTGCCAGCCTTGTCGGCGCAGCAGGGCGGCGACGAGGAGCCCGGAGGTCGAGCCGCCAACGATGATTGCCGGTCGGCCTGTCCCGCTTGGCGAGTTAGTGACCATGGGTTCTCCGTCAAGAGTGAGGTATGAGCCGCATCAAGGTGGCCTGACGACATTGCGTGCAGCTGGGCAATTTTGGCTGATGTGTCACAGCCGAACGAACGGCTGAAATGCAGCAGGATCAGATCAAAACCATTCCCCCATCGACCATGACTGTTTGACCTGTGATATAGTCAGAGTCAGATGACGCCAAGAACGTCGTGAGGCCTGCTACATCTTTGGGAAGCGAGTGGCGACCCAGCAGAATCCCGGCGCTGAAATCGTTAATCGCCTGATCCGGCTCCTTGGTGATCCCTTTTTCGACGAACTCGCGGTTGAGCTGATCCCACAGTGCGGTGTGCACGACACCTGGTCCGAAGCAGTTCACCGTGATCTTGTGCTCGGCGAAGGCCCGGGCGGCGGCCTGCGTAAGCCCGACAACGGCAAACTTGCTGGCGCAGTAATGGGCAAACGCCGGGTATCCCTGCTTGCCGCCGATCGAGGCGGTATTGATGATCTTGCCCCCATTGCCCTGGGCGATCATCTGCTTCGCCGCTTCCTGGGTCCCTATCAGGACGCCGAGCGCGTTGACGTCCATCAGCCGTTTCCAGCCTTCCTCGGTGATTTCGAGGTACGACGCGGTCTCTATGAGTCCTGCATTGTTGAACATGACGTCAAGGCGACCGAACGCGCTGACGGTGTCCGCAATCAGCGTCTGTATGCTCTGTCGATCCGTTACGTCCACCCGGTGGGCGATCGCGGTACCACCGGTCTCGGAAGAGACATTGGCTGCGACGCGTTCGGCAGCCTCCGCATTGATATCCGCGACGACAACGTTGGCACCGTGTCGTGCCAAATCGAGCGCGATTCCAGCGCCGATGCCGCTCCCAGCGCCCGTCACAATGATAGTGCGGTCTTTCAGACGGTCAGTCATGAGGTTCTCCCGGGGCTTGCGTTTCGTCCAGTCCAGTTCTCGGGGCGGCAGGGCTCGAGCCAACCTGTCGGGCGATACGTCACCGACCGTTCGCAGGGCCGAGCGGCTGAATTCGGCACTTTCTCAATCCGGCATAGTGCGTTATCTATCGGACGATAACTCAGAGCGGGCGACATTGTTTGGCTCTCGATCAACCGGTGTTGATAGCATCCTGCAAAGGCCGCTTCCGGTTGCGACAGGGTGGCCCTGACAAGGAGGCGGCGCGGCGATGTCGAAGCGGGAGCGGGCGAGGGCAGGGGCCGGCGACATGCCGAAGCGTCAGCGATTGCCACCCGGCGCTCGCCGCAAGTGTATCCTAAGCGAGGCGATACAGTATTTTGCCGAGGTAGGCTTCGATGGCGGCACGCGTGAACTCGCCAAACGGCTTGGCGTAAAGCAGCCGTTGCTGTATCGCTATTTTCCATCAAAGGATGACCTCATCAAGGAGGTCTATGAGGCCGTTTATGTCAGCCGATGGCGACGCGACTGGGAGACACTCATTTCCGATCGCGGTCTCCCGCTCAGGACTCGGCTGGTCGAGTTC
>Ga0335072_10012246_pt1 | contig 12250 bp, 12 predicted proteins | sample Lox_Sample_21_FD_206725 | JGI IMG/M metagenome (GOLD analysis project Ga0335072, IMG submission 206725) | Soil microbial communities from Loxahatchee National Wildlife Refuge, Florida, United States - Lox_Sample_2.1 | ecosystem: Environmental > Terrestrial > Soil > Wetlands | place: USA...
ATCTACATCAGACGACTCAAGGATCTCACAGAAGCGGTCAAGTGCGGCAGATCCCGTATATCCGTCGCTCAACTTGGTGCCTGGCGGGTGAAGATGCAGGTCCCACTTTCTCCACTCTGAGCCGCGCGGATAACATCTGGGCTGTGCGTTTGTACTGGTCATGGACCTCGCCAGCGTTACTGAATGGAACGAAGATAATCGCGATGCGGGTGCTACTATCGCTTTAAGGCAGTCCGACGATACCCCTCGGCAGCTCAGTACCCGACTGCGGCTCACTATGCTAGTCCCTTGAAGGCTGAGCTGCAGCATATTTAGTAGTACTCGCACAGAACTGTGCTGCTTCGCGCCGCCGCAGCCATGGATTGACCGAAGAGCATGGTCCTTGACCGCTTGTCAAGTCTGCCACGCTGCTTTGGCCTTTTTCTGGCGTGCTGCTCTATTCGGGAGGAGGTTCCCAGGTCCACGGTCGGTGTCTCGTCTCGGGTTCTGCGAGTGCTGGGGGCCGCATTTACGCCGAGGTGGATCGGAGCACGTGACATCGAGATCAGCCTGCGGCCTCAGGTTCGGTGTCGTGCTCGGCGCCGAGCTCGAGAATCCTTGGCGAGGGGGTGATCTCCGGTTTGGGTGGCTGCAAGATCGCATCCCGGTGCGGTGTCCACCAAGTGGGAAGGCGCTCGCTGAGGCTGGTCCAATCCGGGTCCTTGCCTGTTTCATCAGCCGAAGGCGTTCGTCCATTTTCTCGCGGAACGCTCGGTGTTGCGCGGCAAGGTCGCGGATCCGGGCGGCCGTCTCGGTGAGGTTGCTGTCGGGGACGGGGTGCAGCTGCTCGTGTTCGGTGTCGGTGACGAGAGCTGGTTCGGCGGAGCGCAGGGACTCGATCCTCTGGTCTGGATGACGACGACTTAGTTCCGCGTCGGCAGCGATGGCTAGGTGGCGGGAGCGGGCCGTAGCATGCTCCCATTCCCGGCGATCGGCCATGGTCTGAGCGAGAGTCTGCTCTCGCTGCTGGTAGAGGTCTCGCAGGGCGCGGTAGCTAGCGGCCAAGGCCTCATGGCGTCCGGCGCGGTCGTGGTCGTCCGCCTTACGTGCGGCGTCGGCTTCGGCGTCGGCGCGGAGGGCGCACAGAGCGGCATCGAAGGCGCCGAGCCGGGACAGCCGTAGCTCCTTCCCAACGTGGCGCGGTGCCCAAGCGGTCTCGGCGGCGTAGGCGTCGCGGAGCAGCCACAGCCGCCCGTCTGGCATGGTCCGGACGTCGGGTCCGTCTATGGAGCCAAGAGCAAGGAAGGCCTCATACCATGCGACCCGTTGCTCGGGCGCCTCGCGGCACGCTTCGGGGCCGATCGGATCGTCGGGATGCTCGTAGCCGTAGGTCTCCCGGTAGGCAGCTATCGAGGCCGCCTTGTGCTCCCAGTCATGCCGGGCGGGTGGGTCAGCGGGCACCGGGCCGAGAGCCGCAATCGCCCACGCAGGCATGACCAGGGCGGCGTGCTGGCCGAGGCGCTGCTTGCGGTCGTCCATCATGGCCGCGATCTGGGCCAGGTAGGCGTGCCGGTCGGGGTCGGGTACGCCGGGGACCCGTTCGGCCCACAAGCCTTGGGGCTGAGGAAGCAGCGGCTGGACGCGCAAGCGGATCCGGGCGTCCAGGACGGCGGCGATGTCGCGGGCTCCAGCCAGATCGCGCGAGGCGATGGCGGAGCCAATGACCTCGGAGAGGTTCAGGCCGGCGAGCTCGGCAGCATGCAGAGTGCGGAACAGCCAGCGGGCCTGGTGCGAAAGCGGCTGCCGGTGATCGGGAGGAAGCGCGGCCAGGACCAGCTCGCGATAGCGGTCGTGGCGGGCGGCTGTGGTTTCGGCGGTCCAGATCGCGCGGAGGATAGCCAGGTGATCAGCGTTGGCCAGGTTGCGCTGCCGGATCACGGACGCGGACAGCTCGGCGCCGTCGCGGCCGAGGACGTCGGCGAGCACAGCGATCGGCTCGCGCTGGTCTGCCCGTTCCCTATGCTCGCGAGGAACCAGTGCTGGCAGGTACCCGGCGCGTTCGCGGTGGATGCGCTCGTACCGGTCCAGATCGGAGGCGGGGCGGGCGCCAGGCGCCGGGTCGGCCACGTTCGGCGGGGTGGTGAACACGAACGCCACGTTGGTGTCGGTGCCGCGGGTCATCGCCGGGTACAGCCACTGGCGGTCCTCGTTCCCAGTGACCAGCGCGATCCCGGTGTGCACGGTGGCGCCCTGAGCGGAGTGGCCGGTGATCGCGTAGGCCAGGTCAGCGGACTGGTAGCCGGTATAGCGGAAGGCCTGGCTGGTGAACTGGCGTTGCCCGGTAGCCCGGTCTGGGTCGAGTCGTCGGCGGACCATGACGCCGCGGCGGGTGATGGCCTCGATCCGCAGGACGTCGCCGTTGGCCAGGGTCCGGCCCGGCTCGCCGGCCTCGATGCTGTGGTCGTTGCGGCGGCAGATGATCAGGTCACCTACGGACGCTTCGGCGCCTTCGGCGATCCGGATCGTCCGGCCGCTGTCGACCAAGCCGAGGTGGATCAGGTCGCCGCGGATCCGGGTGGAGAGTTCCCGGCAGCGGGCCCAGTCTGCGGCCATCAGCAGGACGTCCCGGCCGTCCAGGTAGCTGGCCACGTATGCGTGGACAGCCTGGTCCATGGCCTGGTCGGCTGGGGCGCCGCGGATGCGGCCGTGCTGGTCGTACTCGTCTAGCGCGCTGGCGTCGCCGGAGCGCAGCCGCAGGGAGGCGGCGCGTTCCCAGGCGGCGGTGAAGCGGACGGGCTCGGTGAGCTGGACGTAGCCGAGCCGGTCGGCGAGCAGCGTCATGGCGCCGCCGCCTTCGACGGCGGCGAGCTGTTCCTGATCCCCGGCGAGCACCAGCTTGCACCCGTGGCGGGCCGAGTATTCGGCGAGGGCAGCCAGGTGGGTGATCGAGATCATGGAGCCTTCGTCGGCCACGATGAGCGAGCCGGGAGGGATGCGCCCGTGCCGGATATCGGCGAGCAGGCCGGTGGTGTTCGCGGCGACCTGGACGCCGGCCGCGCGGAGCTCGTGGGTGGCGTTCTGGGAGGTGGCGGTGCCGAACACCGGCCCGTCCCAGGCCCGGGCGATGGCGGCCAGGACCCTGGTTTTGCCGGTGCCGGCCGGGCCGGTAATCACTTCCACGGTCCGGGCGGAGGTGAGCGCGTGCCAGACGGCGGCGGCCTGATCCAATCGCAGTCCGCGCGGCGCGTCGTGTTCGCGCGTGTCGAGCGCACGGCCGCGCAGCTGCGCCTCGAGCACTGCTGGGTCGGCGTCGAGGCGCCGCGCGGCCAGCTCACCGGGCAGCCGCGGCGCGCCTTGGGTCTGCGCGTGCGCGACGAGTTTGTCTTCCATGCTCAGCTGCGCGGCGGTGGCGTACCGCGCGGCGCCGGGCCGGGTGTACACGCTGCGTCCGTCCAGCTCGCGTCGCAGCGACGGCGGCAGCGGCGGCCATTCCGGCGCCTCCAGGCACACCACATGCCCGGCCCGGCCGGACAGCGTCTCGTCGGCCAGGCCGACCAGCAGCTCGCGTGCCGCCTGCGCGCTCATCTGCCGGGTCTCGGGCGGCATCACCAGGGCGAGCTGTTTGAGCAGATCGTGCCTAGTCCAGGCGGGGTGCTTGTCCGAGACCAGGACCAGGGCCTTGGCCAGCGCCTGCGCCTGCGCCTCACGCGAGGGCGGTCCGGTCGGCGCGTGGCCGGCGTGATGCTCGCGCCCGTGTACGCCCGGGCCGCATGCATTCGACACCGAGGGCGCGATGTCGGCCAGTTCCCCGCCGATCGTCGCGTCCCACCGCGCGGCCAGCGCATTCCAGTCGACCGGGGCCGCGTCCTTTCCCTTGTGTGATTGCAGCGTGGCGTCGTTGGCGATGTGCAGCAGCTCGCGTGAGGTCGGCGCGCGGCCGTGCCGACGCTGCCACGCCCGCGCCAGTTCGCGTTCCTTCTCGCGCACCTGCACGGTGCGGGTGGAGTAGGCGTCCATCTGCGCCTGCGTGATGCCGGCGATCTCGTTGCCGCGCCCGTCCGCGCGCGGGATCCACGCCACGCCGAATCCAGCGGTCAGCTCGCACTCCACCGCAGTGGCCGCGATCGCCTGCAGGGCGCCGAGGACCGCGCTCAGGCTGGCGGTGTCAAGCGCGCGCCATTTGCCGTCGCTCGTGGTCCGGGTGATCCGGGCGATCTGGTTGTGAACGTGATCCTGCGGGTCGCCGTCCCGGCTGGTGCCCTGCAACCAGGAGGTGACGATCAGGTCCGCCGGCTCGAACCGGCCGGGCTCGCGGCTGCCGATCCGGGTGCCGTGGTAGCCGGTGCGGGTGACCCCGGCCCAGGCCTGCAGGTACTCCAGCGCGGTCCGGTTGGCCCGGTGCAAGATCTCCTGGAACTGCTGCTCCCGCCCGGCCCAGTACGCGGCGGCCCGCTGGTCTCCGGCGAGGCGGGCGCGGCGCTCGTTTTCCCGGATCGAGGCGTGCAGCACCGAGATGGACTTGGAGAACGAGATGGTGACGTCGGTGTAGGCGGCGGGCTGCCTGGTCGCCTGGGCGGCCTGGCGTTCCAGCTCGATGAGCCGCTCGGCGGTGGCGTGCGGCTCGGCGGCGCGCAGCCGGGCCAGGTGATCGGCGAAGGTGGCGTAGCGGCCGCGGGCCCGGCCAAGCTTGCCGCCGGTACGCGGGTCGATCTGCTGGTAGACCGCTTCGTAAGCCTTGCGCTGGACGATCTGGCCGGGGTTGAGGCCGAGGGCTTGTGCTCCTGGTCCCCACCACCGGCCGGGCGGTTCCCCGGCCAGTGCAGCGTTGAGGTAGTAACCGCCAGTGGCGCGTCCGGCTCCGGGCTGGGCCTGGGTCTTCCAGATATAGCCGAGGTCATAGCCCTTGGCGACGGTGACAACCACGGCCAATCGGCTGCCTCCTTTCCCACCGGGATCGCGGGGCCGCGGGACCGACCATGATCATCAAGATGAATGCAACGGTCTGCGGCGATATGAACCATGGTGAGCAAAAGGCAGTTCATGATCGTTTACGGCGGCCGGGGGAGGAGGACGCAAGGAGGCGAGGAAAGAGACAGTGAACAGGGAAAACGGGAATTTCGAGTTGCGCGCGGGAAATGGCGGTTCGTCGCGGTGCTGGCGGCTGAGTGAACGCCGTCTCCGCGTGAGCGCTTACGGTTTCCGGGTGGCGGGATCCAGCAGTCGTTCGGCCTCATCTAGGCCGAGATGCCAGGGATAGCTGTCGATCAGGTTGCCCCCAGTGCGTGGCGGATGCGGCTGGATGCCGCCTAGCCCGAGAAGGATCCGCACGCCTTCGGCCCGCAGTGACTCGACGCTACGGCGGAACGGGACACGGCTGGCGAGCGCCGCGTTGACGAACGGGAGGACCACGGTCGGCACCCCCAGGCCGGTGGTCTCGGCGAGCACGCCCAAGGCGTAGGTGTCGCTGATGCCCTGCGCCCACTTGTTGATCGTGTTGTAGGTGGCCGGCGCGACCAGGATGGCAGCCGGTATCAGGGACCTGGGTGCGCCTGGCGGGGCGTACTGGCCACGTACCGGGTTGCCGGTCTGGTCCTGGATCGCCGCCGCACCGAAGAACTCCAGCGTGGCCGGGGTAGTGCGTGGCTATGGGTGGCGGATCCGCAGTAGTCCGCGTTGCAAGACCGCCACCGCCCCGGCAAGGCTGTCAGGATTGGTAAGGGTCGCCAGGTCGCTGACCGCCTTGATGGCTGCGGCGGCGGACTGGTCGGTCAGGCGAAGCACGACGATGCCGGCGTGACTGCCGGGCGGGTAGGCGCGGATGTCGCCCAGCCCGCGGTCCAGGGAGATCAGGATCCGCCCCGCCGCGGTGGCTGCGGCAACAACATCTCGGTCCGGAGCGCCGACCAGGCCTTCTTCCGTGACGGTATCGACGTCGTGGCCGACGCTGGTCAAGATGGCGGCAGACGAGACGGGTAGGTTCTCGTCGAGTTTGAACTTCACCGCGACTGCGGCAGCGGAAGCAGCTCTTCGCGCGCTAGCGCCGCCCCGTAGGCGGCGGCCGCGCGCACGCCCTCGATGGTGACCGTGGGGTATTCGGCGGTGATCTCCTCGGCTGTCATGCCGGCGGCCAGGCAGTCCAGGATCACGCTGACCGGCACGCGAGTTCCGGCGATCACGGCCTGGCCGTGCATCACCCTTGGGTCGGTGGAAATCATCTCCAGCTGGTCAGCGGTCACGACACCAGTGTGCCTTGCTTGGAGTGCGAACGCGACCATCCCGGGCTCGCCCCCATGCCAGCGCTGGGAACCGATTCTGGGTTCGGCGACAGGACCCGACTTCTTACCAGGCGGCTGCAGCGATGAGAGCGGCCATGCTGCGGGGCATGCCGATCAAGGGATGCTGTAACAGCCATGAGCGTAGGCTGCAGTGCAATCTCATCCCGGATGCTGCGCACCATCCATTAGCGATGCTAACCAAGATTTGGGGAGCCAAACGGGGAGCCAACGTAGGCTGACTTCAAGCGACGCAGAGCGATACCGAGCGACGATTGATCCAGCTAGCTGGCCCTCCAGGACACTCCAGGCGACGTCCAGCGACGTATCGCTTGCGCCTTACAAGCGAGGGGTCACTGGTTCGAACCCAGTTGCGCCCACCAAGTTTCCACAGCTAGATTGGTTTTGGCAGCTAGCTAGCGCTTTGTGTCCTCCTGGTAAGAGCCAAACCAAGAGCCAAACGGTGTCGTTTGATACATGGCAGAACCGCGATCGCGGCGCGGTCATGGCGAGGACTCGATCTACTTCGATCAGGTCAACAACCATTGGGTCGGCGCCGTATCCCACGGGTACGAGGCGGGCAAGCGTGTCCGCAAGACCGTGACCGGCCGGACGAAGACGGCCGTCAAGGCCAAGCTCCGGCAGCTACGCCAAGAGCTCGACAACGGAGTCCGGTCCAGCGCGACCTACACCGTCGGCAACGCGCTCGATGACTGGCTGATCGGCGGGCTGAGTGGCAGGTCGGACCGGACGCGCGAGCTTTACCGCGACACCGTCAAGCCGCTGCGGGAACCTTTGGGCGACATCAAGCTAAGGGAGCTCAACGCCGGGGACGTCCAGCAAACCCTGGATGCGCTGGCTGAAGCGTTTGAGGACAACCAGGCCCCGGCCGCCCCGGTCGGCGTCGACGGTACCGAGCTCTCCCTGATCGTACTTGTCCCGGGCGAGGACGCGGTTCCCGAGCGGCTGCCTAACACGACCCAGGCCGGGAACCTGACGCTCCGCAAGCTCGCGAAGGGTGAGCGGTCCGCGCTCTACCTGCTGCTCATCGCCGGGCACGTGCTCGTGACGCTGCGGGAGGCGTTCGCCGTGGCACCGGGCGTGGATGCCGCCCGGGTGATCGCGGTCCGGCGCAGTGGTCCCGACATCTACGGCCGGGCGGTCCTTGACTGCATGGTGGCCGGCCGGTGGACCCGAACGGCCTTCAACAGCGTGCGCTGGGCCGACGCCGACGCGGGCCACATCCTGGCTGGCACTGCCACCGAACTCGTCCTTAACCAGAAGCGCGGCCAGATCCTCCCGGTCGACCTCTCCACCGAGCCAGAGATCCGCGACCTCCTGTCCACCATGGACACCACGGACCCAGCCACCGAGGACTAAGGAGAACCGCCTAATGCGCGGTAACTCTGGCCGTTGGCCGGGGGATCTCGGGCGTGCCCGAACAGCGTTCTGGCCCGCGGTGACAGCACGTCATGCTGACTGGCGGCGGCCCGAGAGACTGGTGCTCGCGCTGCCGGTCCGTGTGTTCCGGGGCGAGCCGGGCAGGTGGCGCCGGCTGCTGCCGGGAAACTCGTGGTGTCCCGCGTTGGCGTGGTTTAGGTTCGCAGCCGTGCGCAGTCCTCCGCCGGACCTGGTCCCAGCGCGCATGGCAGCAGCGCTGGCCGAGGGCTGGCACGTCCATCCTGCGCGGGTGGACTATGTGCCCGAGGGCGCCGGCAGTCACCACTGGAAAGTGACCGGCGCCGATGGCCTGGCCCGGTTCGTCACGGTCGATGATCTCGACAGTAAGGACTGGCTGGGTGACACGCGGCAGGCGGTATTCGATGGGCTCGGGCGTGCCCTGGACACCGCCGCCGCGCTGCGGGATGAAGCAGGCCTGGATTTCGTGGTAGCGCCCCTGCCAGCCCGCGACGGCGGACTGCTGCGCCGCATCGATGACCGGTATGCCGTCTGCGTTTTCCCGTTCCTCGCGGGGCGTTCCCACCGGTTCGGCCCGTACGCCGACCCGCACCTGCGCGGCCGGGCGCTGGACATGATCGCGGCGCTGCATCAGGCTACCCCCGCGGTCCGGGGCCTCGCGCCTCCTCATATCCTCAGCTTCGCCGGCCGGGACGACCTGGACGCTTTCCTCCGCGACCCTGGCCGGCCGTGGTCCGGCGGCCCGTTTTCCGGACCGGCGCGCCATCTGCTGGCGACCCGCACCGCGGACCTCGCCAAGCTCACCGCGGGCTTCGACCGGCTGACCGCAGCCACCGCCGCAGCGCGGGCCGACCCGGTCATCACCCACGGCGAGCCGCATCCGGCCAACCTCATGTCGGCCGGGGACCGCCTGGTCCTGATCGACTGGGACACCGCCGCTCTGGCCCCGCCCGAACGCGACGTATCCCTGATCGCCACCACCAGTAGCCAGGACATCGACCGCTACCAGCAGGCAGCCGGCCGGGACCTCGACCCCGCCGTCCTCACCTTGTACCGGTCACGCTGGTACCTCGACGACCTGGCCAGCGCGATACGCCTGTTCCGCAGCCCCCACCGCGACACACCCGACACCCGGCAGTGGCGAGACAGCCTGGCCCCCACGCTGCAACAGCTTCCCCGATGGCTGCAACTCCTGAGCTGAACCCGGGCGCCACGATGGCTGACCGCCCCGGGCGCTCGGGAACCGCCGATCTGGACGGATGCCGGGTCAACCGTTATTGCGGCAACTGCTTTCCAGATCTGGTTGATATGTGCATAGGTGGTGGAAAGCCTGGTCATGTGCCGTTGGGCTGGGACATGATAAGCGGCGTGACTGGTGAGCCTGGTGCGTATGTGGCCCGCTACGGGTGGAATCGCCGCAGCGGCAGCCTGATCGTGGGAGCTGCGGTGTTCGTGCTGCTCGCGCTCACGGTGCCGATGTCGCTGGCCCTTCGGGTGGTCACGCTCGTGTTCTTCGGCGGTGGCGCGCTGGTGTTCATCGCGAGCATCGCGACCCGCCGGGTTGCTCTGCGGGTGGATGCCAGCGGCGTCACCCTGGGCGGCTCGCCTGGGCGGTACGGCGCGACCACCGTCCTGATCCCGTGGGCCGGCATCAGGGAAATCGTGCTCTGGCGCCAGCCGATGCCCTACGGCCGTTCCGTTCGCTACGTCGGCGTGGCCCGGCGTAAAGGCACCCGCCCGCTGGCCGGGCGCCGCGGCCAGCGGGCTGCCAAGGCGACAGCCCGCGCACTCACGCCTGGTGTCAGCGGTGACACGCTGCTGGCCAGCCGCGCGGTGAACCTGTGGCACCTGGATACGCACCGCATGGCCGCCGCCGTGGCGCATTTCGCGCCCGGCGTCCCCGTCATCGACCGAGACACCGGCCAGGTCGCAGGCTGACCCGTCCTCAAAGGCCGCCCGTCATCGCCCGCGGTGAACTCAGCCCAGGCCACCGAGCCCGCCCATGCACGGCCACGCATCTCGAGTGCCGACCGCAGTCGCGCCGAACGGATGAATCTGCGCGCCAGTGAGAAATTCCCGGGGCGGGACGCGCAGCTTCGAGCACGCGTGGTCCGAGGGATCCCGGCCGGGGTCCCGGCCAGGTGGAGGTGAGCCGGGCGGCGCAGAAGGCGGTTGCGCTGGCCCAGCAGGAAAAGAACGCCTGGACCCGCGCGGATGTGATCAAGTACCTGGGCCGGGTGCTGCTCCGGACCGGCATGGACCCAGCCGCGGCCGCCGCCCTGCTGGAAGAGGTAGCGGACCGGGTACCGGCCTCGGAGTTCGAGCCGGTGGCCTGCCTGGAGGCACCGGAGCCAGCCGAGGTGCCGGCCGCAGAGCCTGACCATCCCCTCCCCCGCACCCTGATTACGGTGACCTCGGTCAGGCCTTTCTGCCCTGGCCTCGGCAGGCAACGGACGCGATCTTGCAGCCGCCCAAGCCGGAAATCCGGCCTTCCCCGCACCTACTCGAACGTGCCGCAGACCGCGATGCCGACTGGGAAGCCGCCGATTGATGCAACCCGAGCGCCGCCATGTGGGCGGCTAGTTGCGGAACCCAGTCACAGACCGGCGCAGCGACCGCTGCTGTCATGAGTTGGCGGCCATGTACCGGATCACCGTGTCCGCGTCGCGGCTGGCGGCGTACAGCCCGGAGTCCGGGTCGTTCTCCGAGACACGCCAGACGCCCTCGTGCTTGTGCCGGATGATCTTGACGACCTGTCAGGCGTCCCGCGGTATCTCCAGGTCGCGCGGGTCATCGAGGCTGAGATCAGGGCCGGGCAATGGACGCCCGGCAATGCGGTACCGTCCCGCAACCAGCTGGCCGAGCGGTTCGGCATCGCCCGCGAGACGGCCGCGAGGGCGCACGCATGGCTCGCCAGAGCGGGCTACCTAGTGGCTGTGCCAGGGGTCGGCATGGTAGTCACGCCTGCAAGCCGCTGGTCGAAGAAGCCATCTGACGCGGTTTAGAGCCAGCCTTCGGTCCTATCTGTCCCTGGCCGTGAGGATTTCTCCCGAACGTCTGGCCGTCCTTGCACCGCCGCTAGAGTCTTCACGCGGCAACGCGGACGCACCCTTACGTCACGGCGCGGTCGCCCCGGGCCCGGTGTAGACACGGAATGCCCACCAATGGGGGAGCGTTGCATAAGAGGTACGCTTGGCGTGTCACCTGCGCAACACTTCGAGGGGAGCTAGCCGTGACCTCGCAGATGCTCGATGTTAGCTTGCATGAGCGCCGCCGGGATCGGCGCATGCAGGACCCGCAGTACCGTGCGGCGTATGAGCAGGCAGCGCGGGAGCTTGCCCAGACCGATGCCGTGATCCGGCAGCTTGACTCGCTCCGGGTTGATCTGGGTATCTCCAAGGCCGAGCTGGCGCGGCGGGTCAACCGCAACGCCTCGAGCGTACGCCGCCTGTTTACCGCGAGCCAGGTGCGACCGGAGCTCCCGCTTGTCGCGGCACTGGCTGACGCGCTAGGCGCCGAGTTGCGTGTCGTTCCCCGGAGTACGGAAGCCCGGCGGGCCGTACGGGAGCATGATCGGACGCGGCGGGTCGCGGATACCGGTTAGCTCGGACCGAATACGGTCGGCTCCATGTCCCCTCGGGACCGTGGCCCGCGTCGGCCGCACGGCCCGCCCGGCCAGGACGCGAACGAGCAGTTGCCATGGTCGATCGTTTATTACCAGGCGCCGGATGGGACTGTCGCTGCTCTGGAGTTCCTCGACGGCTGTCCGGGTACCGTCGACGCGCAATTCACGGCGGTGCTGGACGCAGTCGCTGCGGCGCCTCCTCCGCGGTTTTCCGGCGGGGGCAAATGGGAGGCCATGCACGGCACGATGGGCGGCTGGTACGAAATCCGCCTGACCGGGCCCGGACGTGAACAGCTCCGGTTGTTTTGCCTGCTCGAGAACGGCACCAGCGACGAACTGGCCAGGCGCGGGCTTCCCCGGCCGGCTATCGCCGTGATCACGGGCATGCGCAAGCCCGGCGGACCGTGTTCTCCGAGCGTGACTACCAGCGCGTGCGGGAGTTTGGCCTCGAACATCAGCAGAACTACCCGCGTCGCATCACGACCTGAGCGCCGCAGTGGTTGAGGACCAAGAAGAAGTCGTCTCCGGTGCCGGAATTCCAAGAGCCAAACCAAGAGCCAACCACCACAGACTCCAGGACACGCCAGGCCACTCCTAGCCACGATCACCGGCCCGCAGCGACTCGACGCTGCGCCGGAACGGGACACGGCTAGCGAGCGCCGCGTTGACGAACGGGAGGACCACGGTCGGCACGTCCATGCCGGTGGTCTCCGCGAGGACGCCCAAGGCGTAGGCGTCGCTGATGCCCTGCGCCCACTTGTTGATCGTGTTGTAGGTAGCTGGCGCGACCAGGATGGCGTCCATCGAAGAACTCAAGCGAGGCCGGGGTGGCGATGACCTGGACGGTCTGGCCGCGGTCCTGGGCGAGCTTGACCAGGGCGCCGGTCGTTAGCCGGCCCAGGTGATGTCGAGGATGATAACTGTGCTGGTACCGTCATTTATTAAATAGGTGATC